>Ga0123352_10010665_pt1 | contig 14433 bp, 2 predicted proteins | sample TergutLab28metaG_FD_89700 | JGI IMG/M metagenome (GOLD analysis project Ga0123352, IMG submission 89700) | Labiotermes labralis P1 segment gut microbial communities from Petit-Saut dam, French Guiana - Lab288 P1 | ecosystem: Host-associated > Arthropoda: Insects > Digestive system > Gut ... | reverse complement strand
GATGTTCCTTGGTTCAAAGGATCCTGTTTTATTGCTTGCCCTTCCTCCTTAGTTCTTGGAACTGAGCGATGTTCCTTGGTTCAGTGGATCCTCTTTTATTATTTGGCCTTCCTCATTAGTTCTCGGAAATGAGCGATGTTCCTTGGTTCAAGGATCCTGTTTTATTGCTTGCCCTTCATCCTTAGTTCTTGGAACTGAGCGATGTTCCTTGGTTCATAGGATCCTCTTTTATTATTTGGCCTACCTCCATAGTTCTTGGAACTGAGCGATGTTCCTTGGTTCAAAGGACCCTGTTTTATTATTTGGCCTTCATCCTTAGTTCTCGGAACTGAGCGATGTTCCTTGGTTCAAAGGATCCTGTTTTATTGCTTGCCCTTCCTCCTTAGTTCTTGGAACTGAGCGATGTTCCTTGTTTCAAAGGATCCTGGTTTATTATTTGGCCTTCATGCTTAGTTCTTGGAACTGAGTGATGATCCTTGGTTCAAAGGATCATGTTTCATTATGTGGCCTTTGTCCATAGTTCTCAGAACTGAGTTATGTTCTTGGTTCAAAGGAACGTCTTTTATTATTTGGCCTATATCCTTAGTTCTCAGAACTGAGCAATATTCCTTGGTTCAAAGGATCCTGTATTATTATTTGGCCTTCCTCCTTAGTTCTAGGAACTGAGCGATGTTCCTTGGTTCAAAGGATTCTCTTTTATTATTTGACCTTCCTCCTTAGTTCTCGGAACTGAGCTACTTCCTTGGTTCAATGGATCCTCTACCATTATTTGGCTTTCTTCCTTAGTTCTTGGAACAGAGCGATGTTCCTTATTTCAAAGGGGCCTCTTTTATTATTTGACCTTCCTCCTTAGTTCTTGGAACTGAGCGATGATCCTTGGTACAAAGGATCCTGTTTTATTATGTGGCCTTTATCCTTAGTTCTCAGAACTGAGTGATAATCCTTGGTTCAAAGTACCCTGTTTTATTATATGGCCTTCATCCTTAGTTCTCGGAACTAAACGATGTTCCTTGGTTCAAAGGATCTTGTTGTATTGCTTGAAGTTCCTCCTTAGTTCTCGGAAATGTGCGATTTTCCTTTGTTCAAAGGATCCTTATTTTTTTACCTTTCTCCATATTTCTCGGAACTCAGCGATGTTCCTTGGTTCAAAGTATCCTCTTTTCTTATTTGACCGTCCTCCTTATTTCTCGGAACTGAGCGATGTTCCTTGGTTCAATAATCCTGTTTTATTATGTGGTTTTTATCTTTAGTTCTCAGAACTGATTGATGTTCTTGGTTCAAAGGATCCTGTTTTATTGTTTGTCCTTCATCCTTAGTTCTCGGAACTGAGCGATGATCCTTGGTTCAAAGGATCCTCTTTTGTAGCTTAGCTTTCCTCCTTAGTTCTTGGAATTGAGTGATATTTTTGGTTCAAAGGATACGTTTTTTTATTTGGCCTTCATCCTTAGTTCTTGGAACTGAGCGATGATCCTTGGTTCAAAGGAACCTGTTTTATTGCTTATCCTTCATCCTTAGTTCTCGGAACAGCGATTTTCCTTAGTTCATAGGATCCTCTATTTTTTCTTAGCCTTCCTCCTTAGTTCTTGGAAATGAGCGATGTTCCTTAGTTCAAAGGATCCTCTTTTATTTCTTGACTTTCCTCTTTGGTTCTTGAAACTGAGTGATATTCCTTGGTTCGAAGGATCCTCTTTTATTATGTGGCCTTCATCCTTATTTCTTGGAACTGAGTGATGATCCTTGGTTCAAAGGATCCTGTGTTATTATGTGGCCTTAATCCTTAATTCTTGAACTGAGCGATGTTCCTTGGTTCAAAGAATCCTCCATTTTTACTTGAAATTCCTCCTTAGTTCTTGGAACTGAGCATTGTTCCTTGGTTCAAAGAATCCTCTTTTATTTTTTGACCTTCCTCTTTGGTTCTTGGAACTGAGTGATTTTCCTTGTTTTGAAGGATCCTGTTTTATTATGTGGCCTTCATCCTTACTTCTTGGAACTGAGTGTTGATACTTGGTTCAAAGAATCATGTTTTATTATGTGGCCTTCATCTTTAGTTCTTGGAACTGATTGATGATCCATGGTTCAAAGGATCCTGTTTTATTATGTGACCTTCATCCTTAATTCTTGGAATTTAGTGATGATCCTTTGTTCAAAGGATCCTGTGTTATTATTTGGCCTTCGTCCATAGTTCTTGGAACTGAGCGAAGTTCGTCGGTTCAAAGAATCCTGTTTTTTTATGTGGCCTTCATCCTTAGTTCTTGGAACTGAGTGATGATCCTTGGTTCAAAGGATCCTGTTTTATTATTCGGCCTTCATCCTTAGTTCTTGGAACTGAGCAATGTTCCGTGGTTGAAATTATCCTGTTTTATCATTTGGCCTTCATCCTTAATTCTTTGAACTGAGTGAAGTGCTTGGTTCAAAGGATCATTTATATTGCTTGGCCTTCCTCCTTAGTTCTTGGAACTGAGAGATATTCCGTTGTTCAGAGGATCCGGTTTTTATTATTTCGCCTTCATCCTTAGTTCTTGGAACTGAGTGCAGTACCTTGGTTCAAAGAATTTTTTTTATTATATGGTCTTTATCCTTAGTTCTAGGAACTGAGGAATGATCCTTGGTTCAAATCATCCTGTTTTAATATGTGGCCTTCATCCTTAGTTCTTGGAACTAAGCGATGATCCTTGGTTTAAAGGATCCTCTTTTATTGCTTGGCCTTCATCCTTAGTTCTTGGAACTCAGTGAAGTTCCTTGGTTTAAAGGATCCTCTTTTATTATTTGGCTCTATGCTTAGTACATGGAATTCAGCGATGATCCTTGGTTCAAAGGATGCTCTTTTATTGCTTGGCCTTCATGCTTAGTTCTTGAAACTGAGTGAAGTTCGTAGGTTCAAATGATCCTCTTTTATTATGTGGCCTTTTTTACTTAGGTCGTGGATTTGATCGATGATCCTTCAAACGAAGGATCGTGTTTCATTATGCCTACTTTATCCTTAGTTCCTGGAACTGAGTGTTGATCCTTGGTTCAAAGGATCGTGTTTTTTATGTGGCCTTTATCCTTTCGTTCTTGGAACTGAGTGATGTTTCTTGGTTCAAAAGATCCTGTTTTATTATGTGGCATTTATCCTTAGTTCTTGGAACTGAGCGATGTTCTTTGGTTCAAACAATCCTCTTTTATTGCTTCGCCTTCCACCTTAATTCTTGGAACTGAGTGATGTTCCTTTGTTCAAAGGATCCTCTTTTATTGCTTGGCCTTCCTCCATAGTTCTTGTAAATGAGTTATGTTCGTTGGATCAATGGATCCTCTTGTATTGCTTGGCCTTCCTCCTCAGTTCTTGGAGATAAGTGATATTCCTTTGTTCAAATGATCCTGTTGAATTATGTGGCCTTTATTCTTAATGCTTGGAACTAGTGGCATTTATCATTAGTTCTTCAAATGGAGTGACTTTCCTTGGTTCAAAAATCCTGTTTTATTATGTTGCATTTATTCTTAATTTTTGGACCTGAGTGATATTCCTTGGTTCAAAGTATCCTGTATTATTATGTGGCCTTCATCCTTAGTTCTTGAAAATGAGCGATGTTCCTTTGTTCAAAGAATCCTCTTTTATTGGTAGGCCTTCCTCCTTATTTCTTGGATCTGAGCGACTTTCCTTGGTTTGAAGGATCCCTTTTTATTGCTTGGCCTTCCTCCTCACTTCTTGGAACTGAGTGATTTTCGTTGGTTCAAATTGTCGTGTTTTATTGCTTAGTCTTCCTTCTTAGTTCTGGAACTGAGCGATGTTCCTAAGTTGAAAGCATCCTCTTTTATAGCTTGGCCTTCCTCCTTAGTTTTTGGAACTGAGTGATATTCCTTGGTTGTAAGGACCCTGTTTAATTATGTGGCATTTATCCTTAGTTCGTGGAAATGTGCTATTTTCCTTTGTTCAAATGATCCCCTTTTATTGCTTGTCGTTCCTCCTTAGTTCTTGTAACTGTACGGTGTTACTTGGTTTAAAGTATCTTCTTTTATTTCATGATCTTCCTCCTTTGATCTTGCAACTTAGTGCTATTCCTTGGTTCAAGGCATCCTGTTTTATTATGTGGTATTTATCTTTAGCTCTTGGAACTGAGTGACGTTCCTTGGTTCGAAGGATGCTGTTTTATTATGTGGCCTTTATCCTTAGTTCTTGGAACTGAGTGATGATCCTTGTTTCAAAGCATCCATTTTTATTATGTGGCATTTATCCTTAGTTCTTTTAACTGGGTGACGTTCTTTGGTTCAAAGAATCCTGTTTTATGATTTGGTCTCAATCCTTAGTTCTTGGAACTGAGCGACGCTCATTGGTTCAAAGTATCCCGTTTTATTATGTGGCATTCATCCTTGGTTCTTTGGAACTGTGTAATGATCCTTGGTTCAAAGAATCCCGTTTGATTATGTGGCCTTCATCCTTAGTTCTTGGAAGTGAGCGATGTTCCGTGGTTCAAAAATCCTGTTTTATTGTTTGGCCGTCATCCTTAATTCCTGGAACTGAGTGAATTCCCTAGGTTCAAAAGATCATTTTTATTGCTTGCCCTTCCTCCTTATTTCTTGGAACTTATCGATATTCCGTGTTTCGCCTTCATCCGTAGTTCTTGGAACTGAGTGACGTTCCTTTTTTCGAAGCATCCTGTTTTATTATGTGAACTATATCCTTAGTTCTTGAAATGACTAATGATCCTTGGTTCCAAGCATCCTGTTTTAGTGTGTGGCATTTATCCTTAGTTCTTGGATCTTAGTGACGTTCCTTGGTTCAAAGGATCCTGTTTTATTATGTGCCCTTCATCCTTGATTATTGGAACTGATCGATGTTCCTTTGTTCACACGATCCGCTTCTATTGGTTGTCCTTCCTCCTTAGTTCTCGGATCTGAGCGATGTTCCTTAGTTCGAGGGATCCTTTTTTATTTCTTGGCCTTCCTCCTTATTTCTTGGATCTGAGCGTTGTTCCTAGGTTCAAATTTTGGTCTTTTATTGCTTGGCCTTCCTCCTTAGTTCTGGAACTGAGCGATATTTCTAGGTTGAAAGGATCCTCTTTTATTGCTTCGCCTTCTTCCTTAGTTCTTGGAACTGACTGATGTTCGTTGGTTCAAAAGACCCTGTTTAATTATGTGGCATTTATCCTTATTTCTTGGAATTGTGCAATTTTCGTTTGTTCAAAGGATCCCTTTTTATTGGTTGTCCTTCCTCCTTAGTTCTTGTAACTGAGTGATGTTCCTTTGTTCAAAGGATCCTCTATTTTCACTTGGCCTTCCTCCTTAGTTCTTAGAACTGAGCGGTGTTACTTGGTTGAAAGACTCCTCTTTTATTTCTTGATCTTCCTCTTTGGTTCTTGGAACTGTGTGATGTTCCTTGGTTCAAAGCATTTTGTTTTATGATGTGGCATTTATCCTTAGTTCTTGAAACTGAGTAACGTTCCTTGGTTCGAAGGATCCTGTTTTATGTTGTGTCATTTATCCTTAGTTCTTAGAATTGTGTGACGATCCTTGTTTCGAAGCATCCTGTTTTATTATGTGAATTTATCCTTAGTTCTTGGAACTGAGTGGTTCTTTGGTTCAAATTATCCTGTTTTATTATTTTGCCTTTGTCCTTAGTTCTTGGAACTGAGCGATGTTCCTTGATTCAAAGGTTCCTCTTTTATTATTTGGCCTTCTCCTTAGTTCTTGGAACTTAACGATGTTCCTTGGTCGAGGATTCTTTTTTATTGCTTGGCCTTCCTCTTTAGTTCTTCGAACTGAGCGATGTTCCTTGGTCAAGAGATCCTCTTTTTTTGCTTTGCCTTCATTATTCGTTCTTGGAATTGACCGATGTTCTTTTGTTCAAAGATATTCTTATGTTGCTTGGGCTTTCTCCTTGGTTGAAAGGATCCAGGTTTATTATTTATCTTTCATCCTTAGTTCTTGGAAATGAGTGAAGTTGCTTGGTTCAAAGAATCTTATTTTATTATGTGACATTTTTCCTTAATTCTTGGAACTGGGTGACATTCCTTGGTTCAAATTATCCTGTTTTATTATGTGAATTAGTTCTTGGAACTGAGCGATTTTCCTTGGTTCAAAGTATCCTCTTTTATTGTTTGGCCGTCCTCCATAGTTCTTGGAACTGAGCGATGTTCCTTGGTTAGAAGAACTTTTTATTGCTTGGCCTTCGTTCTTAGCTCTTGGAACTGAGCGATGTTCCTTGGTTAAAATAATCGTCGTTTATTGCTTGGCCTTCCTCCTTAGTTCTTGGAACTGAGCGATGTTCGTAGGTTGTAAGGATCCTCTTTTATTGCTTGGCCTTCCTCCTTAGTTCTTGGACCTGGAGAATGATCCATCGTTCAAAGGATCCTGTTTTATTTATGCGGCTTTTATCCTTAGATCTTGGAACTGAGTGATGTTCCTTGGTCAAATGATCCTGTGTTTTTATGTGGCATTTATCCTTAGTTCTTCGAACTGAGCTATGTTCCTATGTTCAAAAGATCCGTTTTTATTGCATGGCCTTTCTCTTTATTTCTTGTAACCGAGTGATGTTCCTTGGTTCAAAGGAATCTCTATGTTTACTTGGCCTTCCTCCTTAGTTCTTGGAACTGAGCGATGTTCCTGGGTTTAAAGAATCCTATTTTATATCTTGACGTTGCTCTTTGGTTCTTGCAATTGAGTGACGTTCCTTGGTTCGTAGGATCCTGTTTTATTATGTGGCCTTCTTGCTTACTTCTTGGAACTGAGTGATGATTCTTGTTTCAAAGAATCCTCTTTTGTTATGTGGTCTTCATCCTTGTTTCTTGGAACTGAGTGATGATTCTCGGTTCAAAGGATCCTGTGTTATTATGTGACCATCATCCTTAGTTCTTGGAACTGAGTGATGACTCTTGGTTCAAGGAATCGTGTTTTATTATTTGGCCTGCATTCTTAGTTCTTGGAAGTGAGCGAAGTTCGTTGGTTCAAAGAATCTTGTTTTATTATGTGGCCTTCATCCTTAGTTCTTGGAACTGAGGGATGGTCTGTAGTTCAAAGGATCCTCTTTCATTATTTGGCCTTCATCCTTGGTTCTTTGAACTGAATGAAGTTGTTTGGTTCAAAGGATCATTTTTATTGCTTGGCCTTCCTCCTTAATTCTTGGAACGGAGCGATATTCCATGGTTCAGAGAATACCGTTTTTTTATTTCGCCTTCATCCCTACTCCGTGGAACTGAGTGAAGTTCCTTGGTTCAAAGGATCCTTTTTTATTATGTGGTTTTTATGCTTAGTTCTTTGAACTGAGTGATGATCCTTGGTTCAAATCATCCTGTTTTTTTTATGTGGCCTTTATACTTAGTTCTTGGAAGTGAGCGATGATCCTTGGTCAAGGAATCCTCTTTTATTGCTTGACCTTAACCCTTGTTTCTTGGAAATGAGTGAAGTTCCTTGGTTCAGAGTTTCCACTTTTATTATTTGGCCTTCCTCCTTGGTTCTCGGAACTGAGCCATGTGTCTTGGTTCGAAAGATCCTGCTCTATTATTTGGCCTTCATGCTTAGTACTTGTAACTGAGCGATGATACATGTTTCAAAGTGTTGTGTTTTATTATGTGGCCTTTATCCTTAGTTCTCAGATGTGATTGATGTTCCTTGGTAGAAGGAATCCTCTTTTATTATTTGGCCTTCCTCCTTAGTTCTCAGAACTGAGCAATGATCCTTTGTTCAAAGGATCCTGTTTTATTGCTTGGCTTTATCATTAGTTCTTGGATCTGATTGATGTTCTTGGTTGAAAAGATCCCGTTTTATTATGTGGCCTTTATCCTTAGTTCTGGAAAGTGATCGATGATCCTTGGTTCAAAGGGCCCTGTTTTATAGTGTGGACTTTATCCTTAGTTTTGGAACTTAGCGATGTTCCTTGGTTCGAAGAATCCTGTTTTATTGTTTGGTCTTCATCCGTAGTTCTTGGAAGTGAGTGATGTTTGTTGGTTCAAAGGATCCTCTTATTGTGTGGCCTTTATCCTTAGTTCATGGAACTGGGTGATGTTTCTTGGTTCAAGAGATCCAGTTTTATTATGTGGCTTGTATCCTTAGTTCTTGGAAGTGAGGGATGTTCGTTGGTTCAAAGGATCCCCTTTTATTGCTTGGCCTTCGTCCTTATTTCTTGGAACTGAGTGAAGTTCCTTCGTTCAAAGGATTCTATTTTATTGCTTGGCCTTACTCCTTAGTTTTTTGAACTGAGTGATTTTCCTTGGTGCAAGGGATCCTGTTTTATTATGTGGCCTTTATCGTTAATTGTTATAACTGAGTAATGTTCCTTAGGTCATGGATCCTGATTTATTATATGGCTTTTATCCTTAGTTCTTGGAACCGAGCATTTTTTTTGTTCAAAGGGTTCTCTTTTATTGCTTCGCCTTACTCATTACTTCTTGGAACTGCCTCATATTCCTTGGTTGAATGAATCGTGTTATATTATGTGGCCTTTATCCTTAGTTCTTAGAACTGAGCGGTGTTCGTTGGTTCAAAGGACCTACTTTTATTGTTTGGCCTTCGTCCTTATTTCTTGGAAGTGTGCGATGTTCCTTGTTTCAAAGAATCCTCATTTATTGCTTGGCCTTCCTCCTTAGTTCTTGGAACTGATTGAAGTTCCTTGGTTCGAAGGACCCTGTTTTATTATGTGGCCTTTATCGTTAATTGTTAGAACTGAGTGATGTTCCTTGGCTCATGGATCCTGATTTATTATATGGCTTTTATCCTTAGTTCTTGGAACTGAGCAATTTTTTTGTTCAAAGGATTCTCTTTTATTGTGCTTCGCCTTACTCATTACTTCTTGGAACTGCCTGATGTTCCTTGGTTGAATTAATCGTGTTATATTATGTGGCCTTCATCCTTAGTTCTTAGAACTGAGCGATGTTCGTTGGTTCAAAGGACCCTCTTTTATTGTTTGGCTTTCCTCCTTAGTTCTTGGAAGTGTGCGATGTTCCTTGTTTCAAAGAATCCTCTTTCATTGCTTGCACTTCCTCCTTAGTTCTTGGAACTGAGCAAAGTTCCTTGGTTCAGAGGATCCACTTTTATTGCTTGGCATTTCTCCTTAGTTATTGGAAGTGAGCGATGATCCTTGGTTCAAAGGATCCAGATGTATAATTTGGCATTCATCCTTAGTTCTTGGAATTGAGTGAAGTTCCTTGGTTCAAAGGACGCTGTTTTATTATGTGACATTTATCCTTTGTTCTAGAATCAGAGTGATCTTCATTGGTTCAAGGGATCCAGTTTTATTGTGTGGCCTTCCTCCTTAGTTCTTGGAACTGAACGATGTTCCATGGTTAAAAATCCTGTTTGAATTCTTGGTCTTCCCCCTTAATTCTTGGAACTGAGCTATGTTGCTTGTTTTAAATGATCCTTTTTTATTGCTTGGCATTCCTCCTTAGTTCTTGGAACTGAGCGATGTTCTTTGGTTCAAAGAATCCTCCTTTATTTCTTAGCCTTCCTCTGTAGGTTTTGGAACTGAGCGATTTTCCTAGTTTCAAAGGATAATTTTTATTTCTCTGCCTTCCTCCTTAGTTTTTGGACCTGAGCGATGGTCCTTGGTTTAAAGGATCTTGTTTTATTACGTGGCTTTTATTCTTAGTTCTTGAAACTGATTGATGTTCCTTGGTTCAAAGGTTCCTTTTTTTATTCTGTGACATTTATCCTTAGCTCTTCGAACGGGGCGATTTTCCTTTGTTCAGAGGATCCCTTTTTATTGCTTGGCCTTCCACCTTAGTTAATGGAACTTTGCGATGTTCCTTGGTTTAAAGGATCATCTTTATTGCTTGATCTTCCTCCTTAGTTCTTGGAACTGAGCGATGATCCTTGGGTCAAAGGATCCTTTTTTATTATATGGCCTTTTTCTTAGTTCTTGGAACTGAGTGATGTTCCTTGGTTCAGAAAATTCTCTTTTGTTATGAGGCATTTATCCTTAGTTCTTGGAAGTGAGTGATGATCCTTGGTTAAAGAGATCCTGTTTTTTATTTGGCCTTTATCCTCAGTTCTTGGAACTGAGCGATGTTCCTTGGTTCAAAGTATCCTGTTGTATTGCTTGCCCTTTCTTCTTAGTTCTTGGAACTGAGCTATGTTTGTTGGTCCAAAGGATCCTGTTTTATTATATGGCCTTTATCCTTAATTTCTGGAACTGAGTGATAATCATTGGTTCATATAATCCCGTTTTATTTTGTGGCCTGATCCTTAGTTCTTGGAACTGAGCGATGTTCCTTTGGTCAAAGAATCCTCTTTTATTTCTTCGCCTTTTCCCTTAGTTCTTGGTCCAGAGTGATTTTCCTTGGTTGAAAGCACTGTGTTTTTTTATGTCGCCTTTTTCCTTAGTTGTTGGAACTGAGCGAATTTCGTTGGCTCGAAGGATCCTGTTTTATTGCTTTGTCTTCCTTCTTATTTCTTGGAAATGAGCGATGTTCCTTGATTCAAAGGGTACTCTTTTATTGCTTGCCCTTCATCCTTAGATCTTGGAGCTGCGGGATGATCCTTGGTTCAAAGGATACATTTTTATTATTTGGCCTTCATCCTTAGTTCTTGATAATGAGTGATGTTCCTTGGTTGAAAGAATCCTATTTTATTATGTGGCATTTATCCTTAATTTTGGAACTGAGTGATATTCCTTGGTTCAAAGTATCCTGTTTTATTATGTGGCCTTCATCCTTATGTCTTGAAACTGAGCGATGTTCCTCGGTTCAAATTTTCCTCTTTTATTGGTTGGCCTTCCTCCATAGTTCTTCGAACTGAGCGATGTTTTTTGGTTCAAATAATCCCTTTTTATTGTTTGGTCTTCCTTCTTAGTTCTTGGAACTGAACGATGTTCCTTGGTTGAAAGTATCGTCTTTTATTGCTTGGCCTTCCTCCTTAGTTTTTGGAAATGAGCGATGCTCCTTGGTTGAAAAATCCTCTTTTATTGGTTGGCCTTCCTCTGTAGTTCTTGAAACTGAGCGATGATCCACGGTTCATAGGATCCTGTTTTATTATGTTTTTTGTATCCTTATTTCTTGGAACTGAGTGATGTTCCTTTGTTCAAAGAATCCGGTTTTTTATGTGGCATTTATCCTTAATTCTTGGAACTGAGGTATGTTCCTTTGTTCAAAGGATCCTTTTTATTGGTTGGCCTTCCTCCCGAATTCTTGGAACTGAGCGATTTTCCTTGGTTTAAAGGATCCATTATTATTGCTTGGCCTTCCTCCTTAGTTCTTGTAACTGACCGATGTTCCTAGGTTCAAAGTATGCTCTTTTATTGCTTGGCCTTCCTCCATAGTTCTTGGTACTGAACGATGATCCTTGTTTAAAAGGATCCTGTTTTATTATATGTCCTTTATCCTTAGTTCTTGGAACAGATTGATGTTCCTTGGTTCAAAGGATCATCTTTTATTATGTGGCATTTATCTTTAGTTTTTGGAGCTGAGCTATGTTCCTTTGTTCCAAGGAATCCTTCTTATTGCTTGGCCTTCCTCCTTAGTTCTCGGTACTTAGCGATGTTCCTTGGTTCAAAGGATCCTCTTTTATTGCTTTACCTACCTTGTTAGTTCTTTGAAATGTGTGATGGTCCTTGGTTCAATGTGTCCCGTTTTATTATGTGGCCTTTATCGTTAGTTCTTAGAACTGGATGATGTTCTTTGGTTCACAGGATCCTGTTTTATTATGTGGCCTTTATCCTTAGTTCTTGGAGTTGAGTGATGTTCCTTAGTTTCAGTGGTTTCTGTTTTGTTATTTGTCCATCATTCTTATTTCTCGGAAGTGAGCGATGTTCATTGGTTCGAATGATCCTCTTTTATTATTTTACCTTCATCCTTAGTTTTCGGAAGTTTGTGATACTCCAGGGCTCATGATCCTGCTTTGTTTGGCCTTCGTCCTCATTTCTCTCACCCCACTGAATTTTGATATTTGGGTCACATGAAACAGAATGTGCTGCCGTCTAGAAGCTGAAGTTAGTGTTGCTGACTGAGTGTAGACAACCTTAACTGATTGTCATTTGGCAAGTGACACATATATTGCTTCTATATAAGCAACATAAAATATCACTTTGAGATGATGGTAGAATGTACACAAGATTTGAGTTTGGTGGCAGCACTGAAGGTTCAAGTGTTGTGTGTATCGCTGTGGTGATTCGTATATGGTTACGTTTATTTGGGAAGGGTTGTTAGACACAGTGAGCTGCTCTCAAATATAAGTAAATATTGCCCCTTATTTTGGCATCATGTCTTGCCTTTTCATGTCCAGGCTGTTATCTGTCTCAGCGGAGCAGATGATACTGACCGCTGTCTTGTGATTTACAGGAGGAAGGTATAAGATTGCAGTAAATAATGTACATAGAGTTTGAGATGAGATGTTAATTTAAAGATGTTACTTGATATTGAGTGACAAATGATGGCACAGTTGGGTTAGGCACTGCGCTAGAAGCTGGGAGGTCGTGGGTTCGATTCCTTATGGTGTCATTGGAATTTTTCCTTGACTTATCCTTGTGGCTGCACTACGACCGTGGGGTCGACTCAGCCTCTGACAAAAATGAGTACCAGGAATATTTCCTGGGCGGTAAAGGCATCTGGTGCTTAGGGCTGAAAATCTTACCACCTTCATGTGCTGATTATCTTCAAATCTGGGATCCTCATCCTGCTGGAACCCTCAGTGTCTGTCCAGGGATTGCTTTACATTGAATGTGACATTTAAGTCAAGGAGCAGAATGAGTTTGGAATATTAAAACAGGTGTGCAGTTTTAGATAGTATGTACACCAGGTGAATGTCATTGGGGCTCCAGAAAATATCAGAGAGAGTATCGGTATTCAGGTAATTATACAGTAAAGTGACCTGTATCCAATTTAGCAAGCTGAATTATAGTCATTGCTACAGTCCAGCCACATGAACTGCGGTAATCTGAACAGTGTAAGGTGTGAGACTGGATCATACAGGAACACAAAACGGAAAAAGAGTCCTAACCATGTGGTTGTGTATAAATATCGATTGTTCAACTGTTTTGAGGAGATGGCAGTATTGGCAGTATGTTTGTGTAGGGTTAATGAGGTCAGACACAAAGTTAATGGTGGGTATGTGAGAGTAGTTCTGAGGATGGGAATGGTGATGTTGGTTGAATTATCCCAGCAGGAATTAAAGCATGTCTTGTGACATCCACAGGTACGTTGGATGTACCTGGAATGAGGAATGGTACATCACAACTGTGATGCAAGGAGTTTCTGTTTGTATGTCAGTCTGTTGAATGTTCTGACTTAGTCTGTTGCTTTTTCTTTATGTCTTACTCCTGCCTCGGCTTCATGTAGTCACCCTATCAACTGCTGCTGTTGCTACCACCTGCTGTGCTGCACTCTAGAGTGTGTGTGTGGCAACAGACAGGAGAAAATGTAACTAGTTTATTTGGGTGACTGAGCCACATAGCTGTGTGAACTGTCCGTCTGTCCATAGCCGTCTTCCTTGACAGTTTCTGTTGAAGTGCTACTTAACCCAACTGCCACATTGTGGCAAATTTTATCCTCTTATTACAAGAACCACAGTTCACTAAATAAAGTGGTACTTCATTTTGTAGAAAATCCATATTAACGAGCTGTTAGGAGCCAAAAACTTGTTTCATTTGTAGTTAGTATGTATGTTCAGTTTTTACTATATATTACAGGCACTTTACAATGTGACATGTATATATTGATACACAAGGTCGTCACATGACTGAAATGCAAGCAGAACTGCAAGAACGTGTGAAGGTGCAGACTGAGTGGGCAGTTTGACAATGTGCCACATTGTATTCTTTGCTGAAAACCTCAGCCAGCAATGATTTCACATGTATAAGGCACTAGGTGGACTTTGCTGTGCCCAAGAGTGCTGGAAATACCACCACATATAGACTGAACGTAACCTCGGGCAGTTTCAATATGCTGATGAAACCAACGAACGTACAGAAATGTTTAATACCATCTCACATTATACTGTATTACATAAACAGTATCCCTCCTATAGCCAGGCAGTGGCCATGCACAGGGATAACCCTCTGTAGCCTATATTCTTGTCTATATCCTGAGGCTGTGGGTGGCTCAGGTTCGCATCCAGGCAGGAGCAATAAATGTGTGTGTACTACAAAGTGTCTGGACTGAATCTGCAGTTCAGGGAGCCTCCTATTCAATGGTACCTGGTTCGTCCCCCTGGGATGAAGCGGCAGGAAATTGAATTTGAAGGTTGACAACCTGGTGTTGGGTTTATGAATGAGTGGAGCTGTGCCTCTTCTCCCCCTGTATGCATGCATGGCACACACAGGGTCATTGTGTGTGTGTGTGTATATATATATATATATATATATATATATATTTAGATTTGCTTTTGGGTTCGGGGCCTCTCAGCCCCGATGCACCTACGCTTTGATTATATATACGAGGTCTGTTAGAAAAGTATCCGACCTTTGGCCGGGAAAAAGAAACTGGCTTACTTGGAGCGTTGGACACCTAATCACCCTCAAAGTAGTTCCCT
>Ga0123352_10010664_pt1 | contig 14434 bp, 8 predicted proteins | sample TergutLab28metaG_FD_89700 | JGI IMG/M metagenome (GOLD analysis project Ga0123352, IMG submission 89700) | Labiotermes labralis P1 segment gut microbial communities from Petit-Saut dam, French Guiana - Lab288 P1 | ecosystem: Host-associated > Arthropoda: Insects > Digestive system > Gut ... | reverse complement strand
GCATGGAGACCGGACGTCCGGTCACTTTGAATTATTTACAGTCAGACCCCGATATAGCACCACTGTTTGTTCACCGCAGTTTGTCGCGAAAAGTCGAGGATGGCGGTAAACCCCGAATATCATATGAGAGGGAGTTTCTACTCACAGACTTTGACAGGCTGTAAGTGTGGGTGGCGCCGTATCGGGGTTTGACTTGTGTGTGTGTGTGTGTGTGTGTGTGTGTGTGTGTGTGTGTGTGTGTGTATGTATATATATATATAATGTCTATATATTTTTATGAATATTTATATAGATTATTTATAAAAGAAATTTACTTCTAAACCGACTCGTCGCACTCGCTGATATTCAGGATATTCCAATGACGTCTGTTCGTAACTGGCGGTGCTTTTGTTCTCTCTCCCTCAGTACATACTGTCTTTTCTTCAGAAGACCTCGACCTCTTCTCTGTCTGTTGTTCCACATTAATTCATACCCCTTCTCCCGTTGATACTCTCTTGAATATGCTTTGTTAAGTAGATTACAAATAACAAAACGAACGACATGGTATAGTGGTTGATATTGTTTTATGTACTACTGTAGTGGCTACGGGGGTTGTGATCCTTCCGATACCACTAGTTTGTAGGGCCTCCTGTGGTAAGGGTTCTAATTAAATCTTGGTCCCTACCCCAGAGGGGCACTACCTGTTTAAGTAGTGTCGCAGATTCGCGTTAGCGTCGTCTTAGCCTCAATAATTTCGGTAATGCTGCCATCAGTCAGTTTTGGATTTCCTAAGCAGATCACTGACAACTGCTTTGTACGGAATTATCGTAATTCGTAGTGACTACGAGGGTACTGATCCCACCACCGTGGCCACGTAACGCTTTAGTTGAGCGGACTCGAACCGCTAAACCAACTTAGCATTCGCCAAAACACGCTAACCAAACATAACAGGAAGTTCAAATTGAACACAAAGGGAACTATGCAAACAAACAAAATGACCATACTTTACTGGTAGCTAACGTGAGCACTGAGCGTTTAGGTAATTGTGGGATTATCTTCTAGTGGACCGGTCTGATAGGGAAATGTTGTACACGTGGCGCAGTCACTCCCTTCTTTCATCGTAAAATACAACTAAACTTCATAGTATTTGCTATCACCGTCTTTGGAAATGTTAAATCTAGCATACCCTTCTTGTAGGCACATATTAATTAATCTTTTCAGTACACAATTTACCTCTATCTAGCCGTACAAGGTCCACAAATATAATATTAAAATAATTCCCTCAGAATAACCACTCAGGTTGTTATCACAATTTCACACACATTAACCACTCGTAAGTATTAAATCTCCTACACATTCATTTCGTCAAATTCCATCAAAATTTACAAATACACTCGTAATAAAACAACCCATTCAAGGAACTACTTGGGATTGTATTATACCTAAAACTTCACCACAGCTTACGTCCCAGCGGAACACAGAATACGGGTTACACCTTTCTTAGTAAAATATATAAATGTGTATTCTCAACAAATCTACACTTCCACACATAAGAATAACTTGTATCTACATAACATAAACCTTTTCTACCACACCTTGGCCTAGCAACATGAAGGCGGATCATCTACACAATTTCAATTCTTTCGCCTTACCTAAATTTGGAAAATACAAAAAAAAAAAACTCTTCTAAATCATTTTCCTTTTAGTTTGGAGTTATGGATGTACCACACACCACTCACCTGGTATGAATAGGAAAATCTGGGGCAACAAGGCTTGTTTTGAGCCCATCCTTCAGAGCACTGTGGTTTTTGCGTCTACTCTCGTTGAAGTTGAATCACAAAGACACTGCGCGTCGGTCCTACAGGCCGGCACACGTGTTCACGAAACTCTGAACTCAGCGCTTCTTGAATTCGCTTAGCAACAGCGTATGCGGACATGAAGGAATGTGTTGTTACTAAGGAATGTTACATGATACAGTCTTCCTGTTGCTGGCGCGTGTAACTTTCTCGGCCAAACATATCCTAACCGCACATTTTAAAATTTTCCACCAAACATACAAAATACAAGTTACACAAATAAAAGCACCAAAATTCACATCAAATTCCCAAATTCTAAACCCAAACCTAATGCCAACGAACTAGTTTCTCTCTTTCCATGCATTACGCTACGTATATGCAGAGAACCCGGATTCGTATCGGACTCAAATGTGCTGTCTTACCGGAGGTTTTCCTGTCACTCGAAGCGAATGCAAAGACACTGTCTCAAAACAACGCAATGTCACTTTTTTCTAAATTCTTTATAATCCTTCTGCCGTGTGATGTGATGTATTCTGCGCAGTTGACGTAACGTCTGAGCAAGTCAACAACAATAACCTTCTAACCACGGAAACTTGCATATGTACCATTTACAGTAATGCACTGTTGTCGTATGCTGTCTTTCCGTATTATGTACTGGCCTGGTCCATGCGCATCCTGAATGCAGAATTTGCCACTCAGGATACTGAGGGGGAAGAATGGTAAGGGGAAGGGGGGAAGAGAAGTAGGGTAAGAAATAAAACGGAAAATAGTGAGAAAGAAGGGAGATAAAAACGATTATCCTATTGTGTTTTCTTCCTTAATATTTGGACGAATGTCGCCCCACAAAATTAACTTCTTCATGATAGCTTGGATCTGAAGGGGATAAGGGGTAGTAAGACTTTGCTGTCGTTTGTCTCCGCTGATGGAAGTGGTCGCCGATATGAGGCTGGCTACACTCGCAGTACAACTGCAGTGTTATTTGTGCACGGCCATCGCTGGTCATGTTTACAGCTACACAAATCTCATTAAGCAGACTTCCGACGCCCACCCCTCGCCTCACACGTACAAATTCACACACATCACAGATTGAACATAATTTGTTTTGTAGACTATATTTCCTTTTTATTATTCCTGATTTTCAGAACTTTAATCAAATGCCTGATTTCCGCCTTGTGCCTGGTACCAGTGTCATGGTGCTGCACCCCAGTACCCCCGACCGCTGGCTAATTGCATATCATTGTACGGCTTTCAACAAAAACGTTTTAACTGACTACACTGTGATACTGAAGCTGAAGGTCCCCCTAAAATCGGGAAATATCTTCACACACTGTGTGAGTGTCCGTGTTTCGTGGAAGACGCCCAGCGCGTACTTAGCCTTTCATGTAGTCATTTGGTTGGTTGGTCTAATTATTTGGTAATTGGCCGCGTAGTTGCATGGATAGATGGTTTATTAATTACGTCGCTGTTTGCTTGGGTAGTTGCTGTAACCGGCCAGGGTCCGTATAGTTGAAGTCTCGGTTTGGGCTTCAAGAAGATTTGACCGTAAACTGATTGTTAGGCTATGAGCCAGTTGGGGGACCGCGGTAGCACAGTGCTGTGCTACAAATCGGAAGGTCGCTGGTTCGATCCCAGCTGGTGTCAGTGGATTTTTCATTGACATAAAATCGTTCCGATCGCACCATGGCCCTGGGTTCGACTCAGCCTCTAATAGAAATGAGTGCCAGGAGTGTTTCCTGGGGGTAAAGGCGGCCGGTGCATAAGGCTGACAACTTACCACCATCCCGTGCCGTTGTCACGAAATCTAGGAACCTTAACTTCTTGGAACCCTCTGGGCCCCTCCGGGCCTGTAATGGGACTGCTATACCTTTACCTTTACCTTTATAATGTTCTGTTAAAATACGAACTTCAATCATCTACTAAGCAAGTTATGTAATTGTTTGATGTCTTCCAGTGTGTGTTCTAACGGTGGACGTTTAATTCATTCATTATATTTCTGACTTCTCGCTAATCTGAATATCAGCTAATGGTGAATAGTTGCATGTTGATGCTATGTTTATTTATTTAAGGGAGCAGTTCCCAGCTTAATTATCCGATTAAGTTAAGAACTTCGCTTCCACGAAAAATCACTCTACGATTGAAGACACATGGTAAGTGTCCGCTCTAGTCCTGTCGTTCTAAAACTTGTTATTTCCTACATTTTGTGATAGCAACGTGGCGGACATGCGAGCTTGTAAGTTGCAAACGTCACTAGCGCCTCTTAGTGTAGAGTCTGGAAGTAATGTATGGTAAGAGATTTGAGAAAAGTATGCAACTTCTGTTAGGTGTTTTTTTTTTGTGGGATATAGACTAGAATATGAAGGCAGCATGAAATTCTTACGTATCTTTCGGTTCATACTATTAGCTTTGTAAATTCAGCATGCAAATGAATCATAAACGTTTCTAAAAATCCAGTATGCAGTATTATGTATCTGTCAACAGTTTCAAGCATGGCGGCGATGCGAAATTTTGATGTCGTTTTCGAAGATAAGGTGATGGTCGGTGACATTTGCCGTTGCAGGCATTATACATTTCAGTCATATGACCATCTGCATAAGATTCTAGAACACTAAAACCTTTGGGCTAAATTGTATTGTATGGTTGAATTGTCAATTTACTGTGAAAATAGAACACTGACAGCAACAGATTTGTAGGACCGGATGTCTGCAGTAAGGAAAAAAAAAGCTTTCTGCCTTTCACTTGGAACCTCGCATTTTCATTTACAAAAGTTTCGTTTCCAATCTGTTTCTCTGCAGTAGAGGTATACAAGAAATCGTTTTCCAGATGTAGTGAAATCTGAAGCCAAAGAAGAGATTACAAAAGTCAATTAATTGATGCAGTCTAGAGTTCATTTCTTAATCAGGTTTCGATTAAGACATGCCGTCTTGGTTATTAAAAAGACACACTGTACATACAACTGGAGAACTTTTAATTAAAACAATTTTGCAAAATAAAAGAGAGAAATCCTAAGAAACCGACGGGTTTTGCATTTCATTGTGAACTTCTCAGTAATATTCAGCACGGTGCTTCCCCTCTCTTAGCAACTTGTAAACTAATTCAGATATATCGAGTTTCAGCAACGCCATAATTGAACTGTGCCTGAATGCTACGTCATGAACGCGTACGGAGGCTCCTCACAATGTAGGTCTATGCACTGGATGAAGATGAGTGGTCATCCTCAGGCTACGACCACTTTTTACTCGTAGGGGTTGAGCGCCCCGACACTGGTCACAGGTAATGTTACTAGGCCTCTGTTGAGATCAATATCGACCGAGTATTTTATGTGCAAGTAAATATGAGGTGTTTCCAAGAACTGCTCCCTTCTCGCTCACACTGATTTGTGTATTAAACCCGGGCAGACGCTAGAAACATTCCCTCTCGACTTTGCATGTTTCAAGCGGGAGTGGAGAGGCACGCGGCTTATCTGGCCCTCTTACTCTGCATATATTTTGAAGCTACGTTGTTTGCTGCTTTATATACGTCATACAGCGTACCTTCTTACTAATTTATTGACATTGAGCAGATTTGTGTAGCGGTAATATTCGTCCGGTACAGTGCAGTGAAATAGTTCATTTTAGTACCGTGCATTCTTCTGCATACAAGACATTTTTGTACGCTTGTCGTCTCAGTACACGGCCGAAACGGTACACAGATTTCTTCGTAAGTGGGGACTTTGGCAGAAGAGCCGTCACTTCATGACGTCTCATTATGCACGAGTTTTCTTCTGTAAGGAGAAATTTTATTGTAATGAATCATTGTCACTAAACTTAAGAGAACCAGTCATGCTTTAGCCGTATGTTGAGAGGTACGCACGTCGAATCTTAGCCGTCTTCACTGAGGCGCGTAGTGCATGTCTGCCCATGCGTATACTGGCATAATACCTTCAAACATTCTCTGCAACATTTTTTTTCTCTTGTGCTTCGACCCGATTCAGGGTCGTAGCCTCCCCTTACGGGCTTCGCGATCAGACACATTGGACACACCACACTCGGTAGGAATCCTGTGGACGAGTGATCGGCCCGACGCAAGGTATGTACCTGACAGCGCACAACAATCACAACAGATAGACGTTCATGCCCCTGGCGGAATTCGAACCCGCAATCCTAGCAAGCGAGCGGCCGCCGACCCACGCCTTAGACAGTGTGGCCACTGGGATCGGCCTCTGCAACATTACCTCGAGTTAAATTTACGTGAATTCGGTTAACTCGCTTCCACTGAAGCAAATTTAGTGGCAGTTAAACTTGCTTTGAATTGGCTAATTTTTATTAAACCCGGGAAGAAAATTCGGAAAATCTCTGTAACTGTCCGCGACATTTTGAAGTGACTGTCGCACCACATCTGCCCGGTCGCGTTGGGAGATAACGCCAGCGTCGTTCTGCGATGGCTTCTGGAAACCAATGTGCGTAAATGAGATGCAAAGGCAGTGTAGAATAATTCAGAGGTACATATAGGTCACTGATGTATTTTTTGTGGGTGCGCGATTGTCTAACAGTTGTGTATGAGGTATATTTGTGCGGTGAAAATGTTAATATAGGACCGACTTGAATTTTTGAAGCCACATTTTGCCTTTATTGTGAAACAAATGGAGTTAAAATTCTGTAATCCTGCCATTGCAGGTTATGTTCACAGGACGGTATCTGAACAAAGCTGGAGGCGTCAGGAAAATAAAGTATGCATGTAGCCTGATGACGTATTTTCGTAACATAATGAAAGACACGGTAATAGTGTGTTACAAATATATCGAGACAGTTTGTACTGAGTCCGTTGCCTACAGTATTCAAATGGATTGCGAAGGTATCGCGGATACGCTTTTGAATTTGTAAGTGAATTAATTCCGTGAAGTCCCTGTCATTTTTCATAAAGAACTTCAGTCCGACTCTAGGTCCTCCTTCTGGTCACATAACTGTAGCTGCTACGTATCAAAAAAGCGGTGTCCTGTGCTAGCACTCTCCTCTCGGGTTGCAGCACAGTGACCCATGCCACATGACGCGACTTTCGTGGCGTCGGCTGACCAAACGCCAGGGATTTCATGAAAACGTTAGTATTATACCTAGAAACAAATATCAGAAGAGGAGATTTTTCTATCAGTGTCATATCGGTGATCGGTGGTGGGGTGGATTTTTATTAGCCATGATGCCGTAGACTAAGTAGTGGATTACGAACATTCACTTTGTAGACATTTTCAGGAAATGACTATCTTCGTGTGTGTATGGAACATAATATCATGTTCCGTTAGAAAAATGGAAAACAATCGGAATAATAGGACTGTGAAGACTGTTCCATCAGAAATTTTATCGCTTTTGAATTTTCGCTTTAACACAAATACATCGAAGATGCAGTGACGTAATCTGTGAGGCAGGCAACAAGCACACGACGGGTAGTAGTGCAAATTTTCAGTATCACGCCAATTAGACCTTTATTATTAGGATTAAGATACGCCTTCAGTTATCCTTACCTCCATACTTTTCTTTATGCGGACCACGTTAGCTGACTTTATAATTCTCGTTCAGCGCTTTTGTTTTCGTAAACAAAATACACTCCAAATCGCTTCTCAGGCAGCCTTCGGTGTTCCAAATTCCAGATGTCTGAACTGCGAGAAAGAAGATTACGATGTTCTGGGAAAGCAACGCCATGTAGTTTCGTAAACATATAGCAGCATTTGGGATTAACCTGCTACTTTCCTCTTCAGGGTATAAGGGTGTCTTATACTTTGAAGGTGGGGGCAGAATGATTCTCTGAGAACTTCGTGGCTTCGTACTACACTGCACGGTGTCACGTCTCCGAATCCCTAAATTGGAATATTTAGCGCCACGACAACCTCAAATTGCACAGACTGAGGTCCGCTTTGCGTGCAGATAGACGCCTTGTTAAATCTTCTGTAATATTCCTGTAGTCTCAACTTTGTAAAAATTTGATGTTTGTTGGACCTTGCATCATTGTGATAACTGAAGAATAAAAAACCAACTAGATGACACTTGTTATTTTATTGTACTTCTTATAGGCTCAACATGTTTCGGGCATTACTATGCCCATCATCAGGAGCTCGCGACTATGATGTTGATTACCACATTGGTCTTATCATGAAACGCACTACACACAAGAGAACACCACGATCACCACGCATTAAAGATCACAAGTATTAATATTAACAGAAACACGTTACCAACTACAACAAGGTGACAAAGATCATCACACCGAACACACGCCACTAAGAACCATAAATTTACATCAACACTAAGCTTTACAGAACGATACGACCAATGTGGTAATCAACATCATAGTCGCGAGCTCCTGATTATGGGCATAGTAATGCCCGAAACATGTTGAGCCTATAAGAAGTACAATAAAATAACAAGTGGCATCTGGTTGGTTTTTTATTCTTCAGTTTGTAACTTTTTTTATCTGATGTGCTACCGCGATGTGAGATAGGCAAAAGGAGTCGTAGATTTCAATACTGTTTATGTTGATGCATTTTGCTTGCGCAAGTCAGTTTTGTGGTAATAAAGTGTCTATCTTCCTAACATCTTTATTTTCGTTCCCTGGGGCAAGACTATAAAACAATATTGTGTTGTCTTGCATCCTGCTCGCTCTATATCTATAATGTAATTACTGGTCGATTTTCGTACTGTCTCATTCACCCACCTCCCTCACGTCAGCCATTTATCTCTTCTTTTCCCTTCTTCTTTCTTCCCCCTCCTCCTTTTCACTCCAGCATTTTCTATTTTAGCTCCACCCTCTAAGGTTATTAAATCCATAGTCTCTATTCTTCCCCATTTCCTTGCAATAAAAAAGCTTGGGGTCTCGTCCATTAACAACAGTTAACATTGTGGTGTGAGCTGAGAACAACAGTGTAACAAGTTATGTTTTAATGTAATATTTTCTTAAGTGCACGTTTGGTAGACATCAAGAAGTTTTCCTCACATTCATAAACAAATAACGAAGACGTCGTCTTTAAGCTTATGCAAATAGCAGTTCAGATACTTCTCCAAAAAAGTGGAAAATCTGTTAAAAGGTTTTAAAAAGTTGCGGTTTAAGCACACATGTTTTTCAAAGTCTGTTTTTAAGTCGTAATTTTTAACGCTGCTTGGTCAGGATATTAATTTTTCGGTCTTCTTACGTGGCAACTGTGAGATGTCAGTGGAATTAAATAACACGTGGCGCTGATACTGGTCGAAGAAACGGAATATGACGTCGGTTTGAACGGTGACAGTGCAAAGCTGTTCACACTACACACAGCTGGGAATCATTTTTCAGTTATACTCAAGCATATTTTAAATTAATCTAATTGAATCTAATTAATAAGCCGGTATTTTAGGTCGTGTAGGGCGACAGATTTTTCGCGCCATGCATCGTTTTGGAGAAAATCGTATTGCGTGTGAAATGGGCTTTACCGTTAGTGGAGCAGAACTAAAATTTGATTCCACCGACGGCATTTTGTATGTGCGCAAAAAAAAAGTATCGTTGAAATTCTCTCAGTTGTTCGGAAGGCTGAGAACGCGGGCAGACAGACTCAACTGTTCCATCATGCGTTAATTTTTGTACTTTGAGTTAAGAATGTACGAAGGTCAGTCGCGATGCCGAAACTGAGTGTTCCAACAACTGAACGCTGTTTCGTTGTTTTTGTTGTAACGTCATTCCTGTTGCCTCAGCAAAGGACGTTGTAGGTCTATGTTGTTTGGAACAGATTGTACCTTACGTAATTATGAACAGCGATATCGGAGACATTAGGAGGGTCGCTGTTTCCTTCTGTGTATTGCCTTTTCGTCCATTTCCGTCAAATATACAATGGGACCGTGCAATGAACCAGACGACTAGATGCTGGCTTTTCTCGGGGTGGTTCTGGTTCAGTTCTAAGATGTTCCGTGTTCGACGCATGGTTCATAAAGTTACCCTGAGCCAGGTTTTCCTCGAATATTTCGGTTTACGCCTCGAGTTATTCGTCAGACCACCATTGTTCTTCTCTGTGATCTGTCATTCATCAGAGCACCATACTCATCCAATCTCATTCGGGACGGACTGTTGTTTACCCCAAGTTCTCTCGGAGAGTGAAGCTCGTCACCTAGATCTGTTTAGTGCCCAGGTTAAGAATGCATAGTACCCTCCCTTCAGCACAAAGTGGCATAAGTTTGAACGACAGAGCAGCTAGTTGGGAAGGGTGTGAAAGGAAATGGTCTGTTGGAACTAATTATTCAAGTATTTGGAGGGCAGCGGATAGCCGGGTTATGGAGGGTCTGCGAAGGGCAGCGGATATATCTTGCAGCATGGATGTGAAGCAAGTACCTGAAGTCTGCAGTTGAGACAGCTCTCGTACAATTCCACAGCTCGGACTTTGTGTACCCCGAGATAAGTTACGGGTGAGCTGTTTCGACGCACACCACGTCTCCTGTGGCTGCTTCCACAGCCTTGCCCAATTAAAGCTGTCAAATGTGGGCTGAAGGTACGACCCTTAATGGGCCAAGAAATCCATTAATCCTCGTAGAAGGAAAAGAAATGCAGGTTTCGCCGCATTAAGGAACAAATTGGTCTTGATAACTTTTCGTGTTAAAGCCCTGTTTCTTTGATAGTAACGACTTCCTGGAGCGTAAGGCAGTTGCACTCTTTATTGCGCTGAATTTGTACTTTATACTCCGTCTACCCTTATCCGAAAATTAAGTTTTGTTCTGAGATTATATGAGAACGATTTAACAGCTGCAGAGGGGAGGAACGTGTGCTGATGTTATTTGAGAACAAAGTTCTGGGAGAATATTTGGACGTAAAAGAGAGGAAGTGACGGTAGAGTGAATAGAATGACAGAAGGAGCTGTGTAATTTGTACCCACAACTTTGTGTAGCCGGGATGGCTGGGTTTGTGGAGTGAATGGGGTACGGCCTGGACGATTCGGGTTTCGAATCCCGGCAGGAAAAAGATTTATCTCTTCTCCATAGCGTCCAGACTGGTTCCAGGGCCCACCCTGCTTCTTATTCAGTCGGTACCGGGGCGTAGTGCGATTGGTGGGAATTGTAGAGTGAATGGAATTTTACATCCAGTTCCTTGTATACATTCAGGGCATGGTCCTTTCTATTATTTTTATTATTAGTAGTAGTAGTAATAATAGCAGTAGTGGTAGTAGTAGTAGTGCCGGTCACAGTGGCCGCGCGGTCTAAGGCGTAGGTCTGCGGCCGCTCGCCTGCTGAGATCGTGGGTTCGAATCCCGCCGACGATATGGATGTTTGTCTGTTGTGAGTGTTGTGTGTTGTCAGGTAGAGGTCTCTGCGACGAGCCGATCACTCGTACAGAGGAGTCCTACCGACTGTGATGCGTCGTTGTGTGTGATCTAGAAACTTCAAGAATAATAATAATAATAATATTTATTTACTGCAATTGGGTTGTTACCTGGTGGCAATGGTTATTTTACATTTACACTAAACATGAAATTGGTTACTGCTAGATTTAAGTCGGGAGGGCTACATGAGAAACATGTAGTGGCGACTTGGAATCTTGGGAACCATTTCAGCATTTGCTTATAGACACAGGGAAACCAAGAAAAACCTGTGTCGAGATGGCCGGTCGCAGAACCTTCCGAGTACTGATTTCTAGCCAGACGTCCGGCATCTAAAGTACAAAAAAAATTGGGCCGCAGCACCACAAAAAAAAAAAGTAGTAGTAGTATTGTGGGTTGGCGGTGAAATAAATACCTAATCTGCAACTTTTTACTATATAACTGACCAGACCACTAAGGGCTGAACGACCTAATGAAAGAATCTTGTGATATCCCAGGAGCTTTGGTTGGGACTCCCTTCTGCGTTGCTGACCGCGTCACTGGCTGCTCGGTTCTTGACATTTTGAAGGAACATGGTTTCTTAATCTTCAGGGGTCTAGAAGACTTCTCGGACCTCTAGCCCCTTGAGTATTAAAGCAGTATATTCCTTCGAAACGTCGGGAAGCGCTTGCCCGGTGACGCGGCTCTCTATCCCAAGAGAACGGAACCTTACGGACAGTTATTTATGGTACTGTTATCCTTTTTAATATTGCGTTTGTTGTCCCTCCCACAAACTTATGCCTGTGGTCAAAGTCTTAGATGGGCTGGACAGTCGCAACACCTGATTCTAATGGACCTGCGTGGTTTAAACATTTCTTAGAAAACTTCGTGATATTTGGAGGTTGTCTCGGTGTCCGTTTTTAATGTCCAAATATAATTCTCCCATTAACAACACGTTCGGAACAGAAGCGGACTTCGATGTGTGTGTGTGTATGTGTGTGTGTGTGTGTGTGTTATTCAGGCTTAGACACCATCATCCAGACGAAATTCGTCTATTGCAGTATTTTGATACTTTGTCCAGTCTCTAAGTGGTCACGCTCTGAATGCGTTTATAATAATCCTAAAATATCCATTTTCGTGTAACAGCGTCCTTTTTCTTTTTTCATTAAGTGGGATGAAGCAAGCCTGCGTCATACTGCAGACGGAATGACATCGCGACTGCTACATCGAATAAGAATTGTTTTAAAGAAATCCCAAAATGCTGTCGAAACTGGAATTGGCAGAGTTGCGCCGCATTTTGTGCAGTGCTTCGAAGATACCTGTAGGATGTGATGCTGGGTTACCTAGCAATAGGCTAGCGGTGGCCGGTCGGACATGAAACATGTCTTGGATGTAGGACCTAATCAGTGAGTCCTAAGTTCTGTACTGTGTGTTCAGATAACATTCAATCTCGTATATTCCAAAGAAAAGCGTTGAGACATTTCACTGAGTGTTGGCTGTTTAATATGTCATTTACAAAAATCTCTGCGACGACCTAATCACTCGTCCAGAGGAGTGTCACCGACTGTGGCGTGTCGTATGTGATCAAGAAACCTCGTGAATGAAAAGACCCTGACCCACTGGGGGCTGTTGTATAAAAAGAAAGAAATGTACTTTAACGGCACTGTAGTTAAATTACACAAAAATAAGCAGCTGACACTCTAAGGTCTTTCTGCCTACCGAGTGAAGCTAAACAGTTCGTGAACGTGTTTAGTCTGTCAGTCAGTGATAACCGCTACATAAATGTCATGAGCAAGTGTAATAATGTATAATGAAATACGGGTTTATTTATTTAATTATTTGATAGATTATTATCGGGTCGGTTAATCAATTAATTGATTTCATGGCCCCAGCCGGAATGGTTATTTGCGACTGTTGTCACAACAAACAGTGAAGAGGCATCATAGGCTAATATAATATGTTTATTGTCAGTGACATTTCCTTTTCGCATGACTCAGTAGACATAAGGATTGAAGAGATGAGAGTCTTTGTCAGTCACATTTTAGCCACATAAGTAGATAGAGTGTGCACTGATTGGCATTTCACATCTGATCTACAAATACAGACACAGTATTCATAAAGTTGGGTTAATTCCTGCTGCCGCAATGGCGTTACAGCGCGGATCGATCCTTAGCCTCCTCAGTATGTTGCCTCCAGAATTTTGTATATTTGGCTTTAGTTTTTCATGCCCGTGAGTCAGTGAACGCGGCGGCACCCTCTCTCTATTTCCCATATTTTCCTGGGTTTTCCTACAGTTCTCTTGTTGTGAATTGTTAGTTGCAGGACTTTCTGTGGTATACGATGTTCCTCCTTTCTAATTACCTGTTGGGTTAATTTCTGCCCAGGTAGTATACTGCGGGTTGTCTGTTGTAGTGATATCTGATACTGAATCCATTTCCTCCATAAGTGGTTTCTTCTGCGTACAGACTACTGGGTGGTAAGGCCTATAATTAACAAATGAATCCTTCTCATGAATATATATATATATATATTCATGAGAAGGATTCATATATATATATATATATTATCCTGGCTTAACAGCCCATGTGGGCCCAGGCCTCCCCTATGAAGTTCCTCAGTCACGCTCATTTATAAACACCACGCTCGATAGGACTCCTCTGGATGAGTGATCAGCCCGTAGCAGAGACTGACAACACATAGTGACCACAAGCGATAGACATCCATGACACTAGCGGGATTCCAACCCGCAATCCCAGTAAGTGAGCGGCCGTAGAACCACGCTTTAGACCAGGGCCGGCCAACTTCAACCCACCACAGGAGGGCCACGTAATTCGTTAAGGACTCGCATGAGGGCCGCATTTATGTATACATGTATCGGAAGGGGGAGGGATTTAATGTAATGAACACCGTCATTTACACACAATAAGTTACGTTAATAGTACGGTTTAACGACAAGAAAGTAGGCCTTACTAAACTGGATAAAACACCAAGAAATATTGGTTTACTGTGTGCTGTCTGAGAAGTGGTGCGCTGTGGTTTCTGAACATTTTCTCATCTAATGAATTTGCCAGTTGTGTTCCGTGAACCTACTATTTTATGTTTGTTAAATTGTGTTACTGAAAATATTCAGGTGCTGGAGGGCCGCATGTTGGGCAGCTCTGCCTTAGACCGCGCGGCCGCGGGGATCGGCATGTGTGTCTGTGTGTGTGTGTGGTGTGAGTGTGTGTGTGAGTGCCTGTGTGTGTGAGTGTGTCTGTGGTGTGTGAGTGTGTGGTGTCTGTGTGTGTGTGTGTGGTGTGTGTGTGTGTGTGTGTGTGTGTGGGTGTGTGTTGGTGTGTGTGTGAGTGCGTGTGTGTGTGTGAGTGCCTGTGTGTGTGAGTGTGTC
>Ga0123352_10010663_pt1 | contig 14434 bp, 6 predicted proteins | sample TergutLab28metaG_FD_89700 | JGI IMG/M metagenome (GOLD analysis project Ga0123352, IMG submission 89700) | Labiotermes labralis P1 segment gut microbial communities from Petit-Saut dam, French Guiana - Lab288 P1 | ecosystem: Host-associated > Arthropoda: Insects > Digestive system > Gut ... | reverse complement strand
GAGTGGACCCCGTTCCAGACCCACTACTACTCAGAAAATCTGGTAGCGCCGGGGATCGAACCCGGGACCTCTGTATCTGTAGCCAGAAACTCTGACCACTAGACCACAGAGGCGGTCAAAAGACGACAATCTAGTCGAAATTAATTTTCCACAAAATTTGTAACCTTCAAAATTTCAAAGTAGCCTTTAAATCGCGGGTGTTTGGGAAAGACGAAAATAAAACCCTGTGAAATAACGCGTCGATTCGAGGTCGACGCTGGTCCTGGTACGACGGAAAGCGCTGTCGAGTTTGACTCGACATCGTACCAGTAAGGGTTAAATGAGAGTAAACATCATATCTGTATACTTTCGATGACGCATTTCCGAATACACGCCTTCCTTCTAGGCAGATACTTGAAAACACGTGTTTCCATGTTAATGGCGTGTAAACGACACAATATGAATGACCACTTGCAGAATTCCCTTATTGCATGTATGAATTTTGCCAGTCTTATTCCGAAGGTACACGACGTCAGAATTTCGTAGATTTCCGTGTAATGAAGACATTACCGACTCAGTAACTGCTGTGGGACAGTCTATGTAAAGTAGCCGAGCCATAAGGTTTCCTAAGTCGGATTGAATTACTTGCACGGGGATATTCAAGGTCACATAATATCAGCCTATGTTTCTTCGTAATGTTCAAGTTGCATGTTAAAACAGGGTATATCGGCTTGCATGCTGCGAGGTAACAAATGTTGCTACGAAACACGTGTTGGCCGAAGGGACCATTTATATAAAGCGTCTGTTTAATAGAATGTTCACCTTGTTTTCCCACGCCTTCCCTTGGTGCACTGTAAGTTTTATAACTCGAGCTAATTTATTTTCTTAGCTTTGGAAAAGTTCGATCACAACAGGCACGAGGAGACTGTTTTTGAAGGCATTGAAATCTGTTTGGACAGCCACAAGAATTTAAAACACGTTAATCTTATTAACAGAAAGGAACTGCTAGAAGAAAACTCGTAGTGTGTTTGATGTTTCGTAATTGTCCTGCATAGAGGGAGTGGCGTTTTGTGTAGCAGGTAGTCGGTATGTTGCCATTTTCCACCGGTTTAACCCGTTTGTGCATAACGATTATGTGTGCAGTATTTAATAACTCAGTTTCGGCCTCATGGAAGGCACACTGTTCCTCTATTACAACAAATTCATTAATGCTTTCAGAGTAAAAATTGCTGTTGGTCTTGAGAATGGTACGAAACACATTAAATAAACTGCGTGTGAAACTGCAGAGTTTTAAACAGTAATGTATGCAGTATATACAGTAACTACTGTGCTTCAGGCCTTCAGAGCTCTGTGGTTATTGCATGTCCTAGCAGGATTAACAGTCAAGAATTCTGCATATCCTGAAATTAATTAGTTTTATGATCCTTAGGATTGTCAAAACAAAAACCGATAATCTTCCTAAAGAACATTTTAACAGGCCTGTCTTCATAATGAAGAAAGGTTCTATTGTGTGCAGAGTAGGAACTGAATTTTCATTTAAAAGTTTGGTTAAATTTCATGTTTAATGGGTTACGTTATACTCATTGTGTTGCCATCTAATTTCTTATGTGAAAGTATTCCAATATTAAATAAAAAAAATACCCATTCTCCATACACAAAACCCCTTCTCGAGAAGCTAACAGCATCAAAAAATGTCGTGTCTTCTTGTGGGTTCACAACGAACACGGGACACACAGCTTTTATATATTCAAGCTATTAGCAGTTATGAAGTAACGCTAAGTATGGGGGCCTAATAGCAATATTAATCATTTAGAGGCGTCAAGTTGTCAACATATTTTCCCGTAAAACCTGAAGTCATATACGTCAAGACAGGGAAGTGTCATGTCTTGTACTTTCTAACTCGTCTACAAGGGTAAGAAAAAATTTTCGAGACCTCCATGAAAGATCGATTAGCTGACAGCCTAATGGAATGTGATGAACAGATAAGCCATCAGGATGAATACAGAATAGACAGACGCCAAAAGCGGGTTGTAGTAGCTGTGGAAGTAAAATAAATTGAATTACTCACACTTCCTCGGGTGTGACCTACAGTGAATTTGCTTTTTAACCACGTGTATCAAGTATTTGAATTGAGCGATACGAAGAAACGGAAACAGTTCGTCTCAAAATTTGCGAGGATGGAGAACATGTGACAGAATTCGTGTCGTTCTTATGGTCACTCGTATTGTCCAATCAAGAAATTGTTTTATCGTCTAGGGAAGGGCCGGCGAACTTCATCTCACTACAGGGCCACATAATTTGTCAAGGACTCGTCAGAGTGCGGTAGGAGAGTGAAGGGGATGAATTAACCATAAGACCGTTCTTCACAAACAGTAAATTACGCTAAAAGTACGGTGGAACGACAAGGTAGGAAGTCGAACTAAACTCGGTAGAACACAAAGAGCAGTTGGGATGCTGTGTGCTGCCTTAAAAGTCGTGCGTTACAGTTTGTAAACTTTTTCCCTGCTAAATAAGTTGCCATATTATTTGCAGTAGACCTATTATATTATTCCATAGTTTTAAAAACCAACAAAATGCACTAACTAAAATACAGGGTTATTCGAAATGATTGTCGCGGTTTTAACAACTTGTCATACACAATACACTTGAGATAGGAGTATATGTGTTTTTTTTTAATTTAATAGAACAACACTCTAAGTTTTTGTTACATACCTTACAGGTGCTCTATATGTGCACCCTTTGTGATCCTACAAACATCAACACGATAATCGAATTCGTTCGAAACTGTGTGTAGCATGTCAGCGGTGATGGTTTCATTGGCGGTTCTGATTCGTGCCTTCAATTCCGGGATACTTGCAGGAAGAAGAGGAACATAAATCTGATCCTTGACGTAACTCCATTGAAAGAAATCACATGGGGTTGCATCTGGAGAACGAGTACAAACAGTTTGGAACGAACTCGATTATCGTGTTGATGTTTGTAGAATCACAAAGGGTGCATATATAGGGCACCTGTAAGGTATGTAACAAAAATTTGGAGTGTTCTATTAAATTAAAAAAACACATATACTCCTATCTCAAGTTTATTGTGTATGACAAGTTTTTAAAACGCCAACAACAATAGAACAGATCGCATAGCACACTTTATGTCAGGTGCCAACTCCTACATGTTTCGGAACCAAGGTGCCATCATCAGGGAGTTTTTCAGCAACATCGATCCTTAGGTCCAAAAGATCTGTTATGTTTGTTAAATTGTGTTGTTTAACCCTGATTAGGGTGCGTGAAATAGTAGCTGGTTCGGAACTCGTTTCTGAAACGTTTTACTTCGCACTCTTATTTATAATATTTTCTTTTCTTGTATTTTCCTTCAAATTATTTTAATGCTATATTGCTGTTAATAAATACCCTGTACGGAAAACTGTGAGAATTAATGAATGTCAGAAATGCATATTTCCGCCTTCTGTCGATGCTCGTTTTTAATATCCCACGGCCACCTTCATTACAGGTGCTTGGTGAAATTTACCTAATCTTTAGTATGCGGCTCTGGCAGTACAACTTCTTGTAATACAGACGTAAAAAACAATGGCCGATGAGTCGAAAAATAAACTGGTGTCAAAAATAGGTTTCGAAAGAGTAATAAACTTATTGTAGTAAATACCATTTTGCCCTCCATACAGGCAGAAACGGACCAGACAAAATCAGTGACATGACATCTGTGTAAATATTGATCCATTTTATTGTCAGTAAAAAGGAAATAAAAATCAGACATTTTGCTCATAGTTTTTGTAAAAGGCCAATTTTTATGGAAAATTAACGTTGAAATAGCATAAAGAAAGATAAATAAAATACTAAACGAAATTATTATTAACATATGTAATAAAACAGACAATTTTGAACAAGAGACGCGAAGCTGACAGGGTTTAAAAGAATCGGAGAGGTTTCATTTATGCAGTCTTTTTTGTAAGAGTGTTTACAAATTACGCATTATTTCTTCCTTTGACAATAAAAATTCACTATCCTGCTTAATTAACAATTAAGTTAATCTCCTTAGATAGTTCATAATCCAGTAAACATCTAAGCCCATTTCCAAAGCTTTAGGATGCGCCACGTCCGCCACTGTTCATTCTGTTTCCTACTCTCGCCTAGTGAAGACAGTGTCTGCCTGTTACGTAACATGTAAGTTCTTTTTAACAGACACGCAACGTTACCATTAGATCCTGACCAGATCCAGGTGAACCAGCACACGGCCTTAAATCCATCTTCTGTAAGACTATCTATTTTAGTATCGTCTAACATCTATCCGTACAAACCCTTCTATCTTTCGTGTTCGTTCTCTCTGATGCTATTTGTTTAAAAATACAAATTTTGAAGTCCACTTTCCTCAGCTTTGTGAAATTTATGGTGTTCCCTGCCTATTATGTACAGATCGTCTTCTCACCATCATGTTCTCAGACACTGAAAAGCTATTCACTACCCATAGGATCGGAAAAGGACACACACACGCACACACACAAATTAAATTATGGTATAGTTATAAAAATCTTAAGTTTTTGACTGGGCCCTCCGGGGATGATAAAAGACTGAGCAGTTTGTTACAAAAACTACCCCGCATTTAGTCGACCCTTTCTTTGTGATGGACAATGAATCGGAGAGATGAAAAAAAGAACAAGTCTTCTATTATCCATGCATTAAATCCACGATCCGCCGCGACTTAAGAAATTTAAATTTACGCAGTTTCAGTCTTATGAAATTTTAAAAATTTTAAACATTAACTGACAATATTTTCGATACGTGCCGAAATTTGACTTGCGGCTGTGAAAGCGCAATGGAAGAGGTGGCTAAAAATGTTGCTGGGCAATGACAGAGGGGATGACGCTTTCATGTTTCATCCGAAAATATTCCATTGTGCTGTAGTTTGGATTTGAGTTAGACTCTCGTGTATATGCGGGGACCGCGGCAGCGCAGTAGTTAAGGTGCTGTGCTACAAATCGGAAGGTCGCTGGATTTTTCATTGACATAATATCATTCCGATCGCATTATGGCACTAACAGAAATGAGTACCAGGAGTATTTCCTGGGGGTAAAGGTGGCCGGTGCGTAAGGTTGACAACCTACCGCAATCCTGTGCCGTTGTCATGAAATCTGGGAACCTTAACTTCCTGGAACCCTCTGGGCCACTCCAGGCCTGTAACGGGACTGCTCCTCATGTATTTGCATACTCGTATATATTTGACCATATGTGTAATGAATTCCGACTTGGACAAAATCTGACTTATTTCTGATCTTCCGGAACGTAACTGTTACGTCAGTGGTGGAGTGTCTGTGTTCCACTTTTCAAGTAATTTATTCAGTTTGGATAACAATGGGTTGGAACGCTGTTGAATTTACGAGGTAGATAGACAGAAGAACATCGTATTGAAACAACGCAGAGCTTCGAACTGAACTGTAGCCTCAAGACGGCAGATACCATTGCAGCTTTATCGTCTACGAAAGCTGCATTCTCCTGTAACTTTGATTACTTATTTTCCCCGCAGTTCAAATTACCCTTTTTATAATAGACTTTCGAATTGCCGAACCCCAGATTCTAAGTTGGCTTTCATCCCTTGAAAATGTTTTTTTTTTTCGTGAGAATTCTTATCTTGAAATTGTGGTCATTTTTCTTCTAATATTTTATGTCCATTCTCGTGAAGACTGGATTGTCATACAATTACAGTTCTTCTCTTAATGCCTTGCATGGTAACTTCGGAATGTGTTTCTTCGAAAGAAGAAAACGAAAATTATGTTTTTTTTCCCATAACTCACTGCAGTTTAAAGACACCTCATGGAAACCTTACGATCTGCATGGGGTTTTTGTAACTTAAACATCTGTTATTTTCTCTGTTTAACTTCCTATTCAATGTAAACCATGCACCATCCAAGAAAAATACGAGATTTCCTATTCTATTTATGCGTTTCATCGAACCTGTGACACAATATTTTACCACCCTTTGGTGTATATTTAAACACATTGCCGAGGCGGAATATATTTCTACAAAAGCTTTGGCCACTTTTTTTTCTACAAATGACATAAGAACATCGATTGAATATTACAAATGACTACACTTTGCTCAAAAGGAAACATATCTGAAACGCAATAACCTGGTGTCTGTAAGAGAAGACACACAGAACTGAGACAGAATGTGATGTTGTCCTGTAGAAAACACGAAGCAGCACTCACCCGACTGTCAGTGCCTAACCGGCTTCTTATTTCCCTATATTCGGACAGAAGATATTAATACGCTCGTAATTGGGGTGTAAGAGTGATATGTTCATGAAGTACTGTGTTCGTAGTTGGTGGTAAAAGTGTTAACATTCAAAACGCGAAAACAAGGAAGTGTATATAATTACTTTTACTTTTGTACGAGACTGATGCAGTGTAACGGGCCATGTGAACAGGACAAGGCTGCATGACACGCGCTGCCCGTCTCCATTGGTCACATTCTTTACTTTCAAGTTGCATATGCAGGAGAGTTAATAATATGCTGGAAAATGGAAGATAGGGGTAGCAGACTGCTTTTAAACGTGGGTATATTTGTACCAGAATCTACGGCGTCACATCTCAGACTCCTCATTTTCACCAGCGTGAAATTCTCAGATTCTTTCGAAGTCGTGTCAACAGTATATATCAAGAAGGAGCTAGAATTAGGGTGTTATATTAACCGGAAACTCACAGTTTTGTTTGTCGGTTATGGTAACACCTTAATTGTAAACAATGCACAACGGGACGATTTCATAGAAAGAAGGAAGCTAGAATTAACGGAAACTGGAAACAATAATTAAAAAAGGGTGTAATAACTTTGTAATAACTCTCTCAGCCGTTCAAGGAAATGGAAGTTCAGACGATTACACGGTGTTTGCATTCTACAGTATGAGAAAAGAAATATTTGATACAGAGTGTAAAAAAATGTAAAATTCTAAGCAAAATAAAATTAGACTACATTACATGATATGTTCTGAGGTCTACCGCGGTAAAGCGTTCATTTTCCTTTTTGATGAAGAGCATTTCTTCCATTAAAACATTACCAAAGCAGTATTTTTTAAGCTTACAACCTAACTACTACACGAACAAAGTAACATAAGAGCCTCACATTCCGATAAAAAGAATACGCTTTTAGTATAACGCCTCACTCAGAGAAGTGCCATAAAGCGATACAGAAGCTTTCCAATAAATCTCGCAGGGTCGCTGTTAACATGTTTCTACGTCATTTATTCTGAGAAAATATATTTTGGAAACATGTGAAGGAGACCATTTTCATGAAGGCACTTCGGAGTGTACACTCTGATATCCTATTACGAATACTGAGAGGTGACGTAATTGATTTAGTGTCATTAATGTTTCTACAACCAGGTCAGTAGTATGGTAGGCTGAGTCGATTTTGAGATACTTTAAATTTTTCAAGAAAAGTAATTTGGTTTGGGTGCATTGTAGCTTGATATACCTACATGGCTGTAGCTGATCATGGATTCTTCAGTGTGAACAAAACAGACGGAATTTCTCCTCTCCTCTTTTCTATTTAAATCTAAAGGAATTTGTTTTGGTATCAACAGATTGTTCTGCTGTCAGGCAAAAAACACTGACTTGTTTGTGTTAGTGTTACTGCGGTATTCACTACCACCACAAATATTAATGAAGACTGGATCCAAAATTACTGACGTAAAAGCTACGTGAATGCATTTCCAATATCAATCGGGCGATTGGCGTTGAGATGTATGATTCAGCGTCCTTCGTAACAGCATCCACTGTCGCCTGATCCACTAGCAAGTAGCTGGATGAGATTTCGGCCAATAAAACCGAATTCAGTGTTTCTTGTTCGCCCAGTGTGACATGTGTGTGGGATATCGGCCCGTCATATCCGTCATAGATACAGCTGGGTGAGATATCCGCCTGTCATAACCAGCTTAAAAATGTGGCTTGGCTGATTAGTGAGATGGATAAGTGAAATATCGGCTTAATATATCTATCTTAACCCTTTAAACGCCGAATTAATCCCATCTGCCATCTGCTGGCATCATTAGGAGCTCACCATATTCTTCACCTTAGCAGGATAAGAGTTAAACGCCGAATTAAATCCCATCTGCTATTTGCTGGCATTATTAGGAGCTCAACACATTTTCCACGTTAGCAGGATAAGGTTTAAATGTCGCTTGTGTGATCAGTGAGACAGATGGAGAGGATATCAGCCTAGCATGTTCAGCTTTAATGTCGCTCAGCCAGTCAGTCAGATAGGTGAATGGGATATCGGCCTTTCATAACCAGCTTAAAAATCTCTGGGATAATTAGTGAGAAATGGATGAGATATCGGTCCATCATACCCAGCTGAAATGTCGCGTGGTTGGTTAGTGAGTTAGCTGGATGAGAAATTACTTATCGGTATCCAACTCATTGCTGTATCCTTTATGAACGTAGCTGAATGTATTCTTATTCCAATGCTTCATCAGAATGAAGGCTACAAATCTGGCACGAGTGGCATGATGTTCGTGGTCCCTGTTGAGAAGTCATGTCTTGTCGTGTAAAAGCCATAAAGCCATCGCATTACAGGTCTGAAGGTGTTTAGGGCTCCAGGAGTTTGAGACCTCCAGAATTTCTAGACAATCGGCACACGAAGGTGGCAAGGTTGTCAGACCTACACACTTGTCATGCCATGTCGCTGAAGAAATTACGGAACCTTCTAGTTAGATCAGCAGGCAGAGAAATGGGTAGCCTATGTGATTGTGCTGCTTCTCAAATGAGATATGCCAGGTGCATGTGCAGCCTAACATGCTGACTTGAAAATGTTACACGGACATATGCGTGCGTATGTTATTGACAGATTGTGTGGGTACCTTCATCCAAAAGAAGCGTTTACCCACCGACCTGATGTAGCAGAAAATTTTACTTTGGAAATACTGTTTGGAATTTCGGCCCGGTCAAGTTGAAGTTGTTCGTAGTTCATCTCAGTCCCTCCAGGCGTACGTCAGGATAGTATCATAATCACGCCATTACCAATTCCCACCAGATTGTTTCAAATTCATCTTTCTCTAATTTTAGTATGTTGTAGTGACAACTTCGTAATCGAAGAAAGATGAATATACAGGGTGATTCAGGAGAAAAGATCAGTATTTTGGGAGCTGATATTATCGGGCATTGTGAGAAACGTATCCATAAAAAAACGTGTATCTAATTCTGAACGTTTACCGAAATAGATCGCTTGGAATTTCTAGACTCATCTCCTTAAATTTTTTTCTGTGGGTTTGGATGAAGCGCGAAGTTTACGAAAGAAGGATCGCTCGCATTGTGGATGCTACTCCCCGCCTAAAGAAAGGTGAAGATCAACTCAGACGAAAAATACGCGGTCATCGCGTAAGGGCTGCAAAGAGCATTGACGTTAGCAGTGGGATTTTTGAACATTTATTTTGAACTGCAAAGAACTTATCATATCTTTGTAACAAATTTGTCATTTAAACATTAATTTAGAATTAAAATAAATATTACTGGGAATTTCCCTCGATTTGTTACTGTTCACGGTCTAAGGCCTCTCGCTTGTTGGAACTACAGTTTGGAATCCCACCGGGGACATGGATGTCTGTCTGTTTGAGTGTTGTGTGTCGTCAGGTAGAGGTCTCTGCGTGGGGCCCATCACTCGTCCAGAGGAGTGCTATTGACCTTGGTGTGTCTTAGTGTGATCGTGAAACCTCGATAATGAGGAGGCACTGGCCAACTAGGGGCCGTTACGCCATGGAAAAAATACTATTAACAGTGCTTTTATATTTATAGATTCAGAGAGGTCTATTTCTATAACCATTTAGGATTAGACACCTGTTCATGTGATCTTTTTTTTCAAAATGACATACTGTCACATCCAAAAATACTGATGTTTTCTTTTAAAATCACCCTGTATATCTTCGATTCTTTTAAAATCATCCTGTATATCCCCGAATGTTGGTCTTAAGGATCTCTCACTCTTATATAATGTTCATTGTGCCGTTTTGAAGATATTGTTTGACATTTATGATTACTTGCCTGCTAGATTTTTCCATTTTCTGACTTTTCAAAAAGCACACAAAAGATACTTCATTTTGGTAGAGGGACGTTCCCGAAATTGTGTTTCTTTCGGAACATTGAACGATGGACAAAATCCCTAAGAAAAGCAGTTGTAAACATCTCAGGATATTTGTCTAACCCAATAAGTGTTTTGGAAAAACCAGACACTTAAAGGTACATTATTTTCACTGAACTTGTTTGACACGTTCATGTATTTGGGGAGGGTTCGATTTTGCAGGTACCAGCACATCACATGCACCTTGTGACACTCAGTATTGCAGGAAAAGGACAGTGAATTCCCGCATCACATAGCAGGAATCGATTTTTATTATTTTGTCAGTCACACCAGCATGCCTGTTTCTACTACAAGGCTGACGTCAGAACTACCATTACCGCCCTTCTACTTTCTATTGTTACAGTTTTGCAGGCTTACTTGAGTTCAATATTAAATCACTTCGTCTTTCCTCTTAAGTTTCGCTCAGATAACTTTGAGTTTCAGAGTGGTGTGTAATATTGACTCGTTTACAGGGCTGGTCCGAGATGTGTGACGCTCTGTGCAGGCAAATATTGCGATTGCCCGGTTAGGCTAATAACTTAAGGCCTCTTGGAATCAACATTATTTAAATTTTTTCGGCTTAGGAAGGGACTGGCTACTTTTTTGAGGGCCAGTACCCAAATCGCGAATAATTTTAGGAGAAAATCTTTCTCATGTGGAAATACGCGTTCACAGGCACCATATTTCTTATTACTGCTGTGGCGTCCTGACGCCTGTTATAGGTTGGCGTCCCGGGCAGCTGCCAGGCTGACTCGCCACTTAGTCCAGCCTTGCTGGTATAAAACAAGTTTGAACGTTTTTACTCTGGAATTCGAATTGAACATAGACCAGTGATAATTTCTTTTGCCCGCGGACCTTGCATCTATTTCGGAGAAACTGCCAACTGGAGATTCTTATAAGAAATGTCTGTAGTTCAGAGTTGTTAAAATTATCGTCTTTCTGCACCGACCTTCGCACCACAGTATACGTATCAAAAATGTTCTCAACCCGCATTTTAGGCCCTGGGAATGAAAGCATGACGTCTATGTTAAGATTCAAGTCTTCTGGGATGTTACACCCTGTGGACTGGTAAATATTTATAGCTGTTGCATTTTATTGCCTTCATTTACAGTGAAATGCAGTCTTCTAATCGTCTGCAATTCGCCATCAATTTACAGAACTCAGCATCTCAAAAGATTTGAAACTTCAGAAGCACCGATTTTAAAACTTCAAATCTTACAGAGTAATCGTACGTGATTACATCAACGGACCCAAAATTTTATTTTTCATGAGGGTCCAAAATTTTGTGGTCTTTTTTTATCCTTCCCTGTGTATTAATTTATGTACAATTTAGTTTTACAATAATACCAGATTTTTAACAATACCTGACTACTGTTGCAAGATGGACTGAAATTTTGAGGGTGGTTTCGGTCAGTAAGCCGAAATTTCCCCACATTAATGTAGTTTTCTGATCCAAAATAAGCCTAAAAATTCCTTCCAACTCTGGTTTCTGTCGTCCTCTTTTGTCTGCTGATTTTTCAGTGAACATTGAGTACCTTAATGCATAATGTTTTGTTTGTTCGGAATCGTTTACTCTGTAGAAATTGTCCACGTTTTCGGGTTAAAAACCAAACACTACTTTTCGGTGACACGATCGGTCTCCATCCTCGGGCTAAAGGTAAAGTTTAAACCCGGCATTGGGCCCAACTATCTGGACTGTGGCGTTATTTTTAGCTCGATGATGGAGCCAAACATACCCTCTGAAAAATATTTTAATTTTATTTAATTACGGCCTATACCATATTTAATATTCCGTTGTCAGAATCCTATAGACTTAATGAATTTTATTTTGAAGATCACGATTATATCATAGGAGGCAAGATGATTCACTTGTTATATTAACCTTTAGTGGTAAAATAAACGTCTATCCGTAATCTGCCATGCAGCACAGAGGGGATTAGACTTAAGCTCCATTCCTTTACCTCAGCGCTAGACGGGCGTGGGTGGTTAACACCAGGCCTTGGCTGCTTTGTCCTCACGAAGTTTCTTCATACTCATTATGCAGGAGTCTGTGTGGGCACCGTGGCCGTTCTTGACTTATGGGAAGAGACAATTTTTTTTCAATTCCCTGTACAGACATCCAGACCATCTTAATTATCAGAACCTGAATAATTAATAATCAAGCACGATTCAGTGATTATTTCTATCAGCGCAATTGATTCCATGTCGTAGTTGCAATTATCAAATATTGTCATATTTTGTATGATGTATGAGATATGTTTGAGATATGTGTCCACTAGCATAAAGGTCCTTGCTGCAGCATGGTTTATGCTCAGGTTAGGGATAAAGGCAATTGCCTCCAGAAATGAGGGGTAGCTGCGAATATATTGAATAAGCAGCCACAGACGGCTTATAGGGAATGATACGCCAGATTGGGGGTTGGGGGAAATTCTCTTTGCCATGAAAATTGACTTGATGTCGTATGTTACACAGGGTCTTAAACTGAGACGCATCTTTTGTACAGGGTCTTGGTCGGAAAACCAGAAGGAAAGATACTGCTTGGAAGACGTACGCGCAGATGGGAGTATTCAGCTGCGTTGAGTGAGTTAGGTATAAAGCCCGTTGAAATTTCAAGGTTGTTGCGTCCCTGAACGTCACAATTTGCCAGACTGTACTCAATTTACTGCGATTCAGTCTTGGAGATTCTGAGGGACACTGTGAGGAATTGATCTTATGCGACACGTTAAATTATGTACATTAGAAGTTCTGAACACCCAGATACTATTACAACAAGGCACTGCATTTTACACATCAGCCGTATTCTCTAAGTTGTTGTGATGTTTACATGTTAGCGATGAACTTCTATCGGCAAAGTTGGAACACTGTAATGTCGGCCTTATTGTTACAACTTTTGAATTCATCACTTTCGATGATAACGCGTAACGAATTTATAAACTATCTGAGCAATATAAGGCGAAGACCCCTGAATTAACAGGAAGATCTGCTTAATTACCAAGTGGCTGTAGTCTGTTGCTGGTTACGTTAGCGGTCTCAATGGCTGTCATAGAGAATTTGATGCGTCATTGAAGTGAAACATCTGAAGGTCTGTAGGTCATGTTACGTAGACTGAGGACACTGCATTATGCATTTCGTGACAGAACGAACGGAATAGTGGTTGACATCCAACATGCGAACATGCGGGTTACTGAGGGAGCGACTGCCTGAATTTCTTCCAATTAATCGTCCAGAGTCACGCTGCAGTATCACCTACCGTTCATAATATTTATTGCCAGTAACAACAAGTAACATTAGAGCGGCTAAGAGCCATAAAATGTTCATACATGGCACGTTCAAGTAACTGCAAATTAACCTGCTTTCCGTTACATCGAGTTATGAAGATTGCGGTTTTGAAAATTCATTGATGGAGGGGAATTTAGATCGAATATGAATATTTTAAGAGGGGTGTCAAATTACTGCTTGTGGGAGGAACGGACCTGGAAATTGGTCTACAGCATCATGAGCAGCATTAGAGTTCTAATTATTTGGGTATTGTGCAGGTTGTTTCTGTGCCATTTATCCTGACATACTGTTGTGGTACATTACGAAACTAATTTTAACAGTTCGTTCCTCTTTGTAATCTTGCCTAGTGTAATAACAGTTAAACGTATGGTCGTTTTATACAATGAAATTTAAATTTTTATAACCACGTGCAGGAGAAAAAATAGTTCCGGAAATATACTGATAAACACACCATTTCTGTACAGCAACGCATAGCCTCGCCGTGGAATGAAACACTGCTTCAGAAGCTAATAAATCATTTATTTGGTCTATGAATATCTCGCATGTAAAGGAACTGGGATTTCATTACTATACTCACGAGAGCAAGCAACTGGCCCTATCTAGAGTGAGGTCAACCCTGTATGTACTGTGGCCATCTTTTTTTTGTTTTGCTGACTGTGCATCTCAGTATAATCGTAGTAATTAACCAACTTAATGCACGAATTCTTGTTTTATAATAAATATTTTATATGCCTCTACATGTTTCGAGCACTATGTTCTTATCATCAAGACGTCAAAATTGTACTATATAGCATCTGGTATCATCACACCTGCAGGCCTTTAGAATCTAGGTGTATTCTATTCACGCTTTATATCTTATTTCTATCAGTTCCAGTTAAATTTTACCCTTCCTTTTGGACCTGGTTCTCTCCAGTAATCCCCCCCCCCCCCCCTCCCTCCCCCCCCCCCCCCTGGAAAAAGGGGATTCATCCCGGTTTTGGCGTTAACTCTGCAAAACCCCGGGTGAAAAATTGGGGACACAAACCCAGAAATGGAAAAATAAGGGGAGGGGGGAGGAAGAAAG
>Ga0123352_10010662_pt1 | contig 14435 bp, 7 predicted proteins | sample TergutLab28metaG_FD_89700 | JGI IMG/M metagenome (GOLD analysis project Ga0123352, IMG submission 89700) | Labiotermes labralis P1 segment gut microbial communities from Petit-Saut dam, French Guiana - Lab288 P1 | ecosystem: Host-associated > Arthropoda: Insects > Digestive system > Gut ... | reverse complement strand
GTATCCTCGTACGTTGTAGTATCCTCACAATGGTGGGCGAACAGAAACATTTACGAAATCCTCTACAAGCAGGACCCAAAACTACCCAGTTACGATATTCTTCAGAGTGTCTGATATCTTTAATGTCACTTTGTTTAGTTGACTCACTTGCATAATATTAATCACTCGAAAGAAAAATTCATGGTTTCTTTCTTCTGGAATAAGACACAGGTTCACTGAGTGATCTCTTCAAAAATTTTCAAAGGAGCCTTCTTAAAGCGTTTAGAAATTGAAGAAAATGTGTTCCTCCGAAACATCGAGAACTAGTAGCCCACAGCAACATGGACATATCCCCCCACCACATTGGGATTTCATACTATGCCGATGTGAAATCTCAAAGCTTCCTTTACAAAGTCTTATTTTTTAATTTACAGGGAATAACATAATTCTCTACACAATCAACAATACTGATATTAGAACAGCCATTATCTCCAGAACATGCCTTAAAGGCGGTTAAATAACTATATAAAGACTAACATTCATCTAGTCAATACATTAAAGCTGAGTTCCAGGCTTATACAGAAACAAATTCGTCTCCATCACAATGAAAAATCCATAATTTTAATCGAAAACACCCTGTTGTGTTTCAGTTCTTACAATACAACAAACAGTTTATTTCATAAAAAAACACAACTTTAAATAATTTTTGGTATTTGTTATGGCAAAATTTTTCGTTCTTTCTTTAGGCCATCTTTAGGTACAATTGGCGCGCACTGTGTACTGTGGAATCCCATATTACGCGTAAATAATTATACGAATATAAACGTTTATGTAAAGGTTAAAATTCCATTAGTTAGGGTGTAATATAACTAAAAAAAGTATAAGTATTTATAATCAATTAGGAAGATACTAAGAGAATTTTAACCTTTGCCTAAGCTTGTATATTCTTAATTACTTACTCGTACACCATGTAAGTAGTATGGGATCCCACAGTACACAGTGCCCACTGATTGTACCTCTTACTTAAGAACGTTGGCCTGAAGATGGTCTAAAGAGAGACCGAAACATGTTGCCTTAACAAATACCAATAATTATATACTATTGTTATGTTTTCGACGTCACAAACTATTTGTTTTATTGTGAAAAATCTTTAACTTTTGTTAATGGCAATAATTTCTGTTTGTTCTGGGATCACGCCAGCTGTAGAAAGTCAGATTCACAAAACATTTAATGTTAAATGAGACAGTGTGTATTCGTAATACAACAGTACCTTACGACTTTAATAACACATGAAATGTGCAGAATGTATATCGTAATTACAATACATTTTATGGAGAACGTGCCAATAAATGAGAAATATTTCAATTGCGGTAGGCTCCCTGGTTTTACCAATTCTTGGACCCAAATTTCTCAAGAAGCTTGTTACATTCAGGTGGTAATGAGAATTTCTGCCTTCTACAAAACTCGAATATTCGTCATCGTATTCACAACAGCTTACCATTTGATCTTATTCTAAGTTAAGTCTAATCCACATCATCCCATATTACTCCTTTAAGATTTAGATAATCCTTCCATCTATTCACATGATTTCCACGTTGTTTCTTTCCCCTAGACTTCTCGATTAAGATGTTTGAGAGTATTTCCCATCTACTAGCTGAACGTTACTCGTGCTACAATTTGTATCCTCTAACTGATAATCAAATAGTTCTATTTGGAGAAGAATACAGATGGTGAATACCCTAATTGTACAACGTTCTCCATATTTTTGTGAGGAAAGAGGAGGGATGTAAGTAAATACAGTTTCTGTATCTTCATTAGTTGCGTAGAAATGCGGCCGCTCGCCTCCTGAGATTGTAGGCTCGAATCCCGCCGGAAGCACGCAAGTTTGTCTGTTGTAATTGTTGTGTTTTATCAGGTAGAGATCTCTGCGACGAACTGATCATTCGTCCAGAGAAGTCCTACGGACTGTGATGCGTCATTTTGTACGATCTAGAAACCTCATGAATGAGGAGGCTATGGCCCGCGTTGGGCCGCAGCGCCACTGAAAAAAATATTTCATTATGTGTCAAGGAAAAACTAATCTACAGAGCAGATTCTCTGTAAGTCAAAACAGCCTGCAAGAAAATTGTTGAAACATTCACTCTCCGAAACTGATACACGGAATTTGAAGCTTGTATGGAGTAACCAAACTTCGACGTCCAAACGCAACAGTTTCTATTTCTATATTTCTCTCCTGCCTGCGTCTCGCATAACAGGGTCGAAGCTATTTCTTTTGCTATACAGATTTGATACTTTTTTCCGCTTTAGTTCTGTTCCTTGGAAAAAATATGCCTGGGTTACTGTCATTAATCATTGACCCCCTATAAACTCTATAATTCACCCAGCATCCGATTTTGCACCCATTTTTACTCCCACTCTGTTCAGCATTATGGCAGTGATAAGGATAGAACGCGGTTGGAACTCTGCGGACGTACAATCCAGACTGAATATCATAACAAGAACTGGAACTTCTGTCTCCTAAATATAAGACGGATGTCTCTACTCTGCTTAAAAGTGGGTTTCATGCATGCACCAGGCCACAAAGATGCATTAAGGAGGTTAAGTATTGCTCTCCTCTTGGTTGTCCTCGACACCACATAGAAGTGAGGAGTCCGTTTGACACTCCGAATGATATAGTACCGGGATGCTCGGTCCCCATTGGATAGGAGATGGACTGTGTCTAAGAGCCGGTGTGGGTACGGGTGAGGAAAACAATTGGTGTTATCGGTAATAGAATTTCGGTCATCCAGATCGCAGTCAGTTACTTTACTGACTGAGCAACCCGTCTAATTTATGTTTTACGCTGCACGGATTGGGGAAAGTTTCTTCAGAATATAAATTACTCCCAGAGGTAACAATGTGTTTGTACCGTGGATAAACATTTCTTTTAAGGCGTAATTATTATGTATGAAATATATTTCTTGCACCCGTATGGACAGTCAAATCTTGTTGCCGAGAAAATGTAATTTCAGAATAATTCGCGCATTCTAAATCGTACTTATGTAACACACACAGCACATATAAACACATACACACATATACAAACAACACACAAACATACGCATAGAATCAGAGTAGTAAATAAATAAAAAGGCGACCAAAATCTCTTGCCATGTCAGTGGAAAAACTCACCAAATTAGCTCACTACAAATTCCTCTTTTCCTTAGAAGTCACTTCTCTCTTAGCCAAATGCGCGTATAATCTGTGCGTCCACGTTTGTTATTAGATTCCAAACTAAGCAAAGTGTCTAACACTTCCTACTAAGTGTAATAACGTGAAAGGGTTCGAACATAATTCTATATAGCCTACTGGTTGCAACAAGATAACGAGCAGTAGTCACAGCAGAGGACCAATTACAACCAATTAAATCTCGGGTTAGCCTAAACCCTAATAAGCCAGAAGAGGATAAACTGCCTCCGTACGTCTAGCAAAACTTTGCTAAGTTTCGAATATTTTCATCATTCGTAAGGGTCTCTTGAAATAAGTCTCTGAGAATTTTAAATATTTCATGATCATGCATTGATGCTCAAATGCGACAATCAGACCAACAACGCGAATTTATTATGTACGTTGAAAACCTCCTACATGTTTCGGCCACCTTTTGTAGCCATCTTCAGGGAGGTGTTGTACGAATGATGTGTTACAAAGACCTCACAACAAATGTATAGATATAAAATACGAGTTTTTAATATATGGTTGAAACATGTTAAATATAAAATACTGGTAAAATTACTTGTGCTAAATTCATCTGAGAAATGGAGTGTCATTCTGTTTCTTGTGTTCTAGCACGATCCAATTAGGGTGATGCTGTAGTGCCTGCAGGCTGCAACGTACTGATTTGAAACTCAATATTTTATGTCTACACATTGGTTTGTGACGCCTTCGTAATATGTCCTTCGTAGAACAGCTCCCTGAAGATTGCAACAAAAGGTGGCCGAAGCATACAGGAGGTTTTCGAAGTGTATAATAAATTCCCATATCTTAAATGCACTTTTTGGTTTTATTCTCATATTGAAATCTCTGAGAATACAACAGTATTTATATATAATAAATATATATATATTAAACAAATATATGTATATTAGGCCACATTTAGCTTCAATATGGATGTTTAACAAACAGCGAAAATATTGTAAAAAAACACTGGGTTAATATTTTATTTAATAACACATCATTGCAGTAAACAAAAGAGATTCACATGTCCGTTTCCGACAAGTTTCAGTTTTAACTACCATCCATAAAAAAAGTCGCAATTAGCTGAAAATCCTGTAAAGGCGAAAGTAAACTTGAACTACATTCAGCTCGTACCGCGCAGCAAACACCCTCCTTCTGGGCTATAGAAATCAATCAGTTGATTCTGTTTACGTAAACAATCACAATTTTTTTAGATCCGCAGCAGTCACATGAATGTGCTCTGTAGGCAGCACGTAAAATTTGTGAACGCTGATCATTACAACTTACACATTAAACGTTATACTTTAACCACTAGGCTTCAAGGGTTCAAGGAAGTTGCAAACTGTCTAGTAACGGTCCGGCTAAGAGGATTTCAGAACTAAAAATACGAACAGAAAATCCTGTAAAGTGATGCAACAAGTCGGAGATTAAATTACTATGAGTAGAATCATTTCTTCAGCTGACTCCTTGGTCACAACTCGCAGACCCCGATTCTGAAACGCTACTTCCCATGGACGATCTCGGTGTTAGCACAGTTATGGGTAAGTGTAATCCAGGTTGGATAAATTCTTTCGAAAAATGTTCTGTTCCCTTTATGTGTCTCTTCCTAAACGCTAAATGTTGCATGCACAGAGCTTCACGCAATTGCTAGTGGTATCGGGTCGAATTTTTGGTCTTTACTTGAATCGCTGCGTCTGACAGCCCACGACATCTGTTGACATTTACTCCCCACTACGTAGCACGATGCAGTGAGAGGACTTCCTTGGCCACGTTTGAGGTTCTTGTTGAGTGTTCTGCAGACCCTTGTATTAACGTTTAAACGGACAACAGATCTGATAACGGTCTTAGCTCCTATGTGTTGTTACGCAGCGCATGTTTGTAGTTGCTTACCGACATTTCGGGACAACATATAGATTTTTTATGTGTAACGATGATTTATAAAATTGTTTTTGCAAAATTTTTCTAGTATTTTACACTGTAAATTTGTATATTTGTTTATTTATGTCTTGTTCGATATCCTGATGGCTTTATGACACATTAATTGATCAATGGAATGTATATATGTAGGTATACAAGTATATACGTATGTACATATGTATGCATGTATGTATGTACGTATGTATGCATCCCATCTTCAAGAGTCAAGCAGTCCAAGACAGACCGTTGAATACGGTAGCTCATCTACACAGTGTAAGCGGCCTGAAATCGCGAAAAATCTGAGAAGTTGAAATTGAGACATTTTACAGCTGCAAATGAAACTGGAAATTCTATTATTCATTCACGACACTAACGTCTGCACACTTGATAAAAAAAATATGGTCTTATTTGTTTCTACATGTTCCGGCGTCATTTACAACATCTCCATGGAGCTCTGTCTAACGAAACGTCGTGGTTGTCATGATTGAACAATTTAGTCAAGATGCACGGAATAAACAGTGTCAAAATGAAAATTTTGGGTTTAACTCAAGAAGCTGTATGGCTGGCTGAAGCAGTACCCCTCGTTATTTAGATTCAGGACCACTTGGGTAAGATTCTCGGCTAGAGCAATGACTGTCCTGTCCGAATCACCCTTAATTCTCTGCGGCCCGTGCAAGCAACTGCTGCTGCAATACCTTAAACAAGACCATGGCCTCTCATTCCACTTAAAACCAGCTCTTTATTGACTCCCATCTAATAGACTTAATCTGTGTTAATGGCAGGGCATTTGAACAAATTATAAATATAGAAATAGATACTCTGGCTCTTGAAATATTTGTTCAAGTTTGATGGAATTCTTTCCGGTTTCTCTTTTGGTAAAAGAGGAAGTATAAAGTTTATTACAATTACATCTAACTCTTTGAACATTTAAAGTAAGTTAGAAAGAAAAGTGGTGGGTCGGGTAGCTCAGTTGGTATAGCGACTGATTGAGGGCTGGACGGTCCGGGATATAATACCAGAGGGGATGAGATTTTCCGCTCGTCCAGACCGGCCCTGGGGCCCTCGCAACCTCCTGTACAATGGGTACTTGGTCTTTCCCGGGGGTAGAGGCGGCCGGCGCGTGGGGCTGACACCCCACCCTCATCTAGTGCCGAGGTCCTAGAAAGAGCAGAGTTTTACCTCTACTCGTCCTAAGTGCCTTCGTGACCTATAAAAAGGGTGAAAACGTGCCTACCTAGAAAAAAAATCGGGGCTTAAGAGTTACGGCACTGTAAGGAATACTGCTTTACCTATTTTTTAAACTGTATGATTTAGATGCGAGGGTAATTAGGCTAGAAAAGTACTGTTTACTGTTATGCTGAAGCGTATGTTCAAGAATTTTTTCAATCTTATAAATATGTAGAAAGATACACATGCGTCACGTGGTAGATGAAGCATACACGTAGATACGCACTTACCGTTTGTCTCCGAGGATACTTTTCGTAATTTATAAATTATTTCGATCCAAATTTGAATGCCAACAAAAGTAAGTGAAATTAAAAATAAAAATTCAATTAAAATAGCGATACTTTCCTTCTGAGACTGTATGTCGTGTCGGCCTATGCACAGTTACCGACTTTTCGGAGTAACGTATTGCTTCCATACTGTGCCACATCCCAGAATAATGGAATTTGAATTAGTACTTCTGTGAGGTCCATAAATGCTTAATTCTCTGGGTGGTTATTCAGGGAGACAGATGGACGAACAGTTACAGTTTACCTGCTAGACGCTCTTTTGCGACCTGTCATTGTGCGAGCGGCAAGAATCGGAAAAGGCGTATCAGAAGAACCTCATTTTATTTAAGTGTATGATTTGTGACAGGCACGCTTCCACTGCTGTTGAGAATATTCTTAATGTTCGGCTGTAAACTCTTATTATTATTACCACGGCTGCTGACACTACTACTAATACTACTGTTGACATTCTTAATATTACGCTGTAAACTGTATTATTATTATTATTATTATTATTATTATTACCACGGTTGCTGACAATACTACTACTACTACTACTAGTATCAGTACTATTACTACTAATAATGTATTTATTACCATACTTATTAATTCGCCAGTTTGTTTGTTTTGTTTGTTTTTTGTTTTTGGCGCGACAGCTCCCGGTGGGCCAGGACATCCTCATTCTTGAGGTTTCTAGTTCACACACAACGACGCACCACACTCGGTAGGATACCTCTGGATGAGTGATAAGCTCGTCGCAGAGCTCTCTACCTGAAAACACACAACACTCACAAGAGAGAGACACCCATGTCCTCGGTGGGATACGAACCCACAATCTCAGCAGACGAGCGGCCGCAAATCCACGCCTTAGACCGCGCGGCCACTGGGATCAACAGTTCTCCAGTACAAACGCGTTTGGTAGGCAATCACTATTTACAGTTTTATGTAAAGTTTATTCGATAACCAAACAGGAAATGCATTTAACTAGTTACATATACCAGTCACGCACAACTGACTTCAGTTTAATGCGATATTTCCACATAAAATTCGGTTGGTACGAAACACAAGTCTAATATAATTGATTTTAAGTTGAGTGTATGTCTTAGGCCATGTGGTTTTGGTTTTTCTATGCGTTTAATGCTGCAAGACAGACTGTTTGATGATTCTAGTGCCTAGGATAGGTGGTGTATTTGATTTCGTTTTCTATCAGGCGGAGGCGTGTATATGCAATAAGTTTCTGTTTTAATTTAATTAATGTAAATGGAGAATATTGTTTGGGAGATAAACTTTTATAGGTGTCCTTCGGTTTCTTATTTTTCTTTCTTATTCCTCCCCTTCTTCTCTTCCTCCTACTTTCCTTACATCTTGGTGTTTGTGTTAGGCAGTAACATTTTTCCTTCCTATTAGAAAAACAGACGAAGGAAGTAACTATACTTCCATTCAGCAGGCAGGAAACATACATACGTCAGCCTGACAGTTTTCACGGAAATTCTGTGCTGCATTCAGTCTACGCTGAAAGGCGTCTACACAACGACACAATGGCTACAGCTCCAATCCTCAGGAACTAAGCTACAATATCCCCAAGGTTCTGTCGTTTCTCATTCTTGACACCCCAACTGTCCCACCCCCCTTGCCATATTCTGCTTCCCGCTGCTTTATCTTCGAAATCAATGCGAAGTTTATTCTCTTATTAGCAATCAGACTCACGGGAACCGAAACGACACACATCCAGCGCGTTCAGTACGTCGCATATCACCTTGTTAACACTTCGATGCAAAACCTTCAACCAAACAATGAATAAGAATGCGGCTCCCATGTTGCAGTAAACGCACACGGTCACAATTAAAAAAAGAACATAAGAATAAAATCGAACTAAATGCCACTTATTACTTTATTATGCTTATGTTATGCTCAACATGTTTCGGGCACCATTATTCCCATCAGCATGAGCTCACGACGATAGCGATGGTTACCACATAGGCCGTCTGGTTCTCGAGTTGCTGCTGGATGGAAGTTAAGTGCAGGCAGGATGGATGAGTGTCCGGACCGAAGGCTGTAACAGCCTTCGGTCCGGACATTCATCCAGCAGCACGCACCGGCCGCACTTTACCCCCGGAAAAGACCCAGTACCCATTTTAGAGGAGGCTGGGTGGGCCCCAGGGCCGGTCTGGAAGGACGGAAAATCTCGTCCTCACCGGGATTCGATCTCGGACCGCCCAGCCCGTAGTCAGTCGCTACACCGACTGAGCTACCCGGTCCATTCACATTTTAGTTACAGATCTGAATATACTGGCTAACACAGTTCAGCGGGTAAAGGAAGCAGAAATGCAGAAGTGGGTGATCATTTACAGACATTATGTTATGTTAAAGTCTGCTCTTAACATACCGGTATGTTCCCAGCTGCAGAGCGTGCGTAAAGCCAGCAAGACACAATTGTGTTTAAATCTACATACATACTTTTCTGTTTGTTGATAGCGAACGCGCTAAGTTAACAAATTCACTCATGCTACAAGCAATAAAAGCATCTGAAGATAAAAAGGTTCGCCTCACTTCACACGCATACAAATAACGCAATATTAGAAGATTTGAAAACCCTTACTTAAGCAGAGACTACCCACAGCTAAAACCAACACAACTAAATCTGTTATTAAACTCAAACCATTTATCCCCACACCTTAAATGCGAAATATCACGAATATTACTTACAAAACCTGTAACGTCACTTTGTGTGTTAGTAACTGTTTTCATAGAAATCTTGAAAATACGATACAAATAAGTAGAAAATTTAATCACATAATCTCCGAGCCCCGTCACTTTTAAGTACACGCACATTAAATTGCAGCTAAAATTCTTAGAACCTCTTGAAACTCTACCACATGCAACGTATTTTGTGTCGTTATATTCTTGATTTGCAGCATAAAGTAAAATGTCACGCCTAGGCCTTACGGTTCTGCACCCATTAAAAGTTTTCACTTTTTACTTTATCGAACACAATCCCAAAGATGTCATACAAGTAGAATCCAATTTGTCGGTTGAATGCACACGAAGAAACCTGTTACATGGTATAAATCATAACTTGAAATGGAAACTTTATTAATGAACTGAACGTTATAATAAAATAAAATACTATAACTTCACAATCTTCCCCATTTCACGTTTCTGCCTTCCTTCTCTTCCTTTAGATTCACATCTTCTGTCCCAACTCCCCCCAATTCTCCAATTTCAAATTCCCATGTTCGTTTCTTAAATTCCATTTTTTTTTTCGGAAAATCTTGGTACGTCAAAAAAATTCCTTCACTTTTTAAAAAGGATATGAGCTGCTTGTATTTACGTAATTTCCTTAAATTATACATAAGACTAAGGTAAACAGATTGGGTGTCAGATCAGCCGAGAGACAAAACTTCGCGTGATGGTGCCTAACATTTTTATCATAATTATTGCAGTTTTTCTCTGCAATACAAAATGTATGTCAGCATGCATCGAACATAAATCAATGAGCTGGAGTAAAAAATCCCCGGTCACACCAGAATTTTGGGCCCTCGGTATTGAAATATTTTTGTGTCGTTCTCCTGGTACTTTGATTTTGGAGGTGCCGCTAGGTTTGATGGAAATTCTGTAGACCTCTGAATAAGACTGGTGCCCTTTAGCTAGACACATTCAGCCTAATTACCAAGGTAAGACACTGAAAGTTTCATTGCAAATTCCACATTAGAATTTATAAATATTCGTTTGTATTAATGTTCCGCCGTTTGCATTACTCCCGTTAAAGAAACAGGTGTTATGTGATTGCACTCATGTACACCAATGAAACAATGACAGATGTAGGTGACATTATAGGCTTTAGGGAAAATACAATATCAAAATCCTTACAAAATACGAATTACTGAAAATAAAACTTCGGACACAACGTGGTTTATACCACGCGGTCAAGTTCCAGCAAAAAAAAATAAGTTTATTTTATTACGAAATCATTCTTCTATTTTACTGAAGCTAAATCCAGGTAAGTGTGCTTGACATGCATTTGATTCATCAAAGTAATTGATGAATAAAAGGTTCATAAGCAGGAAGTAAACACGAGATTATTGAGGGGCAAAGAAGGGATGTGATTCGTCTCAGAATTAGAATGGTACTATGAGAATAACTAAATCGGTACTCCATTATCTTAAAAATGTTCAAGGAATGTTAGTCACAGAAGATGAATAATGGAAATCAAAAGCAAATTAATGTTTCAAGTAATAAAGAGATAAAATTAAGTGAGGAAGAAAGAAAAACGAAAAGGAAAATAAAGACAAGACGAATGGCAAAATAAAACTAAAACCTGCCAATCAGTGAACCTGAAAATATTGTAATATGTGTCTTGCATTATTTCAGAAAGGGCCGAAAGGTAGCCAGTCTTAAAGAGACGCCTGCGTTTGTGCTGAAATTTGCTTTACGCCCCAAATAATACTAGACGAAATAGGAAAGTTGGGACAGCGCGACACAGGTAACCTCTTAGGAGGGACGCTTGAAGCATCAGAAGTAGTTCAGCAGGGCACCAAATTGTGGCGAGAAAGAGGAAACAGGCCTACTGCAGAACCCACTGTACACTTTGCCAAGTCCCGTGTTTAAATGTTGTAGGCTAGACCCTAACTCATCAGAGTTATTTAGATTACCAACCACTAAATGTGTCCTTATCAAATTTTGAACACAATTATGTGAACTTTCTTCGTACTTGCCCATTATGTTTTGCCTATTTTTCAAAATACGATTTTAATCAGTTTAAAAATCATTTAAGATATGTTGAAAACAATCGCTGGAATTACAATAATATAAACAGTCAACTGGATGCAACAATAATAATTTTATTAATAATTTCAATTAGCTCAACATGTTTCGGGCGGTAATTTCGCCAATCCTCAGGAACACTAGACTGTGTTTACATCTTGTGGTATAATGAACCGACGATGATGCAGCATTATTATTGTTGCATCCAGTTGACTGTTTATATTATTGTATCAATGATGCACGTTCACACAAACATAAAACTGGAATTACAATTCAGTACCTACAGAGAAATATAAACGGCTTTCATGATCTGTACTTTAAAAGTCTTTATTCGAATCGCGGCATATCAGCCGATAAAGTCGAAATGATTTCATACCTTTCATTATCATTGCTGTCCATGTTAAAGCTGCCGTAATATAAGCTTTTTTAGTTTCCATTGTCAAACTAAAGCTGGCCTTGTATAGTTAAATACTTCACAAAAATTTAACTCTGCATATTTTTAAATTCGTAATTATCCCACAGCACTCAGATCAGCACCAAGTAAATACAGACAGAGCGTTTAAAAGAACAAAAAATGCCGAGTGTAAGCTTCCAGTGCAAAATGTTTTGTCCTGTTGATTCTGACACGTTTGTGGGGGGAAAAATAAATTTGCAAATATATTTAAAACCTTTACTTTGTTCCTTAATTTTCACTTTGTATCGAGAACGTATTTTATTCCAGTACAGTGAAAATTACACAGCAGCTCAGAACAATTTATCAGCAGACTGTATAGACTACTGTAAAGGTTTGGGCGTAAAAACTCGCTCTTCTGATAAGCATATGAAAACACACCGTAAGCCTGTTTTCTTTCCCATGGTACAAAGGGACTGAAAATGGACTGTCAACTGCTAATATAGTAGAAAGCGACTTTAGTGAATACAGTATGTGTACCGAGACCGAACCGACTGCCGCAAAACGTTATTTGTCTGTTAAAACACGGTCCAGATCCGTTAATTGGTGTCATGTATAAGTGCGTTACTTCCATGAAGTCCCCGTTATTTTGCATGAGGCCTTCCATGTTTCATTAGCTGTCAAAAACAGTGTACATTTCACGTCACAAAATTAAGAACATTACACGTATATCTCACTACGGCGCCACTGTGAGCGACAATAGCTCTTCAGAATCATAGCAACCTAACCTGAATTTACGCTTCTGCTGTCACGTGATTATACCTGCTACGTACAAAAGTGACTTCCTATGTTAGCATCCCTTCAGTTCTGACTGCAGAAGAATACTGACCTAACTGTACACAAATACGCCACTGTTGTGACGTCAGTTCCGCCTCTCTAGCCAGATGACAGAAAAAAAGAAAGAAAGAGCAAACAAACAAACAGCCATCCGGACATAAGTTGCATACGACACAAAAGGCCCTGATCTAGCTGTTGCATATATCCGTGCCCTTGTTTCCTTAGGAATGTTATTCGCCTGTAGATTCAGTAAGATATGTATTCGTATGTAATCGACAGTACGGTTATGAATTAATTGGCAGGTGACCGTTACACACGGATAATGTACTGAATACACAACAGAAGTACAAATTTATAGCGAAGTTTGTTGTTAGAGTATTTAAATTTGAAATCAACAGATAACTAGTCATTATTAAGATGACACATCCGTAGTGTGTGTTACGAATTATATATATTCAGTACGCTGCCATACACACCTTTAAAATACAAGTGCAATAGGCAACGTGTTTCGGCTATTTTAATGCCATCATTAGACATTAATTTAAGAACTTAATGACTACTTAAAACTGCAATTAGGAATGCGATCTAACCCTTTACAAAACAATGACACATATTAAATTATTGACAGATAATACGAAAAGAATCGGACTACAAAGTGTAAGAGTTTTTTTTTATAATTACGTTCTCACAAGTCATTACAATACATGCAGTCACAATGTAAAGACATTCCTAACACGACATATGATGCGGAATGTTAGACATTCCCAAGTCATGACATATGAAGCCAAAAGTTACATATTGACAGGGGGCGCTAATTACGCAGAATAATAAATTTAACTTTGAAAAAACAAGCAAAGCAAAAATATTTGTGGATTATTAAAATGCGCCGGTCCCAGTGGCCGCGCGGTCTAAGGCGTAGGTCTACGACCGCTTGCCTGCTGAGATCGTGGGTTCGAATCCCGCCGGGGGCATGGATGTCTGTCTGTTGTGAGTGTTGTGTGTTGTCAGGTAGAGGTCTCTGCGACGCACTGATCACGCGTCCACAGGAGTCCTACCGAATGCGGTGCGTCGTTGTGTGTGATCTAGAAACCTCAAAAATGAGGAGGCCATGGCACGCGTTGGGCCAGAGCGCCACATAAAAAAAAATTAAAATGCAGCACTGAAACTTTGGATTCCATAACAGTAGTAGGAGACTATTACGGTATTAAAAAGGGCTTTAGTCCATTTAACTAATTAAATAGCTGTGTATTTAGTACATTTAATAGCAATAAATTTTGAGGGACGAATCCCAAATTTATGTCAATTAGGGGAACGTTTTATTCAAGAAAGTGTGTAGGTGGAACAGACAGTGTGTTCCAAAACGCCCACACATAAAATTCAGACGCCAGGAAATCACCCAAAAGAAAGAACATAAACATTCACAACACGGCTAAAGTTTGAAATCAGAAGAAAGTATCAGTTTTCTGATTATTCATCTTCGCTAGAAACGGAGCCTGAAGAAAACTTAAAATCGGTTTATTATATTTCGCAGCCGACGACTCTTGTGGTCTAGTGGTCAGAGTATCTGACTACTAATCATGAGGTCCCGGGTTCGATTCCCGGCTCTACCGTGGGAATTTTCCCTGAAGGGGGGGGGGATTCCCGCTGTGACCATGGTCTGGGTAGATTGGTAGAATTTAGATTTAAGGGCCCTCCTGGCATTACATCTTCCTCTATCACCACTCACATCATAGGGACAACGTAACTGCGCCTCATGGGCGTCCCAACCTCAGAAGTCGGTTACAATCCTGCCATGCCCAGGAGGGAGGACCACGAAGTCCACAAGGACATGTGGTGGCATT
>Ga0123352_10010661_pt1 | contig 14435 bp, 9 predicted proteins | sample TergutLab28metaG_FD_89700 | JGI IMG/M metagenome (GOLD analysis project Ga0123352, IMG submission 89700) | Labiotermes labralis P1 segment gut microbial communities from Petit-Saut dam, French Guiana - Lab288 P1 | ecosystem: Host-associated > Arthropoda: Insects > Digestive system > Gut ... | reverse complement strand
TATCTATCTATCTATCTATCTATCTATCTATCTATCTATCTATCTATCTATCTATCTATCTATCTATCTATCTATCTATCTATCTATCTATCTACATATCTATCTACCTATCTATCTATCTGTCTGTCTGTCTGTCTGTCCGTCCGTCCGTCCGTCTGTCTGTCTGTCTGTCTGTCTATCTATCTATCTATCTATCCGTCCGTCCGTCTGTCTGTCTGTCTACCTATCAATCAATCAATCAATCAATCAATCACGAGATTATTTTGATGAAGTATAGGAAATCCAAATTACACTTTAGTCAAGATACGTGGTAAACTAACCATAATTTGAACCATGTACTTCCTTAATACAAACCTACCATGTTACCGAAAAAAGCACTCAGTTCACAATCAAAATACCGAATGTTGAATTTGTTACATTACTACATTTTATCGTTGCACAGTACATTCTAAAATCTATGTAGTTAACACACCAACAAATGCCCTATTTATTGTGTGGTGACGTGGCAGCATGTCATGTTGTGTGCTGTGCAGAATGAGACATTCTGCACAGCACACAACACACACACGCCGCTCTATGACATGCCACATCACCACATAATACATGACGACGTAATTTTACCAAGTGTTTTAACATAAATATAACTTCAGCCAGGTGCAGCACAAGGTCCCTGATGATGGTCAATAAGGACCGAAACATGTAGGAGCGATATTGATGCGTACATTAATGTAAATTTCAAAACTTTTCCAGTTTTAATAAATAGTGCATTTGTTGGTGTGTGAACTACATAGATATTACACTACTATTGAATACTGAATTGCTGCCATACAGATTCCTCTGTAACCTCGAACAAATAACGGTGTGTGAGAATTTATATACTGTCTGATGACTTTACAGAAATGTTAAAAGTTTATACGCACTTTAAGTTGTAATATTTAAATATTTTTTCATCGTATTCTGTAAAATAACGACAAGGTTAAAACAGCATATATTTGTGGAATTATATTAAATCTAACCATAAACATCAAAGTGCTGTCATATAAGCATAATCTTCGTCATGGAACGTGTAGAGCCGGCGTAATTAACTTATTGCTTCCCGTTAGTTATGGCGATTGTTTGCAAAAACACTGCTTGCTGCGTGTATAGAAAATCTGTAGCCAGGGTTTAATTTCACATGCCACTCTAGCAACAGCCCCTTCCCACCATTCTGTTCGCTACTGTGTGCTATTCCCTTGCCCACCGTACCTGATAAAGGTAATTTTCATCGCCATAAAAGAGGTCTGTGTAATTAATTAGCACCAACTTTTCCTCGCTTGCTCTGTTTGCTCTTGATGACGAAGAGCACAGAAGGGGCAGATAAATCTGAATTGCGCATGAGCTCAATCCCCCACCAGCAGTAATGTATAACATCAAGGATTAATTTCCACAAGCTTTATTTAATTATTTTACACATCCACACCGCTTCCTTACTAGTGGCTGTAGTTACAGTCATACGTACTGTTAGACATGACGTATTCGTGTTCACTTAAGAACGTAAGCATTAATGCATTATACTTACGTACAGAATATTCCATTTGTGCCTCTGACTATCGGCGTCATGTCACTTACATGGTACGAGTAATTAAACCGGTTAATATTATTAATGTTGAGAGAGAATGACATAAGAAATAGTAGTAGAGGAGACAAATGGGAAAGTCACTGGAGAAGAGAGAGACACTTTGTTTTGGGAGAGCGGAGGAGAAAGAACCTCATTTTGTTAGAAGGTTCCCAGCTTTACCGGCTCTCTCTCGAAGGACCCGTATGAAATGAAGATTTGTGAGACGTAGTGGCTTTGAAATAAGGGCAGAGGAATTTTGATTTCGTACAAAATTCGTATTTTCCAGTGTTGAACCTGGTGGAGTGCACAGCAATGAGTGAGATTCAAAGGGTCGAATCCTGAAGTAAAAGGCATTGAAACTAAATGCTGGAACTAATTTTTGGTATTGGCTACAAAATAAAAAGGTCCATTTTTGAGAGTAACTCCTCTCACTCCAGGAGAAATGAGAAACAGATCAAGAATTTCGGTCGGTTAACCTCTAGGAAGAATTAGGCGTATATCATACGATATATACTGGAAGGGACGAGAAGAAGAGGAAGACCCAGGAAAAGATGCAAAGTGGAAGTAAAAAGAGATCTTCAAGTGATGGGAGTGAGAAGATGGAGAGAGTTGGTGGCAGATAGGAAAAAAACAGAAGGACATTGTTCGACAGGCCAAAGCCCACAGTGAGCTGTAATGCCAACGGGAGGAGAAGAAGAAGAAGAAGAAGAAGAAGAAGAATGATAGGATATATTAAAATGGAGAAATAAATGTGTGTATACATGTCCTATATAAGGCACAACTCAACCAAGGATTATATATTTTATTCTTCCTCTAGTAAGAAGCCTTTGTGACAAATTTTATATGGTTACATTACTATACACTGTAAAAAATATGGAAATTACAGTCTTTGAGCACTTTGACAGAAGAGATTTATTCATATTCTTGTAACAGACCTGATGATGGTCGAAAAATATGCTGAAACATGTAGTCTGAACAAACTGTTGCTGATATACAGAATGAAAGTTGTACCTAATGGTGTATTTCCACTTGTACTGTACAAAATGAAGGCAGATTTGGGACAAAAGGAAACTTGCGGCCTATAAGGACGTCTGGTAACTTCATACCTCGAATTATTCCTAAGGTATCACATGTTTCTTTTGAAGTCGCGGTAGCTTTCGTCAGAATTTAATTAAGCAGGAAACAAGTCTACTGCGTGTACAAGAAGAGTAGACATTTGCGGAAATGTGGAAAATTACGGAAGTGCTCCCCAATCACACCTACAGACACAAGCAGATGCTTCTTCACGGACAAGGACTTGATCCTGTACAACAAATGGCAATTTCCATATGCTGATTGTATGCCTTGCCGCTTGTCGTCTCTTTCATTAATACACAAAACAGAACAACCGACTTTTATTAAGCTGGTGTGAGTGAAATACTAGAATATTTTCGTTGGAGTTTAACCGAGTAAAATAAATGTGTAGCCATAGTACAGACTCCCTTTTTCGTGACTTGAACTAGCGGTTCCTAACCTACAAATCCCGAATTTTTAAACTCGTCGCGCGTTCGCATAGGCACGAAAAGCTCCTATTAACTATGTCATGTCCGTCCGTGTCTCCGTCCCTCCGCGTGTATCATCTCGACTCTCACTGTACATGTTTCCGTTAAACGTGATATTTAGGACTTCTTTGAAAATCTGTCAACAACCTCTAAATCTGTTTGAAATTCATCACAAATATAGAGCACCTGACTCGGAGACACATTTCATCGTTTCTGATGACGGAAAATCGCCATTAAAACACTGCAAAGAGAGACATAAAGCATAACAATGCAAAGGGAACGCAATGTTGATTGTTTATGACTTTTCATTACTGATTACATTGTTGACGCTGCCTATCTTATATAAAAAGATTCATTTGGTACCTCACAGAGAGCGTGGTATACACGATACGAACTAGGTTTTGTACCTAACAACAGACGTATGTTTATATTGTTGACAGCGTCATAAATATTGCATATTATCTATATCTTCCAGCCAAAAGGTATTAGGGTGTTAGGACAGCGGAGGAATTGTACTTAGTACAAATTATTCTGTACCTTAAAAACAGTACTAAATAGAACGGCGCACTGTTGCATTTACATTGTAAAATTGGTTACGCCAATTCGCTGCAGTGTTACGTTACACGTACGCTTACTGTCTCGTTCTATTCTATCTTGCCCATTCTTTTCTGGATTCTCGTTCTTCATTATTTCCTTATTCTATTGTTTATTCCATTCTTCTCTTATAATCTGAGGAGAATGAAGCCTATCAGGTAAGGGGCACCATGCAACGTAATTTGTACCACCTTTTGCAGGGTTTTGTCACACTTGGTATAATCTTCTCTTCCACACAAACAAAATCAGGAATACATCTGTAGAGACAGTGTTGGAAAAGAACATCGAAGTGAGAGTAAGGAAGTAAAGGAGAAAAATAGTTGATGAGATGATTGAGACGTAAGATTGAGACTAGAGGAGTTAAACAAGTGAATGATGTCATGGGACGATAGGAAAGCACTCTTCTGTCTGGTATCAGTCTCACACTGCACGCTGGTTGGAAGACTCGATAACAGACAGGCGCCGGGGAAATTGAAGCCCTGAAACCTGCATATCGCCTACAGCAATGAAACGAGAGAGGTGGTGGTTGGCGCAACAGGGGGTGATCTGCTTTGCTATTGAGATGGCGCCATAGCCGAAGGCGTCAGTTTATATGACGAAGAAAAAGGAGCCTACAGTTTGTTGGAACGAAATCTTTGCTTTACTTTTTGAGAGCAGAAAGGACTCCTTGTGTTAGTTCTACTGTTTAAATTGGTCGGCTGCACTTCGATTATCAACCGTTGAATGCAACGATTGAAATCATTGCAAATTAGACGTTAACAATTTTAGTGATAGAAACGATAATTATTGGTTTTATGAACCACTTAGCTGGAATACGTATATGAATCTGCCTACATCGCCTATAAATGAGTCGTTATTGATAAACGAATTTTGACTTAATTTTCTATTAGCCATAATTGCCAAAGATTTTTTGATGACGTCTGTCAAAGATGATGTAGAATGTCGCGTCGTATGCATTTGTGAATACACATGTCTATAAACCTAATTTATTATCTAATTGCGTTAGGCGTTTTGAATGTTGGATGGCCTGATTTTTACGTACATTATGTCCGCATTTCTTCTGTGTTTTTGTCTAACCCTAATAGTTATTTTATTAACTAGCAGATTATAATGCAACTGGTGTGAATACTATGCAATTAGTGGGTCTTTATATATGCAAATTTTTGTGTTTTTTGCCATCTGCAATACAAATTTGGCAGCTGTGCATACATCTGACGTCGAATGGCCCAGAAAGTATGTGTGTTTTAGTTGATAATTTTCTGTATGATGCAACTTAAAAGCATTGTAATACCAAAATTCTGTATCCAGCTATGTGTGTTTTAGTTGATAATTATCTGTATGATGCAACTTAAAAACATTGTAATACCAAAATTCTGTGTCCAGCTCTTTATTGGATCGCGGTGACTAATGTACAAAAATTAACTTCATAATTATAACCAAAATGCTGCCCTCCAAACATGATCAAAATTTCCTCGTACTTCTGTCCTCCAAACACAAAATTTAGCCCACATTCTAGACCGCTTTCCTGTGCTCTATAACTCAAGATTCCCCTTGCCGTCATTCCATCTTCTTCACTTACAGACGCTTTATTTTGTTTTCAGCCTAACATTATCCGAAGGACGAGCGGGTACTGCCTAGGAACGTAAAATCTAACGGCCTGAATTATATTTAAAGATTCAGCTCGTACCGCGCAGTAAATACAAGTTTGTATTGCGCTTGGAAATAGTCGCTTTGTTTTCCAAGATGTATAAAAAACGCAACCGGCTAGTACAGTTGGTTGAGGCACTACGCCATAAGCTTCAAGGTCACGGGTTCGATTCCCGATGGTGTCACATGAATTATTCATTGACATAATCCTTCCGGCCGCATGATGAGCCTGGTGTCGACTCAGCCTCTAACAGAAAAGCGGCCGGTGCTTAGGGCTGACAACCTTACCAACTTCATGTGCCGATTGTCTTTAAATCTGGGAGCCTCAACCTTCTGAAGCCCTAAGAGCCTTTCAGGCCCTGTACAGCGATTTATTTATCTTGATACAGAGCACATAACTACGTTCTGTGAGCAGAATGTAGAATTTTTTTAACGGTGAAAGTGGTGGCGCATAAACGAACAACTAGGCTTTAGAAGATAAGGCAGAACAACAACATACATAATATTTTTGTTATTATCATCAGTTTATTACTGTTGCTAACCCCACTGTGTGCAATGAGACGCCCGGAGGGAAGTTGCTTCGTGTCCTGAAGTACTGTTTTGCTACGAAGGTACTCCTGTTGTTCAGCAGACAAATAAGTGAATGTTGTGGATACATACATGAAAGCAACGTGGTGATATCTTTTGTGCCTTGAATATCTTACTGCAGTATTAACCATCAAGGCAGAAAACTAACTTGGAAATTTCTAAATATTCCCAGTGGTACCCATGCTAACATTTAAATTCATAGAACTAGTAAGTGGGTTTACCACGTGTCGTAACATTAAAACCTGTGCATTTTGCCAACATAGTGTATTTTGTTTTTCAGATGATTCTCACAAAAACATTATTTCCCTACATGACATTAACCTGTTCTTTGTAAGGGTGAGAGACTCTGTTCTCTGTGAGGTAGGACTTAGTTTTTATGTACGATATATCTTAGATTAAAGCCGGTCTTTAAAGGACCACGTGTACGGTAGTTCAAAATATTTAAACTGGACGCTGTAGTAAGAATTGACCTAAATATTTCATAGTATTATGTAATTATTTATTTCCTGGAATTCGGTAATGAATATGGAGGTTTAAAAATGGAGTTTTTTTTTCACTAAGTGACCCTTTATCATCTTGTCAAAATGCCTGATGTGTGTATGAATTTAAGCTAACTACAAACTGTTTTCTCTTATCGAGTCGGAAATATTTACGCTCTCAATTCTAAACATACGGTATATTGTCATTCGTATTTTTTTAGGTCAAGTCCCTCGCGATCCTGAAACACGCTAATTCGACGATTAGCGCTTTTAATAAGTTGCTGCATTTTCATGGAATAAGTTTACAAACACATAAACCTGAACATTTCTTTACACACAAGGTAATGTGCTGGACGATCGCTTCTTACGTATTAACCATTTCTCTTAAAAGTTACATTTATTTCCTGTTGCGCTGCGGCCCAACGCGGGCTTTGGCCTCCTCATTCTTGTGGTTTCTAAATCACACAACGACACACCACGTTCGGTAGGAATCCTCTGGAGTAGTGATCAGCTCGTCACAAAGACCTCTACCTGACAACACACGACACTCACAACAGAAAAACATCCATGCACCCGTCTGGATTCGAACCCACAAACTCAGCAGGCAAGCGGCCGCACGACCACTGGGGTCGGCAAAAGGTACGTTTACATTTTCAAAAAGCAGAAAGTGTCTGCGCTTGAATAGGTGTGATGGCGCGTCCATTTAATTTTTCTTTGTTTCATTAGTTTGTATCTGATATTACTCTCTTTGCGGAACGTACGTTAGACTTTCCATAAAAAAAACTGAGATATTGAACGCTTAAGAAGGAATGCCCTTTGGTATTATTCATAAATATTTAAGCGCCTTTCAGTGAGATTTAATTCTACGTTTAAACGTAAAGTTTCTCACTCCGTTGATTTGTTATGGGAGAGAGGATGGATGTCTTGTATAAAAAGGGATTAGCTTCAGTATTCAAAAATTGCATCCAACAACGAATCTGAAAAGTTTAGTGATCACATATTCTGTTATTATAATACAGCACACGGCCAAATTCAGGACCAATTGTTTTCGTACCTTAGCACCATAAATAGAGGGATGGATGAATGCATTATACAGATGTTAGACGACACTTCACTGCTGATTTACTACATAAACATTACCTCGTAAATTTACACCAGTGTGCACTGTCATATTTCCTACACTGTCTCAGTTCAAGCTCGCTTCCATTTGTCACAGCTTTCCAACATATTGGAGAGTTGGTGGCGCGCGTTTCGATTCCATTCCCCCTTATAAATCTGCTTCATAGCACACACTACTTGTGACACATGGTTCTGAGACGCAGACCTTGCGAACTGAACCAATGTGATCCAGCATGCTCGTTTTGTTCATCATCCTTTAACAATACCAACCATCTTCCCTTAGTCTAATCATTTCCATGCTGTCATTTAGACGAACGGGCCGCCTGCTGGATCTTGCATGTAGCAATGTTTTTGCAACTCGCGCAAAGTAGTGAGTTGAAAAATCGAGATGCACTTGATAGGTTGCTAGAGCCACTGAAATTAATCTTAGAGAAATAAATTATGCTTATATGGACTGAATTCACAGAGCGCAAAACATGGTTGGCTGGGAGGGTTTGTGTGTTTGTCAAGATATTTCAGGTTCCAAAACGAATATTACATAAGGTTTGTAAGAGGGACGCGGTCAGAATTTGTCTTTATAATATTTGTTTTTATATATGTAAGTATATAAGTATTTTCTGTATACTTAACGTCACCATTAGTAACTCGGAATGTGTACGTCTAATGATTGGTTAATACTGAATTATAAATTGCAAAGTCTGTGGAAGGGCCGTAGCCTGACTTGAGGTGCTGCCTAGGTATTTAACTGGAGGGACTGAGGAAAGCTATGAACTTAGAACAGTTATGTCCCGACCAAGTTTCTAAGCCGATTCCTCCCGAACGCAAGTCAGAAGCTCTTGTCATTTGCTTGGTCGTTTTTACAGAAGCGTTCATTCGGTTACTATTTTATTCGATAGCAGGGTAACGAGTGCTTCACGTCACGATCCCAATGCATGTGTATTGATTTACTTTAAATCTAAATAGATAGGTAGAGTGGAAGTGCTCACCCCTCTCTGAATTTCCAACCCCAGTCACTCGACGAGGAGAACCATAACATGAGATCACTCACGCAACCCTCTGCGTGTGGCTAGAGGACAATATGACCATACACAGCACTTACACAATGCATGGACCATGACGTCATACTCACCCCATCTGTCAACATTATCCTTACCGTACTGGCATGATAATGTGCGACTAAGAGGGAATTTCGATCATTGATGTGTTTGTTGCAACAATGAGCAGTTGAATTGTAACGTACTGATTACTGATAATTATTGATACGTATAAATTTTTCAGGTCATTGATTGTGCTGTAGGCGATACATGAAGATATTCTGTCGAAAATTTTGCGAAAGTTGAGCAGAGAAAGTTAAGTGGAACAAGTGACTTAACATGCCCACATTTTAGCAGACAACAGTGTGTAGGGCAGCTGTGGCATTGTCATACCTGTAGAAATGTGACACTTTGTATTTATTCTTGAGCTATCACGTGGGTCTCCCGGGCGGTTTCTTCTATTTAGGTATTTGAAATGTCATGTTTTGTGCCCTCCGCACGCGTGCTGTCAAATACCGCCTCCTCACTAAGCTTCGCAAAGAATACGGCATGCGACGCTCCACTTCATGCAGTTTTCTTGAACCTCGCTTCCCTTTCTTGCTTTTGTGTCAAGATATTTTCTTCGACACTGTACTGATAAAGCCCCGTCTGTTTATTCTGAAATAGTTCATTTTAGGCGTTTTCGAAAAATTTCAAAACGCGACTATGAATTTCATGTCTGTCTGTCCGTCTGTTCGCATGGAACAGCTCGCCTCTCACTGCACGGATTTTCATGAAATTTGATGTTTCAGTACTTTTCGAAAATCTGTCGAGAAAATTCAAGATTCATTAAAATATGACAAGAATAACGGGTACTTTACATGAAAACTACTATTCGTTTTTAACATATCTCCCTAAATTCTTCTTATAATGAGATCTGTTCGTAAAAGAACAACGTTTTAGAGACAATCAAAACAAACATTTGATGTTAAGTTCCCATTCTTTCCCGAAAATCTTTCTGTTATGGGAAAATGTGGAAAAATATCGTAGAGCCGTACAGGCCACAGGTGACAATACGGCGCATGCACTTTGCATGCAGGATAAGTAAGGCTACAAACACAAACTCATAAAATGTAACACATCTTTCTCTTGCACGGCAACAGTGGCTACGCGATCGCGTCTTAGTGTTACTTTATACGTACATTGCCTTTTCTTCTTACATCACACATTTCGCTCTGTTTAACAAAATGGTGTGTACCATTAACAGTACTATTGTCAAATCCGTACATTTAACCCTTATCCCGCTAACGTGGAGAATAGGGTGAACTCCTAATAATGCCAGCAAATGGCAGATGGGATTTAACTCGGCGTTTAAAGGGTTATATTTAGTTTCTATCTTAACACACTTGGTATACTTTGTCGTATATGAAATGTTCGTTCCGTAAGTACGTAACATAAAACCTTCATTTTTCCGTATCTGGTTTTTCTAAACGCTTCACTGAGGATGGATCCTGGAGATGGAAGCACGTAAGAAGAAAGCATGTCGTAATTGCAGTCAACATACAACGAAATAATAGTGCCCTTTGATGGTATAAAACTCATTTCTCCAACCCTCAGCCTAAGTTCTACCCGTAAAGTGAGGGACCTTTCTTCACGCTAATATCGAACACGTGTTTGAACTCCTTGTGGAAACAGATGACGAAACAGAAAATTCCTCATTTCTCCCACACCTAGGCCTAAGTAACAGGGAATAAGAATGGCACTGTACTGTCAAGGACAAGAAATCCGCCTACACGTATAACTGAACGAGGTACAAAGGATGTACAATAAATTACTTTTGTTTCTTGAGTGTTAATGTGGGGAGGCTCTTAGTACCGCAGTAATGCTGCAAGCTGAATGAAATAATATGTTTTGCATATTGCAAAGTTTCATTTTTATGTCCAATGAATACGAGAAGCAGCATTCACTTCTGTGTCATATACGTGACAGTTGGTCGTGCTGTCTTATGTACAACTTTACATTTGGTAAAAGAAAGATCCAGTGAATAGTTTCGCCGATCCTAGTGGCCGCGAGGTCTAAGGCGTGGGTTTACAGCCGCTCGATTTTAAATTGTGGGTTCGAATCCCACCAGGGGCATGGATGTTTGTCTCTTGTGAGTGTTGTGTGTTGTCAGGAGAAGTCTCTGCGATGGGCTGATCACTCGTCCGGAAGAGTTCTACCAAGTATGGTGTGACTGATTGTAATCGCGAAACCCCGTAAGCCAATGGCATGATCTGGAATCGGGTCGAAGCGCCGCAGGAAAAAAATAAAATCAAAATTTCTTCCAACTATATAAGGGATGCATTACACAAACCAGTAAGGTCAACCCCACCTACTGTGAGGACAAACAAGCATAATTAGGTGTAGTGATTACCGCAACTCTCCGTCTGTAACATTATTCCATTACTTTGCTGCTGAGGATCAGTTGTTCTCACTGATGTTTGACGAAAGTATAGGCCCGTACATTGCCTTGCCTGGTACATCGATTCAAGGGTTTTGACTGGAACGCTTCCTCGCTTCTATTTTGAATTATTAAATGTGTCCCTTTTTGTCCGAAGTTTTCTACCATTCTATTTATAACGACCAAGCAACTTCGGGATTTGATTTTAAAGCATTATTTCTCAGTAATTTAACAATGTATTTTGATAGAATTCAATCATTGTATGAGTTTTATGGTGTCATTCTCAGTTTTCACGTAACTTAATCAAGGTTTATGTTTGCATTTTCTGTATCCTGTAACTATTCTGGGAACATATTAATTGTGTTTAAATTATTATTAGGACTTTATGTTTTCTGTAATGTCGTTCTGGATACGAAGTTATGACGGAATGATGTTCACCCCCATTATGCTCTATTCTGTTACATTATATTATATATCCCTTTTATACTGTCCCACCGTATTCTATTCTGTTACTCAACGGAACTGTAGCAGCATTTGGAAAATGCAAGTAGCTGTAAAACACAACACAAAGACATATATTTTCTTTCCGTCTGCTTGTATGTTTAGCTTCGAAGTAGTAAATATATATATATAAGTGAAATAAATGAATACTGAGACAATAACATGTGCTCTGATAAATAATCTGTGTTGGCCACAGCAAAATTTTGGCGTTTTGAACTTAATGAATCCGTCGGAGACCATTAGGGGCAATAGCTTACTCCAAGACAAATGTACGTCCCGTAATACGAGTAGTACGCAATTCAGAAAGAGTATAACGTCAGTACTATCTCTTTTATGTCCTTATTTTTAGGTATTTGGTTTGAGGCCGTAATCATTATTGATCCGTTAATTGGCTGTGATTACGGATATAATGACGTGAATTAATTAATTAATTGCCCTTTGATCTAACGGAACAATTAATGGATTAAGCTCTGAGACGTTACATTCACACTTGTTTCTGAAATTTATAAAGGAGTTCATGGAATTATTTAAACACCCGTGCAAACTATGATGTGATTATTATTCCCCCATATGTAGGAACATAAAAATTCCCCTCTTCGCAGTGTGTACGTACAAGCACGTGTCTTAGTCGGCACAAAGTTAGCTGCTTCACGTCACCTTACAAATCCCCCTTTCAACTCCTGTCAATTAAATCTTAGCCAAGTTAAGTTCGTGCACGTTCCTTTCAGCTTGTATTTATTGATGGTCTTTCCTATAAATCTGCCATTAAATCTCATAATCCTTTTGTATGGGAAGGTCAGTTATGATTTAATGCTGGGCCAGTGGACCAGCAGCGATGGGAGATTAATATTTATGCATTTTAAACAAGTTTACTTTTACAGATCTGCTGTGCCTTTGCGATAAAAAAAATGTAATTGCGTTGATGCTATGTACCGACATTTGTAAATGTTTAAGTGGTTTCTGTGAGTCTGTAAATTACGAAAAGTACTGAAATATTTTGCCTGTGTTTTAGGGGAATTTTTCTCAATAAATGGAATTAAATAAGCTTTTGTGTGCTTAAAATATTACATTTGCTTCTGTAATTGGAATTCTTCGTTTTAAAAGTGACACCAGTTCATTTACATTGTTTATCTCTTCCAAAATGTGTAGGATCTTCGCTTCTGTGTTATGTAGTCTTAATGGACTTATCAGTGCAGTCAGTAAATCTGTTTTTCGGTTCGCCGCGAGATATGAAGCGTTTAACGCTCTTATAGAATGTGCAGTTCTCACTGCCTGTATGTATTGTATAATAACGGAAATTTGAAAACTTGCGTTCTATGTTTTTATGTGGTAGCAGGAATTAAGTGCGTGGACAGATACAAAGACTTTAACCTTTTGGCGCCGGAATTATTTTTTTTAAATTTTAGCACATTCTGTATATAAAATGTGAATAATACAGGAACCAAATATATTGGAATTATGAAATAAACTGCATTTTGAAGAGAAAAAAACGGAGAGTATATACCATGTTTAAAATATCCAGTACCTATATTTGTTGAATAAATATATAAAATGTAACTTTAGAGGTTAGCGTTGCGGTACGACCAGTATAGTTGAAATTAGGAGTCAAAAGGTTAATACATATGCTGTAACGAAACAAGCCTACTTATTTTAAACGACTGTCGATGGAAGCTGTGCCTGTTTCTTCTATAATAATGGTCCGTCGTATTTTACTATTAAATATACTGTGACAGTGGTATTCCTGTTTTGGTTAATTGAAATTTGAAATTTCCTTGGCCGTGACTATTTAATGTGGGGTCCTCAGAGTTGCGTCGCTGTCTAGTCTCATATAATTACCGGTCTCAAGGTAAGGCATCCCGTTGTGATGTATGAACAGGGGAAAAGTTGGACCGTCATTCGCAAATGTATGAATATCTCTAAGACTGAGATCTCAGTCTCACTTCTTATTTGCATTTTTTATATAAAAGGACGTGGTATTATCTTGCATATTATGTCTGTGCCGAATGATGACTTTATAAAACACCGAAACGTGTAGCAGGCTTTGGACAATAATACATATTATCTGAAAATATAGTTGAGATTGATGATCCATCTGTTTATTTGCCTACGATTGCTAATGTTTCATAGGTAACTACCGATTGCATTGAAATTCAATGATAAACTATCATAGGACAATTGGGTTACTGAAAACATTTAGTTTGTCTTTATTGCAGCATGTTTCAGCCGCATTTTACCATCATGCGAATCATACCGAAATTACAAAGTAAATTACAAAGGTTTGACATTTATCTCTATCTTAAATCACGCGGTGTGTAATAAAGACGTATAAATTTGTTAAACTCCAGCTTTAAAAGTTTCGTTTCGAATTTAATCCATAATTTCAATCACTTTTAATGTTCCAAAATTTTTGTAGGTTTTCTGTTCTTTTCAAGTAAGTGGTAATGTGGACGTTTAAAAGGAATTGTATCTCCATTCATTTAAATCAAAGCTTCTTAAAATTATCAAAGAAATTACAATTTCAGTACTCTGCGTGTGTCGGGTGTCGTACACATATGTTGCATTGTCTTTTGGTGTCCTCAGAACTTCGTAGTGCAGGCATCCTTAAGTCATCAGCTATTTCCAGTCCATATTTTTTTATTTTATTAGTAAAACCTCAACACTTTAAAACGAGGAAGTAAGTATTATGAGATTATATATCTAACAAACTTAGTATTATGTTGCAGCGTTTGTATGATGTGAATCTGATGTTTGTTGGACCGTACATCATTGTGATAACTGAAGAATAAAAAAACAAACTAGATGCCACTTACTATTTTATTGTACTTATAGGCTCAACATGTTTCGGGCACTACTATGCCCATCATCAGGAGTTGTGGTTAGGCTGGAGTAGTGTCCGGACTGCAGCCCGGACACTAC
>Ga0123352_10010658_pt1 | contig 14436 bp, 7 predicted proteins | sample TergutLab28metaG_FD_89700 | JGI IMG/M metagenome (GOLD analysis project Ga0123352, IMG submission 89700) | Labiotermes labralis P1 segment gut microbial communities from Petit-Saut dam, French Guiana - Lab288 P1 | ecosystem: Host-associated > Arthropoda: Insects > Digestive system > Gut ... | reverse complement strand
TTCTTGATTACCCCTGTAAAAACTGAAAGCAGTTTAATTATTTTAAAAATTCAGTCCTCATATATATATATATATATATATATATATACTTATATATATATACTTATATATACCAACAAATACTGTGTCATCAGATGCAATATACAAGCATGCGGTAAACCTCCTACATATGTCAGCCTGTTTGGCCAGTATAACATTGTATCTAGATATAGTGGAGTCGTTTCTATACGGTGTCTTGTCTTACAGCACGGAATACGGATAATTTTCAACTTTTGCCTTCCTTATAGAGTACTTGGCGTGCATCATCAAGTACAAATGTCACAGTCCCTGAAACAAATAACTGTACCAGTGGTCGAGTCTTGGGTCTTATGATCGAAACCTGCTCATTCCGCGTGTACTAAATAGCTCTATTGATCACCGCACAGGGACACACACACACACACACACACACACACACATGTATGTACTCCTGAACTGAGTCGATAAATTTGGTACGTCACCACTGCGTAAGTTTCAGAAGGCGCAAAATTGAATAAGAACGGGAACCTTTGCCTTCGAAATGAGTGTCCCATTTTTACCAGTCAGAAGACTATTATGATATAAGAGGACAGAAAGTGGACCAAGTTAGAACGGATACACGAATTGCTGTCAAGGAAGAAGCTCATGTCGCATGTTCTGTTTGCACATTTTAAAAATCTTGCCACAGGACACGATTACGAGCCAGTTTCTTCCATCTCCCATTTGGTCTTGCCCTTGGTCGCTTTTGGGTCTTTTTCCTTATATAGTGACATAACCAACCGAACGTAATCTCTGTGTCATCACTCTTGTATTATGTAGGAGAGAGAACGACAGGTGAAATATATCAGTACTTCTGGTGGGCATTAGGCCTTTCAAGACTAACATTATCCTGAATTGTACATAGAGATTCGATCAGGATAAGGACAGATGGCGGGCGCTTGTGAAGGCGATAATGAACCTTTGGGCACCATAAACTGCGGGTAATTTCTTGATTAGCTGAGAACCGGTTAGCTTCTCAAGGACTCTGCTCCATGCAGCAAGTACGTATAAAGATCCAGTCCGTACCGCGCAGTAAACACCCCGTCTCGTTTTAAAAAACCAGTCAGTTAATGCTGTATGGGGAAATAATCGCTGTTTGTTCTGAGATCCACACAAAACACATAAATACACTGTGTGGGCAGAACGTAGAATTGCTTAATGTTAAACTGGCGGTACATATAGTGACCACTGGGCTACAGAGGGTTAAATCTCTCTTATAAAAACCAGCCAGTTAATGCTGTATAGGGAAAAAAATCGCTGTTTTTTCCTCAGATCCACACAAAACACACAAATACACGGTGCGGGCAGAACGTAGAATTCGTGAATGTTAAACTGGCGGTACATATAGTAACCACTGGTCTGTAAAGGGTTAAATCTCTCTTATAAAAACCAGCCAGTTAATGCTGTATAGGGAAGTAATCGCTGTTTGTGCTGAGATACATACAAAACACACAATCACAATGAGTGGGGAAATATTTGTATATTGTATGTATAGTAACCTCTGGGCCTTAAATGGCTAACATACGAGTATCTCATATTTTGGAGCTCCGTCTGTAACAACTGGAGGGCTGGTGTTCGGATTTGTAATGCGTGACAAAGGAAGGGGTTTACTGTCGAGGCCTATCAGCTCGGACAGTTCAAATGACGGGTTTATGTGAACACCAGAAGGGGGGGTCTGCTTGTATCTGAGGCGCAACCCTGTAGATACTGTGTCACTTTTATCATGTCTCCGAGCATGACATGTTTACTGCATACAGAACAACCTGCATCTACTCGGAGACAACGTAAGAGGGACAACCCCGTATTTCTTGAGGCCAAGAGACTTTAGGAGCAAAAACCATGTCGTGAAGAATTATAAACACTCGTTTTATTCCAGGCATTTCTTCTTTTACGCAAGGCTGTTTTCGAGATCGTTAAAAATAGTTTCGCTTGGCGTTAGTACAATTTGTGTTTGTAACAATCAAGGACGTCCCAGCAAAAACGTGATGAAGTACGGCCTTGATTATATGCAGAGTGCGTTGAAGTCAGCCTGTCCCCCATCCCCACTTTAACGTAATGCACTGTGCAAGCACGATGCTGAACCATGTGATAAGCCAGTTATATAAACACGTAATTAACACTTATTGTGTGATAACACTGAACGTTTATTCACTCAGCGGGCCTCTCTCTTCCTCTCTCCCGCTCTCTCTCTCTCTCTCTCTCTCTATATATATATATATATATTCCGCGGTAGCACAGTGGTCAAAGTGCTGTGCTACAAATCGGGAGGTCGCTGGTTCGATCCCAGCTGGTGTCACTGGAATTTTTCATTGACATAAAATCTTTCCGATTGCAGTATGGCCCTGGGGTCGACTCAGCCTCAAACATAAATGAGTACCAGGAGCATTTCCTGCGGGTAAAGACGGCCGGTGCGTAAGGCTGACAACCTTACCACCATCCTGTGCCGATGTCATGAAATCTGGGAACCTTAACTTCCTGGAAACCTCTGGGTCATTCCAGGTCTGTAACGGGACTGCTTTATCTTTACACTACTTATCGTCAATCTGAATAGCGTATGAAACAAAAGTGAAACGCTGCGCGTAAGTTTGAGTTTGTTTACTGGATAGGGAACGTTTAACTTTAATCTTTTTCTTTTTGAACAAAGGAACAATTGTTTCCACGCATCGCTACAAACTCAAAACGACTGTCAAGTTCAGTCTGTCTGGTCTGTTGACAAGCAATATATAGACTAAGAACCCCTTCAGCTCTTTAGTTTTAAATTAGCTGCACTGTGGGCAGACAAACTGAATCACAGGTGATTTACATAAACAAGCCTTTTCGAAATTTTTGGCTCTTTTTCAATTGCAAAAAGTAATAAAGTAGATTTATGACATTATTACACTGTCCACGTGTACGATAGCACTGATAATTGCTGGCATGTCAGTCTGACGCTTCAATATGCAATCAATTATCGCTGGAACAGTTCGATTTTATGACTAACTAGCCAGAGCCATTAAGAGCGGTGTACCAACATACCAGACAGGCAATGTAAGGTATACACGGTAACAGTGAGGCGCGTTCGCGTAACCACTTTTGCCGTGCGAAACCAATAAATACCACATAATTTGAATGTATGTCTGTAGCCTTAGTTATCTAGCATGCAAAGCGCATGCGCCATATTGTCATGTGGACTGCCCCACTCTTCAATATTTTTCCACCATTTCTTCTCATAAACGGCGCGATTTTGGAAAAGTTATTGGACATAAAAAGTTTGTTTGATTTTGTCTACAGATTTTTCTAAGACATCTCTAGTTCTAAGAAGAAATGAGCGAGATATCATAATTGTATATTGGTCTTCATGTAAAGTACCCGTCATTTTTTGTCAGATTTTAATGAAATTCGAATTTTCTGGACAGGTTTTTCGAAAAATACTCAAATACCAAATTTTATGAAAATACGTCCAGTGGGAGCCGAGTTGTTCCACGCGGAGAGACGGACAGACCAAGCTAACGTACGCTTTTTGGCAACTTTGCGAGAGCGCCTAAAATCTTAGGCAAAAAACATCCAGCAGAGAACTTGGGGCAAAACACTTAAAAGAAAACTGAAGGCCTACGGTCAAAAAGAGGCCCTTAAACAAAAAGCTCTTACCCAGGTGCACAAACCTTACGACAAGTGCGACCAAATTCTAAAAGTCTCTTTGATCATTGATTTGTTATTTTTCGCGTCTCAGCTCAGGTCATAATGGTAATTAGCAAAATTAAAACGTAATCATAAATGTCTTTGGCTGAAGCGGCGGTGCGGTTGAGCAGTTACCTTGAGGATCTGATCTTGCACGGATCTGTGTGATGTCACAGAAACACATAGCAATTAATGTTACTTCACCATTCTATTGAAGTAAGACATAAAGGGCGAAAAATAATATTCAATAGCCGGCTGAACACATGTCTACTTAAGGAAGACCTGTGTCACTAGCTTGCTGCCACCTGCTGGCAATGGTGGTTATAAAACGTGTCATCTTGTTAACGAGTTTCACTGGGTGGTGGTGATAATGGGGGGGGGCACATCCACATATTCTGGAATCAAGACAGAGAAGGGGAAGGCAATGCAAAATAAGTACACTGTAATACAGTACCCCTGTGCTTATTTAAGCATCACGCTATGAACGTGTATGATGGAGTGGAGGTACAATGTCAGGTACTCTTAATTTCGGCACTAGACGAAAGTGAACTTGTCAGCTTCACGCCCCGGCCACTTTACCCCCCGGGTTATGAATCGCCGGTTTCCATAAAGTGCGGAGAATTTATTGACTAGCTGTGGACCTGCTAGCTTCTGTGGTAGGCCTTCTTTACACGAAGTCAGTCAGTCCGTCCGTCCGTCCGTCAAGCTGCTTTATGCGTGAATACTAGGAATAGGAGACATGGCAAGTTGCTGCATTTCATTCTGTAAAGAACGCCTGATAATATGAGGCAGTTTGATGATACTAGAAAGCAACCCAGACATAAGTAATTAAAGAAAAGGAAAAACAGTAAAGGTTTGGGGTAGGGGTGCATAAAATTCAGCAGGCTAGGTCGCCGCGGAGCCTAAATTTTGTAAGCTGGTCCCTACAATTTGTGAGTCCTCAGAAGGGATCTTGCGCCATGTCAGCCTTCTGGGCTTCTAGAATTTGGAGGTGGCTTCTAGGTTTTCGGAAAACCTGTTGACCCTTCTTTTAAAGACGAAAAGCAATCTATTTCCTTTAAAGACCCAGTTCGTACCGTGCAGTAAACACTCTCCATCTCAGATACAAAAAGACAGGCATTGTACGTATATGACACTGAGGCGGTTCGTCCGACCATTGTTGCAATGAAAAAGCAATAAGTATTACATATTCTGAGTATGTGTTTGTAGCCTTAGGTATCCAGCACGGAGCGCGCATGCGCAATATTGTCATCTGTGGCCTGCCCGGCTCCACTGTATTTTTCCACACCTTCCGAAAACAAAATACTGAACACAAAATACTGAACACAAAACGTGTGTTCAGTATTTTTTGAACGAAATTTGCCTGAAACATTTCTCATTTTAAGAAGAACTGAGCGAGAAACGATCAGAAATGTGCACTGGTGTTGCCGTAAAGTACCTGTTATTCTTGTCAGATTTTAATTTCACTTGAACTTAAGCGATAGATTTTCGTAAAATACTCAAATATAGAATTTCATGAAAATCCGTCCAGCTTATGCCGTATACCAGTGTTTCTCAACCGCCTGGCCGCGGCCCGGTACCGGGCCCTGGCATCAATTATACCGGGCCGCGAGAGGTTCTCCTGGAATTTGTCATTTTAGTTTTCTAGCAATTTTAATGAATAAATGTTTCATATTGGAAATGTTCTGAGGAGAAAAATATTCGTGAATGTGTCGAAAAACTCAGACCGAGATGTTGGCCTGAGGAAACTACAATATGCTACAAGATTTCATAAGTCTAGTGACTGATAACTAATTTAAATGTAATTTTATATTTGTCAACATGCCACACCGTACACACAAGTGTACTAATACTCTGTATGATTATGCCATAATTAATTATTAATACTTACGTTAGTTTAATGTATGAACTTAAAAAAAACGGAACGGTATTTACGAGTAAATTTGTTAGGACCGGGCCCTAGTCTTATGAAAAATGAATTTACCGGGCCGCGGTCTCACAAAGGTTGAGAAACACTGCTGCATAGGACAAAAATCGCTCCTTAATAAACATAATAATAATAATAATGGCGGTCCCAGTGGCCGCGCGGTCTAAGGCACAGGTCTGCGGCCGTTCGCCAGCTGAGATCGTGGGTTCGAGTCCCACCGGGGGCATAGATGTTTGTCTGTTGTGAATGTTGTGTGTTGTGAGGTAGAGGTCTCTGCGACGGGCTGATCACTCGTCCAGAGGAGTCCTACCGACTGTGGTGCGTCGTTGTGCGTGATCTAGGAACCTCATGAATGAGGCCATGGCCCGCGTTGGGCCGCAGCGCCCCAGGAAAAAATATTAATAAGTGTAAGTGCACTCTGTGAGCACAATGAAGAAATTTCAAGCGCTGAACCTCGCAGTACATGTAGTAGTCACTGTCATTTCATAGGTTAAAAGACAGTTGAAATTCGCCAGCCATTTCAGGCGTCACCACCAGCCGGCCGCTTAATAACATGCTCAGTGACGATGTCAGCCGCTGGCTGCATTTACGATCCTAGCCAATCTATTGGATGGCTTCTTATAAGCAAACGTCACAAAACTAACTGTACATGTCCGTAGTAAAAGAAACATCTGGTCGTTGGGGTTGCAAGTTGTCAAGAGAGTCTACAAAGTTATAGAATTACTACCTATAAAACTGAAGAAATAAACCTATCCTGAAATAGCTTACTACCGCCTCGTTCACAGCTCTTGACCCCATTCTCGCCTAATATCATTACCTGAAGGCCATCCGTACGTTGGACAGTCAATCAAACTCGTTTTTCTGCTTCATATCGTAACTTGAAAAATCTCAGGATACCCAGTCTAAGGGCCGAAATGTGAACCTGGGACTTTCCTATTACAAAGCAGGTGTGATAAGATCCGACGATGATTTTTGATCCGTGAGATTGGGCGCTTTTGGGATTTCACGCAGCATAGAATGGTACTTTTTTGCCGATGTTTCGGGACAACATAACGGTCCCATCTTCAAAGGTCAAAGCACCCCTTTGACCATTGAAGATGGGACCGATAGGTTGTCCCGAAACGTCGGGGAGAAATCCCCATTTTACGATGCGTGAAATTCCAAAAAAGGGCAGCCTGAAATCACGCAGCGCGTGATTCTTGCTAATTATGTCGGTTTTCGGAAATCATTGTCTTCTAGGATGTACAGCCATGTTGTGTCGTAGATATTTGTGTTTAGGAGGGATCTTCTGCTCCCATCTTCAGGATGATATCATATCCCGAAGTAAGAGGCCGTAGATGGCTTCAAATTGTTAGTACCTCTAATACGAAACTACACGGCGTCACATCTCTGTAGACTGCAGTCTTCAAAATCGCCGTCGAGATAGCTTTAAATCTCTCATAGCTGTCAGATAAAAAAAGGAGGGTGGGAATATGAACAGAACTGCGACTGTCAGCTTCCTCAGATGGATCACATCTTGTACTGAAGTGCAGAGCAAATGGGTCTCAGAACGGGGTTTATTGTGGAAGAAGACGAAGTACAAGAAGCAGTAGAAGAAGCACAAGAAAAGTGAAAGAAGCAGAAGTGGAAGAATGGGAAGTAAAATGACAAGGTATGGGAAGATAAGGTAGAAAGAGAAGAGGCAGAATTAGAATTGGAAGAAGTGGACGAAGTAGACCAAGTAGAAGAGGGACAGCAAACGAAATGTAGGAGGAAAAAATAGGAGAAAGGAAAGAAGTTGACGAATTATAAGAGGGAAACGAAGTAGAAATAAAAGAGTAAGAATAAGAAGGGGAGTAAATAGGCTAAGTAGAACAAGAAGACGAGGTGGAAGTAGGAGAAACAGAAGAGGAAGATGAACTAGAAATAGAAGGAAAAAAATGAGGAAGTAGAAGATAAAGGGGAGAAGTAGAAGTATAAGAAGATGAGGAGGAAGAAAAAGAAGACATGTAGCGCTGGCTATTTATTGCAGAGGTTAGCCGCCAAGAATTCATTGAGAGTTTGTGTAAAGTTATTACCAGTGACGTCAAGAACTGGCATCTATCGCTAACACAAGTCCGTACTTGCTGACGGAGCCATTGTTCTGCAAATAACAACGGGGTTGTGTTAAAGTTTCAGCATTACGTGCAGTCAGTCACCGACAATTGTCTCTATCACGAAAGGTTCCGAGATTGGTATGTGCGTTCAGTAGCTAAACTAGGAAAGGGTGTGGTCCGTACACTGCAGTGAATGCTAACAGCTGCCGGGAGGCAGCCACCTTCTTTAAGGTCAATAACCAGACTTCTTACAAGTTAAATGTTAGTTGACTGCAATGAGGTATGAATTGGAAGCATGGATCAATACCGCAATTCTAGAGGCTACTGCACCCTTCCAATAGTGATAACCGGTACTGCAGAACGTATGGAGTCTAAGGAAAATAAACAACTGTTTCCTTAACAACTCTTTGGTTGCTTTCGCTATAAACCCTATGCAGCAAACAAAGCTATTAACTTTTATACAAGCTACATTTCTGAGAAGTACAAAATTTTCTCTAGCCGTGATGGTGCAGGCGGGTATAGTGGCTACGGTGCAGGTTGTAAAACGGACCGACCGGTGTTGCTGCAATAATGAAACAAAAACCGTCAATGACAGCTATGTTTATTTTATCGCGTTTCGGAATTTTGGAAAGTCGTCACAGGCGATGTAAAGAAATATACAAAGACAGACTATTTATATACAAACCATCAGAATAGTATTTTTTTTTTAAATGGCTGGGACATCAACCTTACAAAAAAAAATAGACGTTGTACTGTATAAGCCGCAGCTGGATAAAGTCAAATATACATATTAAAAGTGTAAGAAGAAAAGTAAATTGTAAAATGTAAGTTAAAATCATTTTCCAGTACTTGGGGGTGTGAGGGTGTGAAAAATTGAGTACAAAATATCATTCTAGGGAAGAAATTTCGTATTTATTTTGGATTTTTAACTTTGAACCAAGGGTAATTTGGACAGGTACGTTGTTCTGTGTAGTTTATTTATTATTCATATCTAATCCCACTCAGTTTATGGAGATCAGAGTCAAAAATAGTGAGGCAAACTACCTCCTCGTAAGACAGTAAACAAGTCCATTGAAACCTCGTGGAAAATGGAGTGAGGATGCCTGTCACTTCTACGTCAAGCTAGTGCTTTATGTAAATAACACACTTACTACCTTACCTGGGGACCGCGGTAGCACAGTGGTTAAAGTGCTGCGCTACAAATCGGAAGATCGCTGGTTCGATTCCAGATGGTGTCAGTGGAGTTTTTCATTGACATAATCCTTCCGATCGCACTGTGGCCCTGGGTTCGACCCAGCCTCTAACAGAAATGAGTACCAGGAGTATTTCTTGGGGGTAAAAGCGGCCGGTGCGTAAAACTGACAACCTTAGTACCATCCTGGGCCATTGTCACGTAATCTGGGTACCTTAACTTCCTGGAACCCTCTGGGCACCTCGGGCCTGTAATGGGACTTATTTACCTTTTTACTTCCTTGCTTACTTACTCCATGCAGCAGAGTCCTTCCTGAAAAGCTAACCTGTTCTCAGCTAATCAAAATTTCCCCGCATTACCGCATTCACAAGTGCCCGCCACCTGTCCCTATTCTGAGCCAGATCAATGCAGTCCATGCCCCCGCATCCAACTTCCTGAAGATCCATCTTAATAATATCCTCCCATCTACACCTGGGTCATCCAAGTGTTCTCTTTCCCTCAGGTTTGCACCAAAACCCTGTAAACATCTCTCCTGTCCTCCACACGTGCAACGTGCCCCGCCCATCTCATAATCGATTTGATCACCCTAACAATATTGGGCGAGGAGAACAGATCATTAAGCTCCTTATTATGTATTTTTGTCCATTGCCTTTTACCTCGCCCCTCTTAGGCCCAAATATAAGAAAACTATACTGTATGTAAATATTCTTTATTTATGTACTTTTTTACGTTGCCTCGTGATGGCTTCCCACAAATCCCGAAACACTCCGCAGTAGAAAAATGGCAACATAGCTCTGAATGACGGCTATTATTGTCTTTTTGTTGTTTATATATCACAAGGGGATGTCACGCGTAATGACAGGACGGATTGTGGTTCGATTTCCGGCAAGAGCAAAAAATGTTTCTTTATTCCGCATAGTCCGGACCGGCTCTGGTGTCAACCCAGCATCCTACTAAAAGGGTGCCGAAAGCTCTTTATCCCGGTGGTGGATAAAACGGCTGTAACGTGAAGCTCACCACTCACCCTTCTCTATCTTTTGCCGTGGTTAATGCGTGGAGCTATGCCTCCATTCCCCCATACGTTCTCATAGGGTGCACAAGGAAGAAAAACGTTAAATACAGCTATTTGTAGGCGCGTTCGCACAATTGCGAAAAGCGACTAGTAACTTCGTCACGTCTGTCCGTTTCGCATGGAACATCTCGGCTCACACAAGACGGAAATACATGATATTTTATATTTTCTGGATTTTTTTTCGGAAATCTGTCGCGAAAATCCAAGATTCATCAAAATCGGACAAGAATAAAGGCTACGTTACACGAAGACCAATATATATTTTTTATAATACCTGGCTCATTTCTTCTTAGAATGTGGAATGTGTCAGACAACAGTTGTAGAGAAAATCAAAACACACGTTTCGTATTTAGTAACTTTTTTTTTTTCGAAAATCGTGCCGTTTAGAAGAAAATGTGGATAAATATTGTGTGGAGCGGGGCAGGCCACAGATGGCAATATGGCGCATGTGCATTGCATGCTGGATACCTAAGGCTATAAACACACACTAAGTTTCTGTAATACTCACTGCTCTTCCACAGCAACAATGGTTGCAAGAACGCGCCTCAATACACGTACTGTAAACTGCCTGTCTTGTTATTTATTCAATTTGTGACTAGCCCCTGAACCCCTCGTTGTTGCCACCGGTGTGCGCCGCAGAACCTGTCTGGAAGGGTTCCTGCTGCTCCCTAGCGTGACGCGGTATCTACTTGTTTCCGTAACAACGGCTATCGACTCGCAGGTGTATCCGGGGCACCTTGTTGCCGCAGTGGGCAGGTTTGTTACGGGAGTCAAAAGGCGGCGAAGAAAGTTCATCTGTGACGTAACTACTGTCTAAAAGCCAAGGGAAAATTTACTTTATGGAATCTGGATCGCACTGCATGAAGATATAATGCCGTGGGTTAGAACTGTGTTCTGTTCATGCAATGTGTGGCTCTGGGCAGATTTCAACAAGCATTTCTACAGCCCAGCAGTAGATTTTGTTAACTCGGTCATGAATCTCTGGATTGTATAACCTTTACGTAAATTTTAAAAATCCAAAAATGTGTACCGTCAATACACAACATCTATAAAACTAGATGATTAATTACAACTGGGTTATACTTGGCGACATGTTCCGGCCGTTAAACGGCCATCCTCAGGCCAACTAGAACAATGTTGTTAAGGTACAGTCAAAATTGTTATCCAGTGGGATCCGATTTCTTACATTAAAACTTTATACATTGTGGAATTCTTAGTTATGAACAGGACATTTAAAACAGTATGGTAAAATAATATTCCAAAAGTTTTTGTAGGGGTCTCACGGGACTCACTATAGATGGTTGTGTGGACGTGTGTCGTTATCACAGTAGATGAGTGCTAACACTTATTACTCCCTTGCGTGTACGCAAAAATTACACATTTATGTGACTAATATGTGTTCGTTGTTATATTCACCAAGTTAGACTTCCGATTCTTGTAACTATGTTATGGGGCCCGTTATTGATGTGCGTTGTCACAGGTTGTCAGCAAGCGGACGCCACAGGGACCACACTTAGCGTAGAGCATATGTAGCAAAACTGGAACTCACAGTGATGTGGTGAAGGTCGTTGGTAATAGTGCCGGTGCTGTACGGTGTGTTACATCCGGGTTGGACTTCGATGTGTAGCACATGGGAAGTTGTATGTCTTATCACTCTTGCTACGCACAAGACAGTGTTCGTTCTTATAATACGCGTGGTAAATTTATAGGTGCGGCTCGTTGTTATGTTGGCGTGGTCAGACGTGTCTCGTTCTGTATGGGTGCACTACTGGGTACCGACTGACTGTTATTTATTTTGCCTTCATTAACCAAACACTCAATGCACTATCTTCCATACACCAAGTCACGCTGATTGACTAACACTCCAACGCGTTCCGGCGCTCTTTGTAGCCATCTTCAGGGTGTACCATCGCAGCTGTTAACTCTCCGAGTCAAATGGTTTCAAAAGTTAACAGCTGAGATTGTATTCCCTGAAGATGGCGCCGGTGAGCAGCGAAAGGCGTCGGAGTATTATTCAAACAGCGTGACTGTGTGTATGAAAGATAGTGCAATGAGTGTTGGTTAAATGAAGACACAATAAACAAGTACATAAAGTACGATACGTACACTATTGAGATAATTAAGACTGTGCCATCAGATGAACGATGACGAACTTTTTCTGTTACCTACTTTACTGGGAAAAGGGACGAATGAACTTCGAAACTATGGTGGACATAGAAATATTTCGGTACCGGCAGAAAAGTGGATCAGCATTTTTTAAGTTACGGTGTGGCTCAAAACATATGCGTACTGCTGCTTATACTTTGTCCTAAATACACACATAAAAATGTAAAAGGTAAAGTGACCCCGTTACAGGTCCAGTGTGGCCCAGAATGTGGGTAGAGGTATAGCTGTACTCTTTCATGACCGCGGCACTAGAAGGGGGGGTGAGTGGTCAGCAGCACGCTCCGGCCGCACTTTACCCCCAGGAAAGACCCGGTACCCATTTTACAGAAGGCTGGGTGGGCCCCAGGGCTAGTCTGGACGGGCGGAAAATCTCGTCCCCACCGGGATTCGATCCCGACCGTCCAGCCCGTAGTCAGTCGCTATACCGACTGAGTCACCCGGCACACCCTAAACACACACATACCATACATAAGATAATGAAAAAGAAAAGAAAAGACATACAGGGATAATGGAGGTATAGCTCCAATCATTTTTAATTTCGGCGCTAGATGGAGGTGAGTTGTCAACTTCACACCTTGGCCGTTTTGCCTCCCGGGAAAGAATCCGGGTAGATGTACGAATTGAAGAGGACGTAGCCCTGGCGCCGGATTCGGTGTTTTGGAGGCGAAACGTAAGTCAATTTATATATGTCTTCTGAGAGGGGCGCCGTGCAGCATGACACAAATTTAGCAATATTTCCGCGGGATGTGCCACGTCTATGCACCCTGATGGTGGTGGTAGCAGCTTACTCCGAAGTGTCGGTAAAGTTACAGACTACTAGGCTACGACATGGCTTCCACAAGACGCCTTAACGATTAGTTAAGTTTACACGCGATATTGATTGTCATTCCTCGCTAATCGAGTTTGTGTTTTTATGCTCTGTGTTCTCTACCGTCCGTACACTGTTCGCCACTTTCTGTACAGTATTCTTCAATTTTTGTACACTGTTCTCCAGTTTCTGCACAATATTCGCTACTTCCTGTACAGTAATCGCCACTTCTGCACAGTATTCGCCACTTCCTTTAACTTGTTCGCCATATTCTGCACAGTATTCGCCACTGTCTATACAGTATTCGCCACTGTCTATATGGTATTCGCCACTTCCTGTACACTGTTCGCCAGTTTCTGTACAGTATTCGCCACATTCTGCACATTATTCGCCACTTTCTATACAGTATTCGCCACTTTCTGTACACTGTTCGCCAGTTTCTGTACAGTATTCGCCGCTTCATGCACACTGTTCGATACATCCTCTAACACCCTAGCGACATTGCAAGGCCCCTGAAAGCGAACCCCCTAAAGCTATGAAGACAACCAGCTGCAGAATGAAATTTTGGTCCCACTGGCGACCCCTGATTGGGGTCGTTTCACTCATTACTTCCGAACTTGCTCTGTCGTCGCGCCTTGGCTACAGATGATCTGTGTTGGCGACTGCGTCCCGCGTTTATAACGACTGATTTCAAGTTACGAAATTAGAAAATCAATATTATCTATTGAATTTTCTTTTATTTGTCTCTATAATTTAACAACGGTGCGGTGCAGGGAACCAAACGTTTTCATTTAGAACGTTAATTTTGTCCCCATTTAGCTGCCTCTCGAACTCTGCCGCCTGAGGCAACAGAACATCTCCCCTCCGCTCCCTCAACAACGCCACTGGCTTGCAGTATAATAGATGCGTTATTTCAGATTTACAGGCAAGTGACACATCTGTGCAAATGCTACTGGTACGAAGTACTCACTCATCTGCCGGCTTGCGTGCCTATAATTACACCCAACTTGCAGAAAAACAAGTGGTGTATCATCCTGAAAAACGCTCGTCTAATTGGCCTACAGCTGTGAAGCTGTATAACTGAATGTGATGTCACGTGCATATGAGGAAACCATGTTAAAAATATGTGCATTTAATCTTTAATCGACAACAGTGGCTTGAACTTGGCATGACCAGCGACGAAAATGTTACCTTACGTTAAAAGTTACTTCTCGTATTAATAATGTAAAATGCCTGAGTTTTTTGAATGTCACTTAGATAAGCTGGAGGTTTAAAATTGGTAATTCACAACTTGATTTAACCTTTTGAAGCCTAATGTCAACAATAGTGGTCGTACCGCACCGCTAACCTCCAAAGTTACATTTTATATATTTATTCAACAAATATAGGTACTGAATATTTTAAACATGGTATATACTCTCCGTTTCTTTCTCTTCAAAATGCAGTTTGTTTCATAATTCTAAAGTATTTGGTTCCTGTATT
>Ga0123352_10010657_pt1 | contig 14436 bp, 6 predicted proteins | sample TergutLab28metaG_FD_89700 | JGI IMG/M metagenome (GOLD analysis project Ga0123352, IMG submission 89700) | Labiotermes labralis P1 segment gut microbial communities from Petit-Saut dam, French Guiana - Lab288 P1 | ecosystem: Host-associated > Arthropoda: Insects > Digestive system > Gut ... | reverse complement strand
GATGTCACCAGATTTTAGCCAGCGATATGACTGTTCAATGTCCACCAGCTTTTCTTCTAAGTTACGTGGGAATTGTCCATGCATCCTCTTGCCTTGCCATCTTTCTTTTGTTTTCTCCGCTATTTATTATTATTATTATTATTATTATTATTATTATTATTACAAGTAACTTTTCCTGTGAAGAGTGAGACACCATTTCACATTATCAAAGTTTTTATTCATCAACGAATGCACAAGTGATTGTCTTAAAAATAATATTAAATTTTACATTAAAATATTTCCAACATGTTTCGGTGCAGGCATATCATCTTTAGGGAGCTCATTATCCGTACTTGCCAAAGTTACACTTTGTTAAAACAGTCAATTATGGTACATCGGTGTACGATTAAAATCGGTGGTGATGTGGCTGCATATATTATTAGCGTCCTTGTTGATGTGTAACTGTTGCACTGTTCGGGAGTAGTCTACTCCCGAACAGTGCAACAGTTACACATAAAATTACGCCATATGTCGACTGTGAACCCATAAGAGAACAATCGATATTAAAGGATAATAAGTCTGTCGCATGCGACCCATCAAAGGAAGACTGCGTATTAGGAAATAAGGTATACTGAAGTAAACAGAATTATGGAATTTGAAATTTGATATTAAACTTGTAAGGTAAAATATTCGTGTTTGGAAATTGGCGATAGTTACAAGCCATGAACTATGTAGACGTACACTAAAGTATTCTAGAATTTTTGAAATTATATTTTGTATATTTTGTATATTTTGTATATTTTGTATATTTATCTGTAAGTCAATTTCTTTCAAAAAAAATGTTAAATGAGATGACTGAATGATTGCTTTCTGAAACAGTCACGTAAGCTTTTGTCTCCATGACCAGAGTTGATATCCCCGAAACGTCTTTTTTAATCAAACCCTGAAATGGCTGATTACCAGAGAGAAATTTAATGTGTGTATTTGCCGAAAAGTTTCAAATCTTACACAGAGTGGGATGTTGGAGAACAGACAATATTAGTACCAAGAGAGGGAAAGTAACTAGAATATAGAGAAATTACATAATGAAGGAACTTTAAAGAACACGAGTGTCATTAGCATGATGAAGTAAAGAGGAACAGAACAAGCGGTAAAATGTCTTATTTTATTTGGGATATGTCGGTTTGAATCTGCGCCTGGACTCCTGCTATCAAAGCCTCTTTGTGCATTTCCTAGGTTCCTCTAGGCGAATGGATGTGGCTTCTATTCTTCTGGAATAAGATGCCGTGTCACTGGACAATTATTTCCCGAAGTAACATAGGCATCTTCAGGTTTCGAAATGCCCAAGAATGATTCCGAGTGTCATAAAGGTTAGTTTCCTCTTAAGTTCATGTCCATACTTCATCATCCATCTCACCATTCGACGCTGTATACTCTGAGAAGTTGACAGCGTGGTTAAATGTGGGATACTAAACACTTAGGAGAGACCACCATAAAGCGGAATGCGAGGATACATTCAAACGGTCTTATTTGTTTGGCGTAACAAGCACAAAATTAAGGCAACCTGCATAGCAGTTGGCGAGAAAAAAAATGGAACAGAACATGAGTTTAGATGTGAAAAAGAAATGGCTGGGTGCTGCTAGATAGTGGAATTTTAAAACTGTAATCCAGATATTTGCTTGAGGAAATTCTGAGTTTGCTTCAGTATCCCGCGGGATTTCAATAAACCTCAAGTAACAGCATTCGTCGAAGTGTATGGTGATAATCTAAAGGTATATAACGCGTTACCGGCTAGTACATACAAAGCGTATGATGAAATTCAAACACAATAGATATTTGTACAAACTTCCAATTCTACACATGACTTTGATCTACTGCATGAATCCACTCTGACTTTACATTCCTCTAGTTTCGCTTTGCCTCAACGGAAGTTAAAAATGAGCTAATTCATAAAGCGCCGCTGGGAATATCTTATGAAATCGGTTCGATAACGCGGGAGGAGTTTTTACAGTGGCTGAAGCATTTTTAGTAGCTTGTAAAACATAGTTCTGAAGACAGTGTCCTACTCATTGCCAACAGATACTCGAGCCCTCACGGTGTGGACGTGGTTTCCTTTGAAACAGAGAATGGCATTGCAATATGTGTCTACCACTTTTCTGTCTACTTGGACTTCACTTATGGATTTGACTTTTCATAAGTCAGGGAAAACATAATCCTGGAAGAAATGTCGTACAGTAAAACAATCGTTCACTGTTTTTGGCTGCATATAGGAAAGCTGCAGCCATTTTATATGCTGAGAGCTCGTTTACGAACACTGACATTAGGCCATTTAAAGCAGACGTATTTGAAGACTTCTTATTCGCGCCAGAGGAAACCTTCGACAAGATTATTCAAAACCCGACTGAACATTATCCCTGCAAACACAGACCACGTGAAAAAATCTTACTTCCTCTGCATCGTCTGAAGCTGAACGAAGATAATACTAAAATGTATGTGGAGAACAATATGTGAGGTTTAGATGGATTCCACGTTCCCCGAGTAGTGACCAACGGATGGTTCTTAGGAACAGAAGTAAACCATTGCGTGAAATTTCATGACCATCTAAACGCAGAACAGTTTCGCAAACAAAAAGCTTAAATCAACAAGTCTGACGGTCCTGCAGTCTACTGGTTTGCTCTTCTCAGTGCCTGTATGAGAGCATAATTTCAGAGGAGAGTCCATGTCGTAATCAGGTTAGCGTCACATCCGCCATTATTCTAAAGACTCCTCTTGCTTCTCAATCAGACATGTCAAATAAAGCTCGAACCCCCTCTAGGAAGAAGTCATTTCGTGCAAAAGAACGGTCAGTTCTCCTCGTTCCGCTCTAACCCTCGCTCAGTACGACCACAGTCGCTATGATTTTCGTGTTCGTAGCCATCAAGTAAAGTGAATGAAGGTGAGCATTTATTATTCATACAGCATATAAACGTCTTCATGCTTGGGAAACTCAGGTTAAGTCTTCGACAACGTCATTGGCCTTTTTTGTGTTACTGACGAGGGGATATGGTCACTGCTCAGGAACGAAATTATCTGGTTTGTTTTGTGGGCCACTAGAGCCACTAGAGCCCTTCCTTGTGACGCTAAACAGGTTATAAACTAGTCGATATATTCATGCCTTTCATGTACCCGAATTTTCATTGCTGTTGCAACAAATGTCCCATTTTTAATTTAACTGGAGTTGGGTGAATTCAGTACATATTCTCACGAATTGTTTTTTTCAGGCCAATTTTAATTTCATCCTACCCTTTTACTAGAAGGGCCGTACCATGGCTTAGGCGGTTAGTCGCCGGCCTCTCATTGGGGACCGGGGACTGAGGTACGTTCCAGTGTATTCTGTGTGGAATTTATGGTGAACAAAGTGGCACTAGGACGTGTTTTTCTTGCATATCATTCCACTCAAGTTTCTCTCGTCGATGGTTAATATTAGTATATGAGTGCTCTTCCCGACTGCTCGCTCTCATTCTCGGTACCCTGAACAAGTATTACATTCCATGCCTGTGCATATATATATATATATATATATATTATAAAGTGTATAATACTCTGAACAAAATTTTTGTACTTTTCATATTATTTTTATGATTACATTCCGTTCATATCATAATTGTAGTATATAGTGAAGAACGCGGTGCACGAAGTTCATGTACTAAACCACATGGCGTCACATCCGATAATATAGTCATGGTACAACGTACCAACGTGATAGCCTTATACCTGTATATCATTGGTATAAAACACCTATGTATAAGAAATTTACTTAAGTTTCACACATTCATTAAACTTGGTGACCAATACTACACGCAGACTGCACTTGGTTACCAGTACTACACTGACCGCAGTACGCTGCACTTGGTGACCTATATCACGCCGAACGCATGAAGCCTACACTTCATACGGTATCTTGCTGATTTCATGCAGCCTGCACTCCGTGATTGACTGCATGCAAGCTACATTTGGTGACCAGTAAGACGCTGACTGCATGTACGCCACACCTGCTGACCATTATTACCCCGAAGGCATGCAGCCTACACTTAGTGATTAAAATCACACTGACTACTTACAGCCTACAATTGGTGACCAGTAAAGCGCTGACTGCATGCACGCCATATTTAATGACTAATATCACGTGGAACTTATGTAACCTACACGTCGTGAAGAGTGTCAAGCTGATTGCATACAGCCTGCACTTGGTGACGAATACCACACTGAACGCACGTAGCTTACACATCGTGAAAAAAAAGTCACGCTGACTGCGTGCAGCCTACACTTGGTGACCGATATCACCCTGACACTTGGTGACCATTGTTACGGTGTATGCTTGTACCCTGCACTACATGGCCAATATGCTGACGCATGCTACCCTGCAATTGATGCCTAATATCACGATGAACGCATACACCCTACACTTCGTAACAAATATCAAGCTAGCTGCGATCAATATCACGTTTTACGCATGTACCGTACACTTGGTGACCAACATCACGTTGAATGCATGTAGAGTGCACTGCCTAATCCATAGTTTAAACATGGGGAGTGCGAAAATTGAGGTTTTTACAAAGGTGTTTATGAAGACTTAAGTCTAATGGGAAATCACGCCTCTCCGAATGGTAAATATTTACTGACTTTTCGAAGGATCGTAGCGTCTTACTCTTCAGTATCAAGCAATCCAATGCATTTTCTTGGACTTCTTGACCCTGAATATTTACCTTTAGACATGGCGTAAAGTCCCAGGAGCTCAAAAATTGAATGCTATATATCGGTCGTCCTGTCATTTGACGCTAGTAGACTTCGATGTTGACAGCATCGTTAAATAACCTAACTAATAGGTCACGCCATTTATTTTTTAACCGTATTTTATTACATTCAATGAGTAAACTACGATATTTTTTAGAATTTTCCATTACGATTATTTGTAAAATAACTTCTGATTAACACAGGCTTCAAAATTGCACTCACTCTGAAAGAAAACGAAACACGAAATTTGAGATTCGTAATGTTTTCACAGCAATGTTATTTAAACTGCTAGTTCCTTGGATGTGACGCGGCGTCATTGGGTGAGCGGCTCCTGATGTTTCTTAGGAATTTCTTGCGTTCATTCTCACAGAACAAGTTGACTCGTACACTTGGCCCTTGAGAGTGAAGGCTGTTGGCCCAAAGAAACATCACATCTTAAGATTTCCGGAATTCTCATTAATAATGGTATTTTTAGTGTATTTGGAACACGCTTTCTGCTCCTTACAACACTCCAATAGTCAAAGCTACCTAATCGTATCCAGTTTTTACTTGTCATGTGTTTTAAAATTTGGTTTCAATAAAAAGATTATGATTGAGCAGTTTTCCAAAATCCAGTATATTGCTTTCAGCATTGGAACCTTACGGTGTAGCTGCTTACATGCTTCCACTTTCCTTCACTTTCGTGACGTGCAAACATTTATCACATGGCAACAGTTCAGCTCGTAGGATTTTGTAAATCTTATCTGCTGATCATCTTGTTCTATGTACATACTACCTTGTCTGCCCTCCACCATGTTTCATCCAGTAACTCCTGTCCACTTTCATCAGCTTCTCTTCTCTTTACTATCCTGTTTGTTGGATATTAATTGAACGTTCGCTTTACTACCCTCTTTGTTCGTTATTAATTGAACGTTAATTAATTGGATTTTCATATCTGTTATATTCTCAGAACATGAAACATCGTTTGCATAAACAGTACATACTGACATGTCATCATAATGGAATATCAAATTAAATAATTATATTTAGTAGTCAGGGAGAGTGGTTGAGACTAGGAGTCTATTAGCGGATTAATAGTTGGATGTTACTGTAAGGATAGTATAAAGAAATATTTCATTATTAGGCATGACAACCGAGACTCCAAGTTTCAAGTTTGTAATTTATTAAATATTCAAATAATTATAATTGTGAATACATGAGGATTGTTGAATGGGAATTTCGATGGCTGCGTCGTGTACTGAGAGGATGAGACGTGGACATATGGATAGGAATATCCAGAAAAGTATTTGTCACAGTGTACGAGATTGCAGGTCCCAACGCTTTGAAGGCTTATGTTGTGTTATACAGAGTTATTGTGTCACTCAGACCTGTGGGCGGTTCTCGGTCTTTCGGAGATTCTGTCTCCTTCTTCTGCTCTATTTAAAGATGGCAGATTCTATAAAAATGTAAATCAGTACCCACAATTCTATAAGGTGTTACAAATCATTACAGTACTGATATTAGCGAAGTACCTCTAAAACTAGAAAAACATGAAACTCTCAGGCTACACATTGGAATCAGCTATAAGATTTTATAGGATACGAAAGTCTTCAAAATTACCGTCTTCTGAGCAATGACACAGAATGATTTGGTATGCAGGAACAGATGATTTTGGAAGGACGTCCATTTATCAGCATCAATATAGGTTCGTTTTCCCGTAACCATCTGTGCTTAATCTCTTGACATCATTCCATACATTACTATAATGCTAGAATACCAGAGTACCGCTGTACAGCTTATTAATGGCCAGCACGAATTTTTCTCACACTCCGATCTTCGAGATTAGCCAATATCAGTCACATTGTTGCTTGTCGCCTTGCGTGCACATTTACCTTGGTTTAATTTGAATGTTCAACCTCCATGCAATATATGTACTTAAAATTATAAAATTATATTGTCATACAAAACTCTCATTTTATTAAAAGTCTTAATTGTATTTCTAGCTACATGTTTCAGCTCGTATACTGAGGCATCTTCAGGCTATTCTTCAGAGTGGTTTGTATGTACAATTGTTGTTGCTTTAAAAGTTACGAGATCTCGTATTACAAATATTTGTTCAAATATTTGTAGTAATTCTATATAAAATATATTATTAAGTTAAAATTCAGATGTGATATTTTACATATTGAGTATTAAACAAATTAAGATTGCTTTGCGTGTTGACTGGAAGATCTGCTGTTGATAGCTGGTGGTGACCCTTTTGAGGGTGAGGTGTTATTTGTATGGTCAATGTAGATTAGCCGTGATGGCTATGGCATTTAAACGGTGTTCGTTTAAGTTTCCTATGCCTGTGTAGAAATATCATATTGTTAATAAGAAATAGTGGAGACTTTTCGTTTATTGGATTCGGATTGTGGTACTTAACTTTGTTGTGATTTGTACAAGGAGATGGAGATGGCTGCAAATACATCATTCAAAAATGTGGAATTTTGAAGTTGAAAGTTATAAGACGATGATGTATTATTGTAAAAATTACATAAGGTTCTAAATGATTGGCCACCTTCTCTATCTGGAGTAAGAGACTGGCTCCATTAAAAGGACCCGATACATTGCTTTAAAATGTTCTGATTTTAACTCATGACATTAGCAAGTCAACGTACGGAAATTAATACGATATTAACTTGAAGGAAACAAAGTCCGTCTAATGCAATTTGAAATCTTGGTGTATATCGATCAAACCACACGACGTCATAATCACGTGGGCTTCTTTTCTTAGCGTCATGTCAGATCATCTGAAATTGGTGTTGACGTGAGGGTTAGCTAGTTGTAGATAAGACGGGGTAGGCACGGGGGAATTTTCCACCATGCTCTTCATTTTAAATCGAAATGATCCTGTACTATCCCTATACACACAGTGACCCACTTGCCTGTTGATGCTGGTAGTTCCTTTATGGAATTTTTAACTTCCTAATAAACCAGTATTTATATGCGAGCCAGAATTTCATTATGCTGACGTTCCTTATATGCCACAAGCTTCTTCATCACATTAAAGCCTAATGAATATTTAAACTCTGACACTCACTTACTAAGTTTCATCTTTTTAGTAACAAGTCCAAAGTGTGTGCGTGTTGTGTAGGTCATATCTTTAGAAACTACTTCATCGCTATTTTCAGCGCTTTTGGTGCTTGGCTGCGCGGATAATGTTAAGTGAAATTTTTATAAAAGACATGCACACATGTAGGTCTGTAATATACTTTGACTTAACCTAGCTTGTTGAAGGACATACACAGCACAGAAACGTATGGGTTGAATTTGAAATAAAATACACAGCTGTCAGTGATAATTTGATGAATACATAAAACTGGATACATAAAAGAAATCGCATTATAAATCGCCTGTTCCACAAGGAAATTCTTACGAAACGACAAAGTATAAACCCCAAATCATGACTCTGTAAATAAACATATGAGTAGCAAACGAATTACGATTGCTTGAATATTCCAAAGTCGGCGCATCTCTGATAAATGTTATAAGATATAAATATTTTAGTCCTATGAGTAGTTAGTTTGTTAACCCATACTTAATATATTTGTTGCCTGAGTTTGTATTTATTTCATTTTACTCCTACTATTTCAAAAAATTCTGCTATGTATTTTTGTGAAATATATTAAAAGTACCAGAAAGATGACTTGTACTGAACCACATTCTTCACTCGTTTAGCTAAATTACCCAAAATGAAGACATTTAATAATGAATGTTACACGTGTTGTGTTTTTCCAGCAGAATATTCGCATTTTTTTCTCTCAAATTGGTGTTTCTTAAGAAAATCCGTTAAGACGCGTGTAGTTTAGCAAGTTTTTACCAATGTTTTTGCGAAAACGTGCTGCCCTGATCGTGTTTATAACTTGGAAGTGGGACAAGGGGATTCCCTTCAAAGGTGCCTATTCCTCTACCAAATTACACAACCGATCATTCCAGAATTTCTTCTTGATTAAATACTTATGTCTGAAGTAGATTGGACCTATGTGTTTTTACTCACTAATTTGATGATAATGTTGCACGATATCTAACATAACCAATAACAATTGTTTCTCGAGCTAAGCCAAAGTGTTTCTGGGGTGGTCATTTAATAATAAATATGATTATTTGGACAGTGTCCACCGCCATGCTTTTTTCCCAAACCAAGCTTCATGTCAGACGACGAATATACATGTCCATGTTCTGAAACGTCCTGTTTAAAAGAAACCAAAACAACAGACCGTAACCGCAGTAACAATCAAGTGTACTGTAAGTTCCGTAATTCGGATGTGACTACTCCTCCCACTTTATTTACCGCAGTTCAAACCAGTTATCCATAATTTTCCAGACTTTAATAATTCTAACACCCAGAACCATCTGCCACATCTTCACAGAAACATTTTGCGCTGTGATAGTATTCAAATACAAACACACGACAAAGTAAACGATTCAGCTCTTTGTGTACATGTTTGCTAAATGCGAGTCCCGATGTTTGGAGTAGGGCCCATCAAAGTGAACTCGGACAGTGACGATTAAACTGCGTCCTCCAGCCATAGAACGAGGATAAACAAAGCAGTCCCGTGTAATCATTGCTTTGAAAGGCCGAATTTGTAGAATAGTTCAAAAATAGTAATTTATCGATCTGTTCGCTAATGTAGTGCATCAGAAATACTAGTCGATTCGCGTAGGCACAGGACTGTGAATGATCGTTTCTAATGCACGTAGTCAAGTATGAAAGCAAATATGTATACAAGAATTTCACTTACATAACAGTACTGAAAGTAATTTCTCCTGGATTCTTACACCTTGTATTATAAGTCTGTTTTGACGCTCACTGGCGTTGTAGTAAAAGTGGTGGTCTTGGTGTAAGGATCCAGAACAGCATCGCCTGACCTAAAGACATAAAAAGTTACAAATTGACACATATATATATGTAAAATATGTAGCTAAAAGTTGTAATCTTAAATACGGCAGTTTTAATTATATTTACTAACGCCGTGGGGAAACGTTTTGCTAGCGAATATAATCCCCTAACTTACGCAAGAAATCCGCCGCAAAAATTAATCGGACTGCTTTTGATGTAGCGGAGGGAGAATCGTTGTTGTTTCCGCATTTTAACGTTGATTAGGGAGGCGCTGATGTTGCGTTGGCGCAGTTTATTTGCTTGATTTTTTAATTTCTTTTATTTCTTCAGTTACTTCCTTTTCTTCTGGCCAGTTCGAGTCCGAAACAGCTTTACCGTGTTTATAATCACTTGTCCCTATCTTAAGACACACGAATCTAGTCTGAACACTGAATACAATTTCTTTATGACCAATTTTAACATTATCGCTTAGAAATAAATGGCTTCTTACCTTCAGATATTTGGTCTACAGTTTTGTGAGCATTTCTCGTTTGCCTCTATATACTTTTTGAATCGGTTTCATTTCGACACAGCGCTTGTCATGAAGTCATTGGTGATATGGTCATACAAATCCGAAATTTCGGAAAAGCTTTTACGCTTAAGTGTTTTTCAAAACCGCGTAAGAATTTCGATACACCTGTATCGTAGTATACCTTTCAGGTTCTTTGTGGTTAAGAGCAAAGTTCAAAGTTGAACATAATTCAAAACCGTACTGTTTAACATTACACTCGTTTCGATTTGGAACATGATATTGTGTAAATAAATATTTACTGTTTTCGTTTTAATTACGCGAAATTTTTAAATTGTCTCGAGAGAAAGTGCGAGATTTAATATAAAAGCAGGTGGTGCAAATAATTAACACCGTGCTGAAAGTTTCATCCTCATTACTGCGGTGATTTTCCAACTAATCTCTATGAAAGAATGCATTTCTTCGCAATTATTTTTACAATTTCGTTTCCCTCCCCCGACATTAGCACGTCATAGTGTCATTACACTAATCTTATGTGTCTTATGATATTTAAAATTCTCAGAGCTGTGTTGTTGAAAGTTGAAATCTTCTAGAAGGTTGTGCATTGACGAAGGGCAAATATTACCGATCTTTCGAAGGATCGTATTGCCGATATCTTCAGGTTCACCCAGCCCTCGTAGTCCTCCTCAACCCGTTGATAAAACTACTACGGTTCTGCGAAACGTCAGTAACTTCGGATAAGTCTTCAAGGCTTAACGTACCAGAATACGTTACCTGCTAAGACAAAGTTTCTGATTGTGTATCTTCGCTTTCCTGCGTCCGTCAACCAAATACTGTTCCATCCTCAAACTTATAATTTAAATTAGGGTTTTTAACTCATGGTTCCGTGCATCATAATTCAATGTTAATAAAAATCCAACCAGATGCTAGAGTATGCAGATATTTATTCACTGCAAAGTCACTCTTACATGTTTCGGGTGTCACAGCACCCATCATCAGGAGTACTAAAAACTGAAACCGCAGCCTCCGGTACAGCTACTGCCCTCCAACGTGGCCTGATGAGGCCACGTTGGAGGGCAGTACCTGTACCAGTATTATGACCTGTACCGGAGGTTGCGGTTACAGTTTTTAGTACTCCTGATGATGGATGCTGTGACACCCGAAACATGTAGAGTGACTTTGCAGTGAATAAATATCTGCATACTCTAGCATCTGGTTGGATTTTTATTAACATTGAATTAGGGTGTATAAGTCCATGTACGGGAAAAGGGCAACGAGTCTTATTTAACTTAGTCTTCAGAATATATTTTATTGGCCTGCGTAATACAACTATCTTTTTTTACATTTTTTCTCGTGCCAAACAGATTAGCTCATATGGTGGTGCTTCTGATTTGTATTTGAAAAGTACCTTGGTTAGCATCTCGAATGGAAGACCAACTAACCTCACTAAGACTTTTGTCATTTTTCTCATTTCTTTGTGGAAGACGCTTGTCGACTCTGAACGGCCTGGAGTTTTAACAGCGTAAGGTCCGTCTTTGCGAAGAAAACTTAGATCCTGTCAAACAGAAAAGGCTCTGTCACCGAATCTATCACTCTACAGTGGTCGCTATTTGCTAGGTGTGAATTTTGTAACAAGCGTAAATACAAATTTAAGCACACTTGTAACCAGATAGAATGCAGCGCAAAATAGAAGAATCTGTAGTAACAGGCAGGAACAAGACACAACTGAGCTTAAGCCCAGTATTTTGACAAATGAAATACACCAATTACTGGTCACAAACATCTGACTTCCCCACTCTGCTCCACAATTGCCAAAGTGAAAATCGTTTTTCTGTGTTTACATCATTACCTAAAATTAGTCGGTGGCCCTTTCCTTCTACATCCTCTTTAAATTTTATTCATTATCATTTGATTATTAGACAGTTTATGGTTCCTTATAGTCCTTAAATACTTACTACAGGCTGGACGGTCCGTGATCGAATCCCGGTGGGACGAGATTTTCCACCCGTCCAGACCGGCCCTTGGGCCCACACATCCTCCTGTAAAATGAGTACCGGGTCTTTCCCGGGAGTAAAGTGCGGCCGGGGCGTGCTGCTGACCACTCACCCCCTTCTAATGCCGCGGTCATGGAAGAGTAGAGCTATACCTCAACCCAATCTCTGGGCCACACCGGGCCTGTAACGAGATCACTTTACCTTTACTTTTATAGTCCTTAAATGAACTACACTCTTAAATATTCCAGTTTGTCTTCATTATTAACTTCATTGTAACGAACAACAACAGGATGCCAAATTATGATACTGAATTACAGACCAAACTGGCGAAGACGACGGACCTTTGAAGAGACTATGAGTTGAGACCGAAACAGGTCTGTTAAGGCCTAACTCGTGGCGGATTATGATGTTGATTATCCTCATTTTTTCTGTTATTTTTACTGACAGACAGACACGTAATTATTCTTAACATTTCCTTTATTATTCTCTTGGCGAATTGTGGTTCTCCTGTGCTTAGTTTTGACTTCTTAGGTTTATCTAGAGCAATTGTTTGACTAGTAATCCTTAAACTGCTAACGTATGAAGTAAGTTTAATGTTTTATATAATTACTTACACCCTAGGTATTTTCGTAATTTAGTGCTTGTACAGTGCTTGTACAGTGCTTGTACAGTGCTTGTACAGTGCTTGTACAAGATCAATACAGGAGTGATGAAATTCAGATGAATGTAAGTCAACAGCACGTTTACAGCGCTATCGCTTTGAATGAGCTTGTATCTATTTGTAGCCACCAAATTTACGGTGGAATGGAACTAAGGGATCCGTTCATGATGTTTCACAAAAGGGCTGGACGTGTGCAGAAATAGATGTAGGTGGCGTTGCTGTTGCGTATTTTCACGTCTAGTCGTTTTGTGTGGTTGAAGTCTGTTGGCGTTCGTATCGCATGGACCCAATATCTGGCGAATGAAGGTCACATCTGATGTATATAGACTGAGTTGGAAATAAAGCTCGAAGTTTCAGTGCGGCACTAGCAGGGAAAGATAATAGTAGGAAAAGAAACGAAGGAAGGCCTAGCTGCACCTGTACACATAGTTTAGTAAACTGTCTAAAATACACAGGCTATATTCTATAACGTTTAGGTTTCCTGCTCATTGCTTTTAAAAGTGAATACCTGTTCTGAAGCGACACGTGCCACTCTTTGGTTAAAGTGAGTCACGACGTGTGCCGCAATGTATGTGGCAGGCAGTCCGTCAGCAACTGAAACTACCTACACTCGTTACCTCCATTCCTGTGTTGTGTAAAGGCTGCTTAGCATCGATTTCCGAGCACACAGCACGTGTCACTGACATCTTTTATTTCTCGTTTGACTGAGCCCAAAAGAAGTAGCATCTCTCATTTTGCATTTCATCAACAATGAAATATCTGACAATCTAAAATATCTTAATTTTCTTTCACACCAAATTGGCGAAGACGACGGGAGGACCTTTGAAGAGATTATTAGATGAAACCGAAACAGGTCTGTTAAGGCCTAACTCATGACGGATGGTGATGTTGATTATCCTCAGTTTTTCTGTTATTTTTACTGACATATATAACTAACAGTTTCTTTATTATTCTCTTGGCGAATTGTGGTTCTTCTGTAATTAGTTTTGACTTCTTAGGTTTATCTAGAGCAATTGGGTCTTGGCCGCAATCACACTACCGTTAAACACGTCTTTGCACAGTGAATGAGCCCTTTGCTTACAGACTTAGTAAGCAACACTAAAATTGCTGCTGTCATTATTAAAGTTAGGACGTATGATTGGGTTATAATAAATTACAACCAAGCGAGAAACTTCATTGTACAAACTGTAGAATATCGAAGCGTTATCAAGGCCTCAGGCCATTGTTTTTCCAAGAGAAATTTTTTTTCTGAATGAAGCAGTCGCGGTGTGCCACGAGACCAAACATATGCTTTTTCACATGTCTTATATCATTAGTTTTCAATGCTCTAACAATATATGAAACACGTTTAATGCTTGAATCTTAGAGACAGCTATGTGATACATAAGTTGAACCTGGAACAACAGCAAGTCTGATAGAAATATAAATACCCAGTAGAGCCTGTATAATCTGAAGGAACACAGAAACTTTTGCGATAATTGACAATTAGTGTACCAAATTCCTGAAAAGCATAACTTCTATTATGAAGACATACTTAACCGGCCTTTGAGTGCAGATGGTGACTGATATCTTGGGGGGGGGGGGGAAGACAAACTTTACTTGACATTGGGGGTAAAAAACGACTTATAAAATCAATTTTTTTGGGGTATTTAAAAGGAAT
>Ga0123352_10010654_pt1 | contig 14439 bp, 9 predicted proteins | sample TergutLab28metaG_FD_89700 | JGI IMG/M metagenome (GOLD analysis project Ga0123352, IMG submission 89700) | Labiotermes labralis P1 segment gut microbial communities from Petit-Saut dam, French Guiana - Lab288 P1 | ecosystem: Host-associated > Arthropoda: Insects > Digestive system > Gut ... | reverse complement strand
CATTCAGCTCTTTCACTTTGTCATTAAAAATCTTCTTCACACTATCAACAGACATGGCTGTAAAAAACACCAACTTGCAGCTCGATCACTCGCTAACTGGCGTGACTGACGCTAACTGACCCTTCAGCGGTTTGAAACTTGTCTCACATGGCGTCGTGGCTGTAAAAGGTAACGACCACGACACTTTGTGGTATTTTCATGAAGTCCGAACTCGTTGTGGTCATTTCCTTTAACAGCCACAACACGACTTTCACATCATGGCATGTCTTCACATGCCACAACGCGTTGTTTAAAAACAGACACAACACGAAATTTCGCGTTGTGGCTGTTTCTGTAATGCCACAACGCGTTGTGGTCGTTTTTTCCGCTCAATGAGCGTTTTTGACCTTTGATCTTAACATATACACAATTTTGACATAACCACTGGCCAAAAAATCAACTGGACGATTTTATATAGTTTTATATAAATTCTGTATTATACAAGTTTTTATAAATTTTGCACTTTAACAAATGTAAGTCATATGGGATCCCATATAATAAAAACAAATGCACTGTATTTTACTTTGTTTTAAAAGTTTTTTTCTTTAATGTTGAACTGATAATGGTCTTTTTAGAATGAAACATTTAGTCATACTTGAATAAAACTTGGCTGATGGAACTATAACGGATTGTTTTTAGTAAACAATAAATTGTGGAGAATGTGCACATTTCCTTTGTCCCGCTCACTTATTTGGCAAACGATTGTATCCTTGACCGTCAGTTTCGTACGTACTGTAGATGTACACACATACAATTTGAATCAATCACAATTGAAATAATGTAACATACACACACTTTTTTGTCACATTATAAATTCTCATAATCATTTATTAATGATGGAATTTATACAACAGGAAACATATTACCCTACCATCGTTATCAAAACTGGCATTTAGAAATAAAATCATTTATAATTTTGAAGATGTCAGTCTGCTCCTCTTTCCACAAGGAAAGAGTTTTGAAAACATACCGTCTGGTGGAATTGACTTTGGTACAACACAAACCTTAGTTTCACTACACAGTTATCTAGGATGTGCCTTCCTACTATTTGGTATCACTCCCCTTCATCCAAGTCTGCAAGCAGCTATTGCCAGTATTGTGCCTTTCTGGTGAACTGCATGGTTCTGAAAGTTTTGAAGGTTCTTGTGGAAAAAACATCCAACTGCACCATTACATGTGGTAGTACATTACAAAGTATAACTTCTGTGCAACGATTATTCCATTGAATGGAAATGATTTTGTTTTTAACTTTTCAGTGTATTATATTTCTTGTTTGTCTAGACCTGGATATACCATAGAGAGAAGTAAACACAAAGGAGAATTCTAAATGTACAGTGTCAGCTCACTAATTACAACCAATACCATGCAATGTGATGGGAACCCTGGAAAAAGGTATGATACCTGAAATGATGTGCACATGGTTTTATTTCACAGATCTGTACCGATCAAAGAATATGTTTGTGCTTTGAAAAAGTACGCATCTTTAAATTTGACACTGCACAGAACCAGACTGAACATTGTATTTTGAGTGTACTTATGTGATATTATCTTAATATTAAGCAATACATTTTATGTATTTTATTTTACCATCAACAAATATGATACAAGAGTTCTTTTCTCATTCCATCATGGTGTGATCACTTTCATTTGGAAATCCTCGTAAAAAATTGCACTATATCAGTTTTACAGCATGTTTATTATATCTTACATTAATAACAAAAGAGTTTTAGTAGTGGCTGCTGTATTTTATATGCAAAGTGCGAATGCCTTTTTTTCTTTTTCTTTTTTCTATTATATTTGGAAATAATCTCTTGCACTGGACAAACTCACATCTGGTCTAAATGTATAAATATGCATGTCATTGACACAATGCTAGACACTAGTGACTAGAAAGGCAACAAGCTCTATATTTCAATTACATTTTTTGTAAATTTATTTTAGGAGCTTGAAATGATAAATATATTGGGCTGATACATGTTTTCAAACAGGCATTTTTTCTTACTTATTGATCCAACTCTCCAGTGAAAAATTTTCATAGCCTTTGTTCAACTTGAGCGAATATGAAAACAATCTTATGCACGGATATTATGGTAGTGTCAGTATAATATGATGAATCCTTCCTACACAGACATGAGAATATGCAGTTTTACACATGTGGCTTTTAATGTTTACACACACCTTCCATTACTGAAAGCAATGGACTAGATCATACAGTGATGTGCAAACTGCAGTTACACCAAACAATAGCAGCTGTCATATAACATGTGTAGGAGCATGGAATGAAAACTCATTCATATACATTTCTATACGATTCTGAGGATGCTATATCATGTTCAGCACCTTTCATTTTTTAGACACCGTACATTGTCCAGTGTTAAAAAGAACAAAAGAAGGCAAATATTTTAACATCACACCCTGTCTCTGCTAGCAGATGAAAGGCTGATGAAACCCCCATTCAGTCGGCTCCAACCAATACAGCAGTGCAGTGCAGATGGTGGTCATCAGTCCATCACCTTCACAACTGAGGTTGGTGACATACCGTGTTTCCAAAATTATTTTATTTTCAAACATTGGACAATGTATGAAGTCTGAAACCCAATGGAGCCTAATCAAATTCTTTGATATGCAAATGTACATTAGAGAATGAATGGAAAAGGATGTGGGAGAAGTATTCACACCCTGTTTTAAATTGTGAACCAAGCCACATGTCTGGAGGGACTTGGGAAAGCTGTGAAACAAACAAAGTAGTCACCAAGTGGGACGTGAATGTAGAGTACCAATTGATCATGAATCAGAGTCACAGACATTACAGCTGTGGTGAGAGAATGAGTGGTAATTGAGAAGATGCAGGAATCAGTGAGTGAGACTGGAGTAATGAGAAAAAAAAAAAACAGTGGCAGAGGGATTAATACTTAAAACAGCTGGTGAAACGGGGAGAAAATTGACAGACCAACTGCAGACAGAAGTAAATGCTGATAGGTGAGCAAGAAGAAGAAAAAAAAAAAGAGATTTGTCAAAGCTGACAGTGACAATGTTAATTTTCAACTCAACTCATGAAAAGAGTTGCTACTCAACTTCTTCAAGTTTATGCTAAATGAGTCCTACAAACGTCTGTGAAACTACAATCGTAGGTGAAAAATTTCAAACATGGCAAAAGCATGAAACTGTAAGATTGTGCCTGACAGCTGTCTGATGTGGCTGATAATACATACACCAAAATGGTATTCAGTGCTACAGGTAGTCACACTTGTCCTTCGGGTACTGATCTTACAGAAACAAAATATGGTTTAAGCCTCTTAAGAGGACTTAAAATTAGAAATGTTGCACTACTCTTGGTGGTCCCTTTAGTGAATTTGGAAAATGATCAACAGTCTATTATGAAAGCTGGTTACAGGAGGGAAGAAATATCCTAACTGTTCATATTGCTAACAGCTAATAATTAAGACACAGAAATTAATGTGGAAGAAGCATGCATATGTAAAGGATGCAGAATTCCATGCTGATCACAGATGTTAGATTAAGATTTTATGAAATAATTATTATGTTATAATGATATTGACATGACATGTTATAAGATTCTGTTCATTGTTTGATGTATTGTTATCTGCCCAAATAGAAAGTACACTAAAACAATATTCTTTTAATATCAATATAAAAGTCACAGATGTAAATCTTATAGATATAACACAATAGATTATAGTATAATATAATAAAAACTCTTAAAAGTGCAAAAATAATTGTGAGCATTAAACAAATGCTTTTTTTTTTTTTATTGTTTCAATACATTTACTTTGAAGAAGAAGAGAGCTCTGATCCCTCAAAGACCTCCAATCTGGTGACAATGCAGTGAACCAGTCTTAACATCTTACATTAACCAAATGGCACCATTACTTTCATATGCATCTACTAGGTCTGCAGATTTACATTTGTCCATGTGAAGATAGTCTTCCCATGCAGAGAATGTATACTGTTACTTAAGTTGAACAGATTTTTTTTAAGAAACCCTTTTACAGTAAATAATCTGTTGTACAAAGTGACCAAACAGTTATGCAAACCATTCACATTAAAATGGAATTAATTTTGTTTAATTTTATGATTTTTTTGCAACACTCTAACACCCACATTGATATAATGCTGAAAGTGACTTCCTTTGTAACATAGTTACATAATTCAGTTCATTTGGAATCAGCTGGTAAATGAATACGTACCTGTTGGCATTCCAACAGCTAGCTTAGAGAACTGATCAAGAATGGACATATCAACAATACAAGTTATCAGAGGTTCACTTGTAGCATATCACTGTGTGTGAGTGTGTGTTTTGTGTGATGATGATGATGTTGACTGCGAATATTAGCATGGTGATGTATGTGTATGGTGGTGGTGTTGGTTGTTGCTAGAATATGATTTACATACTTGGAACAGCCACTGGATGACACAAGGTCAGGCAACCAGCACTCTCCACATCCACATCAGAATTTACTAGTGGTGTCACATTCAATGTATACATACGTTGTATTTTGCTGTGAGTAAGGTAGGCTTTTAGTACGGATTTGAATGACCTTTTGATCACTGTGTATAAGGATTACCAGAACATGCAATATTATGACACTTTCCTTTCAGCAGCAATACTCTATTCCATTGTTACAAATCAGTATCACTAACATTATATGGATGACCACAAAACATTTTGAATCCAACTTCATGACTTTCTCTTGGCATTCAAATGAAAATAAAATGCACTGTACCAGATACTGCAAGTAAAATTAATATATGAAAGAATAATTTGTCAGTAAAGTTGTATCTATTGTGATGTTAAAGTGATCCGTTGTGAGTGGTGTCCGTTTTGACATAAAATGGCGTAAGTCCTCGAAAATTATAGAGCTGCTTTTCCATCATCACCTGAATGATGATCTGGGAAATTATTTTGGAACCTTTCCTGCAATATGCTAGACAAATAGACTGGCACGGTGAGCTGTACAGACATACATGTTTCCCAAACGAAGTCTTTGCAATTGTTCATTCTTCACTGGACTTGAAACTTATTTAATGTAGATGCATGTGCAAGTCTTTATATAATGCAAGGTTTCAGGTTCTCACAGCGGTTTTGGTACTATAATGACTGGTGGTTTATCAGTCAACACACTGGTGACACCCCAAAGGGCATGAATTTTTCAGACTTGATGCTGTATTTGACTGATACATACCAACAAGAAATCCATGTATCAACTTTTAATGTAGATGCCACTATGAAATTTGATTAGAATTATTTTAGTAGTTTCAGAGATGAGACACGCAGAGAAACACAAAGTTCCACTGATGCACACTGTGCCAAGAACATATAGAAGCAGTTCTGCATATTTTCAACAGAGTAGTTAGAAACAATGGTATTGTAGGCTCTATAAAATTTTGATATTATAATCAGTATAAAACCAAGGCCATCACGTCACCGAAGTGCAGATATGTGTAACTTTTACTTGTTTGTCTGGGTAAACTTAAAGCAGAGAGTTTATAGAAAATTCTACACTTTAGGTTTACACTGAAGACAGTGAGGTGGGACTTTATAGAGAATGAATTTGAAGTGTAGTATCCTTCATCATTGTAATACAGGTGAAGGATACAACTTTCAGTCATTTCTTGAAACAAACAAAATGTAGGTGGTGGTTTCACTCACAAATTATTCATTCATTCATTCATTTCCAAATCCTAGTCACTTCTGATGCTACAATATTATTTCTCTGCTTTACTACCTGTATTGCGCCTGGTGGCACAGATACTACTACTGCACATGTGCCATCTTTTGCTTGAACTCATGGTGATATGAACTCAGTATTTTTACACAAATTCCCTTATTACTGCTATTTCCTGGGAAGGAAGCAGGTTTTAGATAAGTCTTAAATGCAGCTGCAATTTCTTTGAGAACCTTACTGCTGCTTTCTTCCTTCAACCACCACTTGGAAAGTAATACCTCAGAATCTTCAATCCGCACATATTTGTTTAATTGTAACACATCTGAATGATTCACGTAGCATTCATTTTGCAAACATGCCTCAATCAAAATAATCACATTTCTTTATCAGTCCTGAAGTTGTGCTTGACTCGGTTCCATCTACTGACAGATTTTTTTTTTTTTAATTCCTACAGTTATGGTCTTTCTGACTGTACTGGCATCTGCCCACTGGGCAAGGATGAAGGGTCCACTTATGACAGGAAAGCACAGACAGAGTGGCATTCTGTTTACTGACAATTATGTTGTGATATTGGCTATATTGCCACGAAGAGGCAATCTAAACCTTGACCATGATAGGGGCTAGGTATTTTCGACATTCATGAGGCTATGACTTTGCTACAGTAAAGATATGGGCAGGTATACAGTCGGGCTCAGACCTCAGGCATTTGCAAGCAGAACCTAGTGTCTTATCTTTAGACCTCAAGCTCTCTATTACAGAATGGTAAACTGCAAGCTTCTGGCTTGCAGATGAGCAGTACAACAAAGTCTCAAAGAATATTAAATTCCTTTTTTATCTCACAAATGGCTGGACATGGATGCCCAATGATGGTAAATCTTATATGACTGTCAGTTGGATGCAGTCATGGATTCAATCAAACTGGACACTGACAATGTATCAGAACAACAGATATTCATTCTATTGTCCAGTATGAGTGTATGAAGCTTTCTTTGACATTAAGTAAGAATGTACAGTACCCTTACACTTCCTTGTAAGTTTTAACAACAATCAAAACCATTAACCTTTATAAAGAGTGGAACTTGTTAACTGCTGGGTTTCTTAATCCTTTTCTTACCACTAAATGCATCATATATGGCAGTCTGGGTGACAAAAGACTTTCTCATGTAATTAATGAATATTTGAAGGGAAGGTCTAGCAATTCTAGCATAACGCACAGCAGTAAGATTAGCATGGCATGGACTGAAAGTATATCATCATGAGCAAGCTACAGTTTTCTTGTAAAAACTGAATATAAAACCACTTTCAGGTATGAATTTCATTTAACAGCTGATATCTTAATAAAAGGAACACAAACTTGAATATAAATTGCTAACATCTTTATACACCTTAAGCTTCTTACAATTCTGTCTAAATGGCAACAATGCTGTTAAGTGCAAGGAGCATTTGGCCCCAGTTAATTCTTTAGTTTACTGTATTGCACAACCAACCTTGATACTTCAATTAAAACACTACTTTTTTCGGAATGTTGGTGAGAAGTTTACAATACACTTGATACTGAAAGCAATCAACAAAAATCTTCAATAACTTTTTTTTTAAATATATTACATATTATCTTTTTCTTTCCAAAAGATTAAAAATGTTGAAACAATTACTTTAAAAGTTACAATTAAAAATTCACACACCCACATACATTCTGCATCATACATGGATCACAAGAGTGATATCTTTGGTTTGTAGCTAAAAATATGCTGTGAAAAATATGCATACTTAAAGCTAAGTACTTAAAATTATTAATATTTTACAATATTTTGTGGTTGTGGGAAGGGATGACTAGGTACAACATATTCCAGTCTTTTACTGCCTCTTTCACAAGCTACATCATCTAGAAATTCAACTTGGTCCACACTTACCTACATACACACATACATGCATATGTACATACATACATTCTTACTGCTTACTCATGGACAGTCCTTCTGTCTTCCCAGTGCAGGACATGAGTAATAAATTATGCAACAAATGTGTTATAATAAAATCTGCAGATGATGATACAAACAACAGCTTGAATCAAAGCGTTCAATTTAACTTACCAGTAGTGCTGAGGTAATTCAGCGTTCTTCCACATCACTCTCAACACTGTCTTCCATCCCTGTACGCCTTCACAGCAGAATTAAATAACAGTGTCTATTGCGTGAGATTTGAAGTTCTCACAGGGAGTTACTGAAGACCTCTGTCTTCTGAGATGTTACACTGTCACTTAATGAATGGCTCCCAACATTTAGAAGGGGGAGAAAAAATTGTGCCTTCAAGATATCAGGAACCACTCACCCAATGACACAGCATTACATCCCAGAAGACCTGTCCCCAGCAATGACGCTGCAGTAAATTAAATTAACTCTTCCTGCTGATAGTGTCATGTCCATCACACATCATAAAAATGTAAGTTCAAAAACAAGCCTTGCAACAACATACTCTCATTTAAGCAGCTGTTTGTCACCCTCCTGCATGTAGAAGCCTATATGAGAGAAAAAGGATTGTAAGAGGCCACACGTGGTAAGCAGTCCTCATATTCATCCGCATATAAGAAAGTGACAACCATCATGCATTATTACTCAGGCAACAGCCAATGTCCCAATAAAGTACTTGCATAACAATACCAGTTTCTGACTGAAATACCCACTCATTTTTTTTCCAAACAGTCCTTTCAAACAACCAGTTTCCAGTATACACACACACACACACGCACACTTATCTGTACAGACATATACATTCTGGACCAACAGTCTAAGCTGTGGCAAATCTTCAGATGATGTAGCATATAAAGTGAAAGAAATGCCAGTATGTCTAGCAAGCATGGGAATGCCACCAGAACTGAAGCAGTGACATAGAGATATAAAAAAATAACATATAAAGGAGTTATAACTTTGTAACAAATTGAACATATAAAATAACAACCAAACACTCTAAGACTAGATATTAGGCTGCAAAGTTTTCTTTAAAACAGCTGTTTATGTTATAATTTGCTGTTCATCACTTGTCACAATAATAAATAACAAACTATTGACAATTCATACCATTATTAACAGTGTAAAAAAGAGAGGATATAAGGTTTAAGGTTGTGGAATGTAACATGTCTTTCCTTAATATGGTATATATATAATACAGCAGATTATATAATTCTCAGCTGAGAGGTAATGAGCAGTTGTATTTAAGTAACAATCTTGGCTTGCTTAAAAATGAACCACATAGATCATGCTCTTACTGTCCTTGCTGTGTCCATTATCATATCCCAATCCACTTCACTTAATGTCACATCAGATCACTTACCAGCAAGATGGAGTATTTGAAGTGCTGATCATTTAGCAGCAACAATGCTCTTCAAACTTACTTACATTATCCCCTCATGCGACAAAGCAACAAAGGTTAATAGAAATGTGGAACTAATCCACGCCCAATTTCAGCATCCTGCACAGATGAAGTACTAGTTACAGTCTCATTGAACTATTGTCTGGTAGTGCCAAAAGCAGTCAAGGGATGACAACATAATTATTCCACTAAAATGCACATTGATTGCATTACACAAATGTGTTTTATGAAATTCTGCTATGGTACATTACATCTGTATCAAACTCGCCACAGAAGGGGTTAAAAATGTATAAGTTGAGTATAGTGCTTCTAATTCATTCACTATATCCAGCACAGCACATTAAAATTTCATGATCATTTTATAGTTGTGTTGAAACTGGATCCATGTACTCCACTTATGGTGTGTATGTATACATGAGACTAGCTCATTAATTGACAGTTATTAATGGTGGCAACTACAGCTGGGATCCATATTACTCAAATATTTACTGACACCATAGTTATATATGCAATGACATCTGTAAAGTTGTATCAAACATCACATTTCTAAAAGATTCAGATGATACTATATCACACTTCAAATCATTCAGACCATGAACTGTGTCATTGTCTTGTATTACAGCAATAAGCAAATTAATAAAACACTATATTTTGGGTACAGGATTGGTCCTATCCTAAGGCTAACAATAAGGTCAAGACACATTTTTTTCGACATAATAGGCAAAGCTGCTTTCAACACAGTAACCTAAGAACAGGGACCAATCCTATTTCCACAGACATAGTGTTGTATGAACTTATTATTTCACAAAGTGCATGAAGTGAGTGACTCAAAATATTGCATGGTTTCCTTTTTTAATTACATAATAACTGTGTTTTCTTCTGTGTCAGGAATCAAAGCTGGAATTGTCTATGTAAGTGTCTTACACTTCAGACTGCTCACAACTGCCTGGCAACATTGCCTGTCACTTCATGATTACCATGTTACAACATTACTTACTGGATTGAAATTGTATTTATGCAATATTTAAGCTGCAACATCATCTTCATTACTGGCCAGGAAGTATGTGCACTACAGGCACTTTCCAAATTAGTTTCATATGTTTATCAGAGCGACTAACTTGTGAATAACCACATGCTTTGACATTACTGCACCTTTAAAAATTAGCTGTTTGGAAGATCCAATAAATTTGAAATTGAAACCCCCACGTGAATCTGTCAGAGATATGTGTAAATTAAATTCCAGGCAGATATGATACAGTTCTTCCAAAAACTGAAAGTGGTTTTTCTGCATGATTACATCCTTCAGGCATGACATTTCTAATATTATGAATTTACTGCATTATTCTTCTAAATGCCAATCTTTCAAATTGTTCAAAAGGGCATAAAGTTATTCATACATAGTAACAGAGTTTGGTGTGTGTAAGTTTATCTAACCCAGTGACTAAAGCAAATGCATGTCCACATGTAACAAAGTGCTGGAGTTCTTCATTATTGTTGTTACCATGTTAGCTGTTGCATCAGGTATTCCTGTCCATCAAGTAACACTGAAATTCTCATTTAACAGTCAAAAAGGACGGCTCTGACCCATTGAATGTAAACCCTTTTTTGTCCAAAAGGGAAAATACTGTCCCAGTGTTGGCATTTATATGGAACAGTGCTCTGGCTGTAGCAGCTATGATTTAAAAGGATGTATGCTAATGGTAAATGTAACTTCACATCAGACTGAAAACTGCCACACTGAAAAACAATGTTTTTTCAAAGTCACTTAACATGGTGGACAAAAAATGTGATGTTTTATGCAGATATGTAACTATACATTAAATAAAATGCATTTGGAGAATTTTACTATGACTGAATGAAAAATTCTGTCATCTTAGGCACAGCTGAGTCCAGTGCACACAGGATGGAGGTTGATCATATGCTGCCAGCAAGACTTTTCATTTCATTGAAGATATAATGGCAGCTCTGAATGGCTTCCTAACTGGCAATGTGGTATTTGTTTACAGTGTCTGCCTGTTTAAAGCCATCCTGTTTAATTACATTAATTCATAGACTTCTGTTTTTTTTACTTAATGATAAAATGTTGTATGATATTCTCTTGATTATATTTACATTTTGAAATCAACATGAAATGTAGACAATAATATGCACATGATTGAAAGTTATGTCTTGTCTTTTAAAACAATTTGAAGTTCTTAAGATTGGCATTCCTTAGTTAGCAAGTCTCTACCTAGTGCATTTTGAAGTAAAGTGATTGAGGTTAAGAACGATCATGGACAGAAAATGAAGAAATCAAGTAAAACGCTATCAATATAGCAATTAACCTTGTGCTTGCTTCAGAGTCATATAATTTTGTACAAACATTCACAGACAATCAACAGCACTCCCTCCAACACATACCTCTCCCTGAATCCAATATGACTACCAACAGTACAAAATCTTCCAGGTGCATAGAGAAAAAAAATTTCTATGTACTCCTTGTTACACAAAGTCTGAAGGAAAACAGATAATCATGCAGAGACATGAATACTTTTGACCAGGCCTGCAACCATATGGTAGAGCAGTGATGACATGTAACTTGCACGTTATATGGCCTGCAAATATGACTCCACTACACCAGTCCTATTAATTTATGAAGCATATGGTTCATCAACAGCACCACAATTTCTTTTCTGTCTTTTATCTATATTATTTACACACACATGAACACACACAAGAGCTTTTGAAATATCTCTGAAAACTTAATTTAAGTCACAAAACCAGTCTTTTTGGTATATAGAAACATACTATGAAAGACCTTGTATTCTTTCTAAGTATTATACAATTGATGTTATTTTTTCAATACAACTGTTCATACCAACTGAGACACTCTACATAATTGTAAATATCTCTACTTGTGAGGGCACATAATGTGAGTTGGGATTAACATCAGCATACTGAAAGACACCAGTCTGAGAAGCGGTAATTTGCACTTACTCTACACGATGAACAAATTTTATATTGTGAGAGTTTAAAGTCAGAGAATTAGCTTTAAATATCCCAAGCAACTGCAGAATGGTTGTACTCGGATCCAGGGGTGCATAAATCCCAAGTACTAGGTCGCCATGGCAACGAATATTCTGTATATTGGCACCTATTATTCATGGGTCCTCACTGTGGAACTTGCTTTGTTACACTTCTGATGCCTAGCATTTTGTGGTGGCTCCTAGATTTTTTGAACATTTGTGCGCCCCTGCTCAGATAGATTCCGTAACTGCTTGTTTTCAAGGAGAATTTAAGTTCTGAGCAAAGGCTGCCAATAATATAGTTAGGGGGGAAATTCTCTCTTAGTCTGGTGAATTAGAATTCAGACTTTGAGGATGTTCAAGGCTGTTTTATAAATTGTTTTGCCAGCAGTTATTCAGCGTGGAATAAGAGAATGCTTAATGAACTGAAAAGGAGAAACTGTGTTCTATTCAAGGCATTGTCACCAACTGTCAGCACATCTGGGAGAACTGGGGTCAACCAGCGATTGTTGGTGCTGCTCTGAACTACCATACCTTTTGCAGACTTAAGAAGATATTTGTGATACAAAATGTAATCATACCTAAGAGACAAAAATCCGTTTCAATAGTCAAAAATATTCCAAAAATGAACTAAAGCAAACTAGTTCTCAAATCATGCCTGTCAATACAAAGTAGCAATACTTTTTTGGTTCAGCATTTGAACCATCAACTTAACCATTTAAAGCCTAGCAGTTACTTCATATAAATCACCAGTTTTAACATTCAAAATTTCTACATTCTGGCAACAGAATGCATTAATGTTTTATTGTTCCCGAAATGAACAGCAATTATGTACCTACACAGCACTGACTGGTCGGTTTTATAGCCAAACCTGACAGTCTTTACCGCAAGGTATGAACTGAATCTTTAAATATAATTCAGGTTAATTTTTACCTTTAAATGGCTGATAAGTTTCATTACTTAGTATTTTAATGCACAGCTGTATTATCACCATAATTGCTTTTGCTCTCCCACTGATAGCAACGATGATGTATTTTGCACAATTTTTCATATCTCAGCAGTCCCATGTTTGAATCTGAGCCCACAGATATTAACTCCACAGGATTTCTGTCGTTGTCTTCAAACATTCCAGACAAATGTTGAGATGGTACCTTACATCTGCTGTTCCTCTCTCAAGTTTCAGACTGGTCACTTCTCTTGTCCTCTGTTAACACAATTACCACCATGTCATCTACATAACATGTCCCTCTCTCAACTAGGCTCACTGTACCCTAAAGGTGGAGGCACAGTGCTTTTCCATGCAACACTTGCAACCACATACCAGGCTGCATGGTGAAATAACCCATAACACCATAATATAATAAATTCAACTTTGTCAAAACTTGAAATCTCATACAGTATGATACTGTATCTTATCATGCAAGGTTTCTGTAACACTGGGCAAAATATTTTAACTTTTTCACCCCCACAAAAAAGCACCTCTTTCTGTCTAAACTGAATGGCATTTCTCAATAAAGTTGTAACAAACAGTTTTCTTGTTACTGTGAACTTTAAATTATTATACTTTTCCCTGAAAATCATCCAAAATTTTCGTAAGTTCAGAGCAGTCTTCAAAATTGCCTGCTGATTCATGTTATTTCATAAAGACATCAAATAGCAACTCTTCCTGTTTTGTCGCAGGCATTTTACCACATTAACATACTGCTGGCTAATTATCAGTTATGATTTGAAGTACTCTGCACAGTTTTACCAAAATTGAGTGTCAACAGAATTATGTCATGCAAGACCTGAGATTTTCATATGTCCAGACTTGGCATCTGTGCTTAGAATGGTGAAGAAACCTTCTTCTGACTTCTATAAACAAAATGCTGTTTAGTAGTGCAATTAAAGAAAATGAAAGAATAAAAAATGCTAACATATTTTATGCAACAAAAATTTTTTTAAAATAAAACCATATCAAAGAAACTAAAATGAAGACTAAAGAACACAACAATAGACAAAACGTTAACATATGCATCAGAAACTTGGACACTAACATAGAGAGATAGAAAGGAATTGAACATTTTTGAAAGGAAAGTGTACAGAAGAATTTTAGGCCCAGTATATGAAAACTAAAAAGAAAATTGGAGAATATTAACCAGTTAAGAAATTTATGCAAGTGTTAAAAAACCTACTATACTAGAGACAATAAGGATAAATAGATTACGTTGGTTTGGGCATGTACAGAGAATGGAAGAAAATAGAATTCCCAAAATGGTATTATATATGAATTTGGGAACAACAAGATTGAGAGGTAGACCAAGAAATAGATGGCAAGATGAGGTGAGAGAGGATGGAAGAAT
>Ga0123352_10010650_pt1 | contig 14442 bp, 8 predicted proteins | sample TergutLab28metaG_FD_89700 | JGI IMG/M metagenome (GOLD analysis project Ga0123352, IMG submission 89700) | Labiotermes labralis P1 segment gut microbial communities from Petit-Saut dam, French Guiana - Lab288 P1 | ecosystem: Host-associated > Arthropoda: Insects > Digestive system > Gut ... | reverse complement strand
GGAATAATTTATCTAAGGATATGGGCAGATAGCAGGCTTATATGAAAATGGTGATGAATCGTGGGGTCCCATGAAATGAAGGAAATATATTAAATAGCTGTGGAGCTATTAGGTGTCCAAGGAGGAAGCTGTCCATGGAGTTCGTTAGTACTATAATGTGTTTGTTCCAACATTTGGGAGGGGTATACCTGTATCTTCATGTCATCTGACTGTGGTTCAGAAAAATTCACTGCCACCACCACTACCACCACCACCATCCAAACAACAGTTTTGCTGGGTATTCTGTCCATGAATCATGGTTTTATTATTTGGTGCTCTTGTGTGGCAGAAACAGTATATTTTTTTAATGGGATGGTAGAATGATCGGGCAGTAAGGAAATGGAAATATCTTGGAAGGAAGCAGTGGCCCCCTAATAAATGTATCACCTCACAATTTGCCTGACACCTACTAAATACACACTTCTGAGCTTACAGCATTAAGTAACATACCAGTAACATGGGACACTTTTAAAACTGAGCTAAAAAGATTTGTGTTTTGTGTTTTTACACTATCCCAAAGTGAATATGAATACTTGAGGGTTGTTCGACCATGTATCTTCCTTATGAAATAATGTTAAATGCCAACTTGATGCAACAAGGTAATTTTATTAGTGTATTCTTAGCTCGACATGTTTCGGGTACATACGCCCATCATCAGGAGCATTAGATGTTGAGTTGCAGCATATGGTTTTCTGCACTGAGTGTTTGGATCAGTGGTGGTCTTGAGAGCCTCTGCGTAGGTCGTGTGTACGATGTGGATGGTGCACGGCAACATCCGCAGCGTACACATGACCCACACAGAGGCTCTCAAGACCATCACCGATCCAAAAACTCGGTGCAGAAAACCATATGCTGCAACTCAACATCTAATGCTCCTGATGATGGGCTCATGTACCCGAAACATGTCGAGCTAAGAATACGCTAATAAAATTACCTGGTTGCATCAAGTAGGCATTTCACATTATTTCATGAATATGAATAATTAATTCTCAGTAGTTCAGTTTGAAATCATTCCACATAAAACGCTATTTAGATTTTGCAGGCAGGAAATACAAATATTTGACATGATTACTTTCAATTTATTATTTAGAATTTAATTTTTTTGTACTGCCTTGTTTACAGTGGGATCCCATTTTGTATATTGTCTTTGAGAACCTGTGCATGAATGCCATTTGGCAGAGTTCTTCTTGAAAGTTAAGAGTCTTTTGGCTAAATGATATATTCTCTGCCTTATATGGAACATGAAGGTTTAATTGTGTGTTCATATGCCCTGCACTGGTTCCTATCTGGGGCCAGATTAAGTAGTGTACATACTAATATGTTCCATCTTCCAAGCATTATTCAGCTCCATAATACACAAACAACCAACAAAATGCACTTCAATGTTAATGATGTATTTTAATCACACTTTTCTCACTAACTCTTCAGGGTGAAATTATTACAAGAATACAAAGGTGCAATGTGGTTAGTTGTGCCGTCACTCCATTAAAGATTGTAATATGAGTTAAAATTATAAAAGTGTTATAAATATAGATTAAAAATGGGTAATGCTTCAAGTCACTACATCAAGCATAATTCTGCAAAGAATACACTATTTTAACTCCCAAGATTTTAAGCATTACCAACTTTTAATTTATATTTATATTACATTCATAATTTGAAGTGAAATTATAAAAATTTTTTAATTGTTGTAGAGTGACAACATAACTAACTATGTTGTACCTTTGTTGTATTCTTGTAATAATTTCACCCTGTAGATGGCCGCAATAGTGGCCGGAACATGTTGGTTAGAAAAGTGTGATTAAAATACATCATAAACACCGAAGCGCATTTTGTTGATTATTTGTATATCAGCATAAATCCTCTACTTTTGCACCTTGCAACCTTCTTGTGCTGACCGACTAGAAATCCTGGAAGCATCATCTTCCTGGAACTCTCAAGACCTGTCCAGGCCTGTGCAGGTATAGCATTACCTCTCCTGTTGCACTGACATTCTGATTAACACAAAAATGACAGATGCTTTATAGTATAACTATTTTCATGAAAGTGACCTCACTCACAGTATCTATACAGTATGATTTTTAATTTTAATGCAACATTTTTCATGTATTTATGGCCAAAATATTATAAATGAGCAAACAATTAATCCACTGAACACAATACGTGTCTGTTTTACGTAAAGACTCAGTGTGTACTGTGCAGTAAAATCTCTCCACCTTGGTTATGAAAACCAATCTGCTAATGTTGCATAAGACAAGAGTTTCGGCATGTTCTAAGATCCATACACAACACACAAGTGCAATGAGAGTGTCATGTACAATTTTTTAACATTAAACCTGGTTATACCCAAAGTTATCACAATACTTTACAAGGTTTGTGCGTGTGCATGTGTTTTATAGGTTAATCTAATATAGTTTAAAATCTTCAATTCATTTTATGGATGTAAGACTCCACTGTTATGGAAAGGTACTCCTCCAGTTACTGACACTACAGTCCACTACTTTATTATTTTAAAACAAGTTTTATATAAAATTTAGTTTAACATCATTATACATAAAATCTGAATACATTTAATAAATATATAAATAAGAGTGGTACAACTGTCATGTGGTCTACAAGGCAATTTTTCAGCCCCACAAACACTCATAAAACAATAGGTTCTATATACAGGCACTTTAGTGAGGTTATGTTGTAGGCAACATAACTGGTTGTTCTACTCTATTCTCATTTTTAAAAATGTATCAGCAACGAAAAGATGACACTTCTGTTAGACTTTTTCATCTCTAATTATGGGTTCTAAATGTCCCGTCAACATGTTGATGGTCAGTATATTTAAAATTTTATTGTTTGGGAATGGGGATTTTGAACATTGTCATCCAGCAGCACCATGGTGTCACTATAAGCATAAAAAATGCTAAACTTGAGTAGATAGATCATATTCTAATATATGTGAAGAATTTGTGTGCATGATACATTAATCAGCCATAGGCATACATTTTAGGATATCATAATGTGGCGTGTGAATTTTAGATATTTTTTCCATACTGTGTTTCATGTTGAAGATGCTGGAACACCCTGATCTAAATAATTTAAACAATTATCTAATACCCAATTCTGACAGAAACATTAGCTTGTTTCCTTCCTGGTCGGGCTAGGGGCTCATCAACGCCCCTGTAATTGTAATACAAATAACATATGCATGATTATTGACAATACACATGGTAACATAAAGTGACAGTAAAGTCCCCATTCAAGACTAAAATGGAGAGTAACTGAACTGAAACTAAACTGAAGAAAGCCTTAAAATGAAGAATCAGAACACTCAGACTTTTTGCTTGCAATTACTGGAACTGAAACTTAAGTGGGGGGAAACCGTCAAAACATTGAATGGAGAGTCCACTGTTTTATTGTTTGACTTCCCACACAGTTTTGTAGTGGGACAGCAATTTCTATATGATTCACAGGCATAATATTTCTTGCATGCATTAATAAGACAGAAGCATTTCTTGCTTCTCATATTTTCTTTGTCTTATCTCAGTTTTTGTATCTTGCAAAGAATATCTTTGAGCCATTTTATGGGAAAGGGCACTCCTTTTCCATAAAAAAAATCAATGTAAATTGTTGACACTAATCATAAGTGTGTTAATTTGTGATACCATTGTTTTTGTAATAACACAAACCGTTCCATTTTTTTTTAACTATGAATTGTATTCATGATTCAGTGAACAGTCAGTTACATGAAGGCTACTTCCTGTATTTACTGTTCATACTCAAAGTTTGATGGAATTTTTCATTGATATAATCCTTCTGGCTGCACTATGGTCCTGGAGTTGACTCAGCTTCTAACAGAAATGAATAACAGGAATATTTCCTGGGAGGAGGGGGAAGGCAGCCAGTGCGTAGGGCTGACAACCTAACCACCTTCGTATGCCGACTGTTATGAAATGTGGGAGCCTAACACTCTGGGCGTGTCCAGGTCTGTAAAAGGATTGCTTTACCTTTACCCAAAGTTTGAGAAATATTTCAAGTTTTTAGACTTCAAAAGCATATTGAGATACTTTAGTGACCTGTATGATTAAGTAGGGGTGATAATGTGAATAATGTAAAGGGATGTTCAGAACCCAATGAAAAATTCAGTACAGTAACTTTTTCCTCTAGAAGTTCTCTGTGTAAAGTGGTTTGGATTTGTGGAATATTTCTGTGTTAGCTGTAAGAATGACTACAAATATATCACAACCTGGCAGCTTAAGTCATACATAAGCAGTAATTGATACCATGTACATTCAAGCAGAATAATGTCAAAATAATTCAAGCAGACATTCATAAGCTTGCATCTTGCATTGCATATTTTATTGTGTGCTTGGAATGTTTGCTTGGTAGATTAATCATTAAACACAAGATATGAATATTCAATAGAACAGACACATCTGATTATATAGCTCCATATTCTCTCTTTACATCTGAAAATATATCACTAGCACACAACGAATCAAGCTTCATACTTGCAATGCATTTAATTTGTTACATTCATATCGCTGTGTACTTGAATACAGCTGTGTACTGCTCATAAATAAAGAATAAGAACTGGATGATCCTGTGCTCTAACACAACTTAATAACATTTCTGACAAATGTTTCATATTATCCCCAAAGCATCTGTAATGGATTTTGTAGAAGTGAATAATAATTAGTCTATACAGAGATTATATGTAACAGTCTAATGCAACATAAACCTTATATATTTCATCCACTGTCCTACAAGTACACTACATGTTTCACCTGAGACCGTCATCAGTTACATTAATACAGAAATCCTCCCAACAGGAAGATATCTAAACAACTATATCTAGAAAAGCCAGTCCTTTTTTCCAAATGTTGTCATGTACAAAAATTCCATATAGTATTAGGACATGTCTGAAGAAACTCAAAACTTTACAACTTTACACACATTATTAGTCTTCTTGTTTCTGTTTGCTACTGACGGAAGCAGATCTGAAGAACATGGGAGGATTTCTTTTTGTGGCTACATAACCTCGAAGTAAAATGCTTATTATGTATTCTATATTACTTTCCCGTTGTGGGCTGGACTGTATGATAAAGAATGTGCTAATGTGTTGTTTGTTCTTCAATTAAAAACAGAAACGTTAATAACAACAATTTGTGCAAAGTTTTGATTTTTTTCACACATAGTCTATTATTGTGTGGAGTTTTTGTACATGACAACAATTGATACATATTTGCTTGATATTTTCCTCAAGCGAGTATTTTTGTATTAGTATACCTAATGGTCATCTCAGCTAGGCCGAAATATGTAGTGTACTTGTAAGATGTTGGATGAAATTTATAAAATTTATATTGTGTCAGACTGTCACATATATTCTCTCAATAGTAAACATAACAACATGGCTTCCCTCAAGAATAAGAGCTTATTTTGTTTAGTTTTGTTTAACTTATGGAATTTTTTAATGCAATAAACATGAAAATGAATTTAGTATAGTAAAATCCTAATTAATAACCACAATAGATGAAACCTTCTTGAACAGTGCAATCACAAAAATTAGAATGACTGCATTCTCAACACAAAATACCACTCTAAGTCCAAGAACTTATGAAAGAGCAATAATTGAAAATATCACATAACCTCATATACATAAAATAATAAGATTTTAAATAAATTACAAACATTTTTTGGAACATAAAGTGCATTATATGATTGAAGGAGTTTCTCATTGCATGAAGTATGAAGACAGTAAACCTTAATAAAAAACAGTGCGTCAATGAACTGAGTGTGATCTGCAAGACAAAGGAAGAGGAAGGGAAAAATTCCAGCCATGTTATCTTGTTCTGATTCCTTGGGACCAGTTATGACTGTTTACAACAACGATTTCAATATGGGTGATAATGAAATGTCAAAATCCTGAACATCAGTATGGGCATCCCAGCCATGGAAATATATATATATATATAGGCCTGTAAGCAATAACTAACAGATTTCTGCAGTCAGACAGGTGTTAGATCATAAACATCTCTCAAGTTCCTTATGTTAAACATTTCAGACTTGGTATTAGTGCAGAACTTTGTGGGAATCTATATATACTCAGACATTACTTGCAGAAATAAACCACAATATTATGTAATTACTAACTTGTAATTCCTACTGGCCTTTCTGTATGGATGGAAGTATATGAGGGAAAGTTATTTTAAAAAATTCTTGTGTAATTTTGGCACATTAATTCCATTATGTAGGCCAGGGATGTCAATGAACTAACAACTTCTGCTAAATTAAAAAAATGTTTAATAATATTACATAAAGCTTTATAAACACGTGTTTATATGTCCTCAGAATTGTATGGTCTAAATTTGAAAAGTGAGGCCGAAGTCCATACAGTAACAATTCATGGAGGTGGAAAAACTGCATTATAATATAATTTCTAAAATAAAATCAATATTGTTCACATTTTTCCTTAGTATATTTATATTTATCAATCTCGACATGTTTCAGGTGACTATGGGCCCATCATCAGGAGATACAACTGTGATTATGCAAAACATGATACTTGTTATTCTGTGTGGATGACTGTCTGGTGTGTTGGGTGGAACGTTCCACCCTGCACACTGGACAGTCATCCACACAGAATAACAAGGATCAAGTGTCAGATAAACACATTTTTATCTCCTGATGGTGGGCCCCATAGTTGCCCAAAACATGTAGAGATTGATAAAAATAAATACACTAAGAAAAATTGTGCACAATGTCGATTTTATTTACAAATTATACAGAGATGCGCGGTGAACAAAACATAATATAACTTCATCAGCCCAATCCACATTTCATGTTTTATCCTCACATGTACTTATCCCTCTTTGGATTTGTTTGGAGCATTAACATTCCCATCCTCTGCTTCAGGTAACACAGTACTGGACATGACTAGCAATGGGGAAGTACTGGCAGTGTCTCTCTTTACATTATTCCAAGGCTGTATTTCAGCTGTAAAGCATATTAGGTATGGAAGACTGCACAGTATGTACATTAATGCTGCTAACCAAAATATAACTTGCCATCCATTGGTGGTGTTCTGAAAATGAGATATAAAATATTAACCTTTATTTCCGGTTGTCCCACTTCTCCATTCACAATGTACAAATGTTACAACCTACATATATTCTATCTGTCCACCTATCAGAGAGAAAAACAAAATGTCGTCCTGCTAATGATTAAATAATTACTCCCAAAAATTAAACCGAATGAAAATTTCAGTAACACTTTGTGTACATAAATTATTACATATTTAACAAACAAATTAAAGATAAATTGATGATATTTCTAAAACAAATTGAGATGAAAAAATTTATTGACACTCTGCAATATATATGCACATAAATGATAAGTTTTAAAAAATGAAACATGATGTAAGAGAAAGTAATCAAATCTGAATATAAACTCTGCAGAATTCCAGGGTTCTGTATTGGTGTAGTTAAGGTCATCTCTCTTCTGTGTTGTTGCATGGTGTAGGCTGGAAGTTGGTTACTGATGTTGTGGGATAATATATTTTTCCCATCATCAAGGGTCAAGTATTTCAAGAAGAAAACCATGGACTGTTGATCCTGCAACATCAGTAACCAACTACCAGTCTGTATCACGTGTCACAGAAGAGTGAAGACATCCTAACTCCAAGTGTGAGGTTTTATTGATAGTTACTGGAGGAATATTTGAGAGAGAGGAGACATCATAAACATGCACAAGCAGACAGGAACGTGGTTGGTGTTTGATATTCTGAGGGCCGTGCATCGTGATACACTCGTATAATGGAAGCCAACAAGATGCACTGTTTCTCAACTTTATTTTGATAAACAACTCTACATGTTTCGGACAGACTTACTGTCCATCATCAGGAGTCTTGAATCTGTATTTACAGCAATTGTTATTTGTCATACTAGTATGTTGCCTGTTTGCTAGTAAGGTCAGGATGGAACTCCATTCCGACCTCGCTAGCAGACAGTCAACATACTCTTACAATAAATACCAATTGTTATGAACACAGTATCAAGACTCCTGACAATGGGCAGTAAGTCTGTCTGAAACATGTAGAGATGTTTATTAAATTAAGTAGAGAAATAGTGTATCTTGTTGGCTTCCATTATACGAATAGTTGATGTTATATGTTATTACATTGAAGTTAAGTAGAAGATAGAAATGACATGGAGAGGATCCCTGGAATGACACAGTTTTACACAAGTGTCAGAACAATTGTAAGGTGTAGTATGGATATGGTGATGAAAAGAAAAGCCACAGCCTCTGCCAGAAATCAAATGCACATCATCCTATCCTAAATCTCTCCTTTACTTGAGAATTCTCTTTACCAGTTCAAACATGGAAGAAGGAATTTTTGGAGGGACAATTACATCTAATTCTGTTGTTACATGGAAATCAGTGGCACTTACATCTTTCTGCAAGACTGCTCCAGCTATTGGTGTGGAGATAATGGGTGTTACAGAACCAATGGCATTCATGAGCCCTGTCAGTGAACCTACAAAGAAATATCAACAAGTTGAAGGAGGAACATTAGACAATAAACAACAACACAGCAACTACTGCACCTAATTCACATTCTGTACAGTACTCATTGCTGGATTAATATCATCATTATATCAATCATTCGTATAGTAGTCTGTCTTACGACAGGTCCAAAGCAAACTTTCCACATAGTGCGATCTAGAGCTTCCTCCTTCAAATGAGAGTATCCTCACCTTTCCTTAAGTTCATCCAGTAGCTTCGTGCATCTTCTTCCATGTCGTCCTGTCACTTCTATCCCCCCTTTCATCTTTCCTTCAATAACCCATTGTAGAAGGCAGTTTCTACGCGAAATGTGACCTATCCAGTTAGCCTTCCGTTCACTTATTTCAGGTAGGATATTCTTCTGCTCCCTGACTAATTCATTTCTCACATGATCGGTCCAACTGATTTTTCCATCCTTCTCCAGTACCACATTTCAAAACTTTCCAGATGTTACTGATCTACTGCCCGAAGCTTCCAAGTTTCAGCACCATACAAAGCTATGCTCCAAATGTAGCACTTCACTAGCTTCTTCACCAATTCAAAGTCCAATGTGCTAGTAAAAAGAGCCCTCTTCTTGTTGAATGCAGCTTTTGCCACAGCAATCCTGGGTTTAATTTCACCAGTACATCTTCCATCATTTGTTAACATGCTACCCAAATATTTAAAAGATTCCACAGTCTCTAGTTGTTTTTGGTCTATTATAATTTTTACTGGGAATGGTTGTCTTGAAATTCTCATTACTTTTGTTTTTTCCACGTTCTTTTCCATTCCATAGTATCCTCCAATTTCAATTAGTTTATCAGTCATGTCCTGTAGCATCTTTTCTTTCTTAGTCAGTAACACAAGGTCATCTGTATATTTCACAGTGTGAATGATTTGCCCTCCTATTTTGAAGTCTCCAAACCCTTCCAGAGCTTCTTTGGTAAGGCATTCACTGTAAAAGTTGAATAGAATTGGTGACAAACAGCAGCCTTGTCTAACTTGTCTTCCAATCTTCACACTTCTTGTCTCCCCTCGGTTCAGTTGTACTTTAACACCCTGAGCCGTGTACAAGTTCATCATTATATCAGGGGTGAAACAAAAGGAAAAGAATAAATCCTTCATTTGGAAGGTTCAATTATATAGTTCGGGCTAATATTTTTATGGTGATAAAATGAGGAAGAATGGACGTACGAAATTAATCACTTAACCTAATTAACTACTACATTATTGTAACACCTTATATAAAGCCACTTTGCAAGCATCCATATTGATCTGGCAATCATCCTTACCTGCAAAGTTTGGGGCAACATCCATTGGACACTGAAAGAAACCGCTGGCGTAGGCACCAATCATCGTCACTGCTAATGTCAGGATCACGACAGCCATTGTGCCATTACTGCCTGTCAGTGACAGTGCTATCAGGAAAACAGCAGGGAGCACATGTGCTATACAGAGAAGACAGTTCAGTTAAACCTGGCACTGTTACCAGTCATTTGAAATGTTGTAACAGCGTTTCATTTAGTTTGTGACGTCTCTGACAAACACTGAATTTTGGAAGCCCTGTTTTCAGATGGTCATCATTTACCGAAGTTTGGGCCGCTTCAGTGTTTGCTGTATACACAATTATTCATATTTGCTTCATGTTTGTATTGATCAAATCTACACTCTTTTTCTAACAACACGAGATACTCACACACAAAGGTAGACAACCTCCTAACACCGAGCAGCGACAACTTCTTTCGTTTTAGCAATGTGTCTGCAAAAGTGCCGTATATGTTAGCGAATATCCACTGTCCCAAGTAAGGCAGACTGGTGAACCAGCTGCTCTGGAACAAACAAGCAGCGGGTCAGAATGGATGACTAAATTAACAAATAATCAAAGAAAGATAAAAGAGTGAGAGAATGGAGAAAAGACAGGAAAATCTTGAAACAGGTCATTAAATTCCAGTTATGTTACTGACTAATGTGTTTATAATGGGTATGGAATAAAATAAAATAAGGGAGAAAGAAACAGAAAGGAATGAAAATAAGAAGTAAAGGAAGGAGAAGGGAGAAAATAATAAGAAAAGACAATAATATGAAGGAAGTCAGAGCATATTCCCTTCATTCTAAGAAGGATTTAGATGAATTTGAATGAACCATAACAAAACTTCAAGCGACACTTTTCGTTATGTTAAACGCAGGTCAATATATAACTTACATTTTTAATGTCGAAGCCCAGAGCTCCCTTTAGGTATTTGGGTCCAAGTGTCATTAGTGTGTGGAAGCCCCAGTCGTTGCCTATGGCAGCAAAGCAACCGAGAATAAACTGCCACGAAGTTAGCACCCTCATCCATGGCACGGGCAGCTTCTGACAAGCAAAGCACCGGTGTTTTTCAGCAGCATCACTTGGTTGGACCAGCAGTCTTTGTGACAAAGGTTCAAGAGATCTTGGGTCAAGTTTGATTATTTTAACGGACACCAGGATATTAGATCGAGTGGCAATTCAGGGTTGTGGTGTGACAGATACCGCGCTGCGAAGGGATGGTTCCAGTCCGTCTTCATGCACCACTCAAAACTATTGTTTTTAGGCTCATTCTTATAGCGCAAAAAAGCGCTTACTAGTTACGTAATATCCGTCCATCTGTCCGCAAGTATCAGTACGGCGCCCACTAGACGAATTTGCGTGAAACTTAAAAGTAAGGCAAAAACTCTAACATTGCAGGCCTGGAGAGCTCGTTAGGTCTCCAGGGGTACAGGCTCTCAGAATTTCTATACAGTCGGCACATGAAGGTGGTAAGTTTGTCAGCCCTACACACCGGCCGCCTTTACACCTAGGATATATCCCTGGTTCAGGGAGGCTGAGTAGACCCCAGGAAGGACTGTTACTGAAAAATCCCAATGACGCCATCAGGAATCGAACCGGCGACCTTCCTGCATGTAGCGCAGTGCCTCAGCCAACTGCGCCACAGTTTGACCCCTGATACTGAGGAATTTTACGAAAAAATGTGGAGAAAATCCAAATTTGGTTAATATCGGGCGAAATTATCGGTACTTTATACGAAGACCTAACTACGTCTTGCTGTTGTCGGCGACATTAGACGGCCATTAACACGCACTTTTCCACTGAAATGAAATCAAGATGTTAGAGTAGCCGAAGAGGTACAAACATCACGCGAACGCGTCACGATGTTGCGTTGAACGCACATTGCCTATCTTGTTATTCTCTCATGTTGTAGACATAAATATCTACTTTATGGCCTGAAGAAATTTAACAAAGTCGAATGCATGACGCAATCATGAAATTGCGATCTTGGATGATGGGTCGTACATAAGATAACACTTTCAGTTGCTTTTTATCACAGTGAAATGATCTGAAGAATATGAAGTATAGTATCAGGAATGTGTTTGTAATGGAATTGTAAGCTAAAACTTTATCCTACACTAAATCCTCCCATAAATTTCTACGTAATCTTCCTGGTGTTGATACACCCAACACGTCTATCAATTGAGAGACAAGTAAAAAAATATTTTATAGTACGGTATCAATTTTGGAAATAAAGAAGAGCAGACGGGAAAGTACATTGGCAGAAGAAGAGTTATATGGTGCTGGGTCTTTCTTGCTAACCTGGGTGAGTGTGCGGTCTAAGACATAGCTTTGCTACTGTTTCATTGCTGGACTCGCGGGTAGATATAATTCTCTAGAGAGATTCTTTCTGGATTTCTGTAACTTGATCCACAAATTTAGATTAGGATTAATTAAAATAAGTCTTCATTTTAAGGAACAATAATTTGGTGAAGGGGGAAAAGTGGATTTGAGGCCAGCGATGGGAATTATTTATAAAGAAGACTTAGCCAATTTATAGTGTCTTTTGAACAAGTTTGTGGGCAGGTTGTTATTTATTCCGAAATCAATATGAGATCAAAATATTTAGACATGGAGGCTGGAAGTATTGCAAAGTCATGTCGTATGAATTTCAGTACTGCTGTAAATGTTACTGTGGTTTTGCCTTCATGGACATAATCACTTCAAGGTTATTCTATTGGAGACTATTCCATCATAACATGAAGTGGACCTTTTATCGTGCCCCTGAACACGGAAATAATCACGGAACATCCCGGCGGGTGCAGGTTGTCTAGGCGATAAAGCTGCGGTTCTCGGTGGCATGATAAAAGACACATCATGGATTTTTATATGAAGAAAGTAATATAAAGCAGAAAATTACAAAGAATGGCCTTATGCATTGTGACACAATATCGCCAGACACACATAAACATATTTCCGGTTTATTTTATTTTCTCTTACTTTTTCTTTGGGCTGCTCAGTGAGATTTTCTTTGAGGTATTCTTTCTCCTCATGTGAGATTCTTGGGTGGTTATCCGGTGTGTCAAACACAAGTAGCCACCAGGCCACACACCACGTTAAGCCAAGCACACCACTCACATAGAACACAAATTCCCAGCCCCAAGCTTTCAGCACCAAACCGCAGAGTGGCATGGCTATCACCGTGCCTAAAGATGCACCTGAAACAGCAACATACTTGAAAGTGTGCTTTGCCGAAATGATGAATTATTGACCCTTAAACTAGACATGGGAATCTCGCGTAGCATGGATATCATAAATAATAAATGCTTACATTTTGACTGGGCGCGTGAATAATGAATAGGTGTTACATAGAGTCAAGGGGAGAAGAATATCCTACATACAGCAAAAAGAAGGAAGACTGAATGGATTGGTCATATCTTGCGTAGGAACTGCCTTCTGAAACACGTTATTGAAAGAAAGAATAAAAGTGACGGGAAGACAAGGAAGAAGACGTAAGCAGTTACTGGATGACCTTGAGGAAAGGAGAGAACACTGTAAATTGGAAGAGGACACACTAGCTTGCACTCTGTGGCGAAATTGCTTTGGAGGAAGATATGGACCTGTCTTAAGACAGACAAGGGACTGACAAGGATTCTGATAGGAGAAATTAATGAGGACAGAGTACATGGGGTATATACGTATGGAGAAGAAAATATGCAACATTTTACCTGGGAGAAATGAAATTTGAATTTGGAAACTCTTCAGCTACACAGCCTAAACTCATTACAACCGGGTGTTTATTGTGGACACACTAAAATGTACTGGGATTCGTCAAAGTGTGGGAATTTCTTCAACGTAATATAAAGTTATCAAATTAACAAAGAAATTTCCTGCCCAAGAAATGAATCACCAGAGAGTTCATATTTGACTTTACGCAGCACTAGACCTGTGCATTCGGCATTACTTCTTTCATACATTTGATTCACATTAGGAAGTATGAAAGCTAAATGTATCACTGGCGCTTATATATGTATGTATATGTATAAAATGTCAAACCTACGTATAATATAAAACAATATATATATAGCCTGATAAGTGTGTCTTGTTGAAATTTAATAAATAGTTCAGTAGGAAAGGTTTCCCGGCGTCCTGACTCCTCCGCTTCATGCAGTACAACTGCTTTCCAGAAAAACCGATTTATGATGTTGTAGCTGTTACGGATATTGGGGACAATTCCAGTGTCAAGCCTTTGGTGTGGACATGTGGCAGGTACGTCATAATTATTTTATTTGGCGCGTTCGAAAAATTACGAAAAGAGACTATTAGGGTCATGTATGTCCGTCTGTCCGTCCGCATGAAGAAACTTGGCTCCCACTGAACGGATTTTGGTGAAATTTGAAATTTGAGGATTTTTCGAAAAAAATCTGTCGTAATAATTCAAGCTTCATTAAAATCGGAAAATAACAAAGGGTACTTTACGTGAAGACCAATAAGCGTGTTTATCACATCTCGCTCATTTCTTCTTAGAATGAGAAATGCTTCAGACAACAGCTGTAGAGTAAATCAAAACACATTTTGTG
>Ga0123352_10010647_pt1 | contig 14444 bp, 8 predicted proteins | sample TergutLab28metaG_FD_89700 | JGI IMG/M metagenome (GOLD analysis project Ga0123352, IMG submission 89700) | Labiotermes labralis P1 segment gut microbial communities from Petit-Saut dam, French Guiana - Lab288 P1 | ecosystem: Host-associated > Arthropoda: Insects > Digestive system > Gut ... | reverse complement strand
TATCTATCTATCTATCTATCTATCTATCTATCTATCCATCTATCCATCTATCTATCTATCTATCTATCTATCTATCTATCTATCTATCTATCTATCTATCTATCCGTCTCTCCATCCCTCCATCCACTTTCAGTTGCCACAATCGTGGCGTCACATGTTCAGTTCCTCTGCTTCATAACCCTTTCAACTTCCTTGTCCCACTTCACTTCTAGTCGTCCTCATCGTCGTCTTCCTCCCGATGACCAGATCATTATTCGCTTAGGCCATCTGCTATTCTCCATGCATACTACATGTCCATACAATTGCAACATGTTGTTTTCCATTCTTCCCTTAATTGTTTGTCTCACCCTCATTTTTTCTCTGATGACTTTATTTCTTCCTTGTAGTCGTCTTGAGGTCCTTGCAGCTCTTCTCCAATAATCCATTTCCTCATTTAATATTTTTTTCTTTAGTTTGTAATCCACTGTCCAAATTTCCCAAACGTAATTTGGAATGCTTTCTATCACTGTATAAAATATTCCTTTCTTTCTATTCACCGAAATATATTTAAATCACGGTAAGCTACTTACTGCTGTGGTTGCTTTCCTGGCTTGCACAATTCTGTTTAACACAACTTCGATGGATTTCCAGAGTTCATAAAAATGGGTTCTTAGTACTTATATGGTCAACTGCTCTTAATTTCAGTGTTATGTTCAAGCTTTATATTCTGTTTATCCCTTCCTACATTTAAATATTCTGTTTTAAGACTATTTACATATAATCCCCATCTCTGATATTATTCTATTAACTTTTGTTATATATTCTGCATCACCTTTATTTTGTGCTGTAATAACGTGGTTATCCGCCGAAAGAAGAAAATGTATTGTTTCGTTCCCTATTGGTAGTCCAATAATTTTTCAGTTTTTTTACAGTCATACATTATAATCTGTAAGTAAATCTTGAATACGATTGACGATAAAATACATCTTTGTTTTAATCCTTCAGGAGTTCAAAGCCTGTTGTTTCCTATTTCCTATTTTCACATGTGCCTCATTCTGGCATACATTTTTTGAATCACCAATAGAATTTCCTTGGAAATCCCATTTTTTAAATCGCTGGCCATAACAATTTCCTTGATACCATGTCGCACGGCTTTTCAAAATCCACCCCCTCCCCCCCTCCAAAAAAAATACCGAATGGGTTTATTTAGTCTTTTCCTTTTGTTTCGTTATTATATGCTGCAGACAGAATATGTTATCTAAACAATTCTGCCCTGCTGTAAATCGCGCTTTTTTACTGAAATGTTTTATTTCATGATGTTCTCTGTTTTATTGTTATTATTCTATTTAATAACCTTCCAATAGAAATTGTAACAATTTTAGGCCTACCTATGTAACTATGACAACCCTTTTTATCCCCTTTTCTATATGTAGGGAATATGTATGCGGAATTATGTTCTTGTGGCATATTTTCTCCTACAAATATTTCATTAAACATGTCTGCTAAGAAGGTTATTGTATTTTTTCCTCCATATTTGAGTAGATTATCAGTATACCTCCTGGGTCTTGAACGTTACTGCGTTTTGAAAATTTTAAGGTTCTTTCTACCTCTTCTTCTGTGTTTATTACGTAGTTTCTATCTGCTGCGTTTTGTAGTGGATTGGATTCCATATAATCTTTTCGGTTTTCCTGTGGTAGCCTTATATAATGAGACTGCCACTGGTCTAGTGTAACAAGTTTTGTTACAGAATGTGATGTTATATTTCGCCTAATATTATTAATTATTCTGCATGCTTTCGCTCATCCTACATACCTTATCGTATCCTATAATTCACTGAATTTATTTTCGCACTCTCTAATTTCAGCTTTCCTTATTTCTACTTTTATCTTCCTATGTAGTATGTTATACTTATTTTTGTCTGTCTGTCTGTGACTTAGCGGCCATACTCCGTATGTATAGCTTTTTATTTTTGCTTATCATATTTTCCAATTCTGCTTCTCTATACCATTGTTTTCTGTGTTCCCCTCTCACCTCATTTTCTTCTCCTAATATATCGCTTGCTTCTTTATGTAAATTTTCCTTTAGATGTCTCTATCTTTCCTCCACACTGCCTTCATATGATATTCTAATATACGTCTGTGCCCATGTTTTATATGACTATTTGATACTTTCTTCGTGAAATAAATGTAGTTTATATTTAGGACTTTGAATTTTAATTTCCACGCCCAATTCACTTTTGTCTTCCTTAATTCTCTTTCGCATAGGGCATATGATTTTTCTTTTCACCACATAGTGATCCGTTCCGCATTCCGGTCTTCTGCGTGCCCTAAAGTCTTTCGTAATGCTTCAACCTTTTGCTGCATTAATAACAGATCCAACATAGATTTTAGTTTTCTAGAAGGCCCTAAGTTGTTCTCATGTATGCATACGAACTTGTTTATGTTTAAAAAAAATTGTTTGCAACTGCCAAATGTTCTTCGTTGCACAGTTCCACTATTCTATCATCATTATCGTTTTGCTTATTTTCCCCAGGTTATCCAACCCTTCTATCACTTGTTTTGCTTTACAATTTACCATCTAAACCTTCTATTATTTTGAATTCTTGTTCTGATCTAATTTTCCTACTTATTTCCCTATGTGGTCATACAAGTCATCCTATTCTCTGTCTTGGCATCCTCATTTGGACCATATACTAAAATAATGACAAATTATACATTTGTTTCTTTATAATCATCTTCAGGATTCTTTCGTTTATTTCTTCCGCCGTTATTGCATTTTTCTACCATTTGCTCCATATTGCAATCTAGATTCCTCTGTTTGCTCTCTAGTCTTTCCCAACACCGCTCCATACGTGTATAAATTTACCTTGTAATTCACTTCCTGTACGTCTTTTCTTTTGTTTCCGTTAACACAGCAATGTCTAAGTCACTTTTTTCCAGTTTCTTAGAAATTTCGTCATATGTTGTTTTTAATCCCTGAACATTCCTAATACCCATATGCAGTCCTTCTTCGAAGCCACTTTCGATTCCAGTCGTTCCTATTCGGCATATTCTTTTGACTGAGGTACGTAGCACCTCTTGTTTTGCTGGATTGGTTGCCACCCCATCGCAAACCCCCCATAACCTGGATGTCCAGTGGGTTACTCCTTGGTCTAGCTTCTCCCGTTCGACCTCTCCGGCATGGGTAGCCCTGCCAGTAGCTACATAGTATATTACCGCTGACAGCAGCTCTCAGGACCATTTCAAGCACGCAAGCCCTCTCAACACGACAAGGTGAGCAACCCTACGAGAGGGGTTGCCTCTCATATTAACATTATTTACATATTCTTTCATTATTATCTCTGTTCTTATTTGTACTGTTTCCTACTCAATCTGACTACGCAGGTTCCACTTTTTTTTATTTACTTACAGTTGTTAAGTGTAAATTACTCACTATATCCGTCAATTTAGATTTGGTGCATTTCACTGTTTAACAAGCACTATGTCAACTTCTATACACTATTCTTTCCAAGAATTTTAATGCTTTATTCCCGACTTTTATTGCTTTAGGATTTTGTTTTCTCTTTCAAAGCTTAACGCGTATTATCGTAATGATAATCCAGTGGCTGGGGTTCTTGAACAGTTCTTGATGTTTTTCAAAATTATGTGAAACTGGTTTTGCCCATATGCTGCTACTAGAAATACTCCGGATGTTTCTCTGCAGTGGTATTCCATTGACTTCTTGTACCATGACAGTAACATGCAGGGTACGGACTCCGTTCCGTTTATTGTTCGCTAAGTATATCAAATAATCATTTATGGCTGGCCCTACTTTGTTCGGATAATCACACGTGTGGCAGCATAAGAAATTCATATTTTATACAATTTTTGCCAGAAATCTAAAGGCTAGAAGCCTTATTGCGGACTCAGACTTTGGTATGAAAATGCATTTTAACCCGATAGAACAAGAGGTTGGACTGGTTCAAGACATGGTCCAAATGCAGGTTAAGTCATCTCAGTGTTATCAATAAATTTTAAGAAATCCTGACATTATTCCTTTTAAATTTTAAAATCTTAAAATCCTAAAAAATTAAAGTATAATACAAACTCCCTGAGACACTCATTTCTTGCATAGATAGTTGTAATTATATTTGCAAGTCTACATGCAACAAGTGTAGTTTAGAATGAAGAAGTACTTTAATTGGATAGAACATGAAGTTGGCAGTTGGTCCAAACGCAGGTATGCGGCACTGAAATTGAGGGAACCCCAATAGAAGTGCACTATTCCCAGCAATCGCGCGATCTAAGACGTGAGTCTGCAGTCGCTCGCTTGCTGAAATTGCGGGTTCGAATGCCGCCGGCGGCATGGATGTCTGTCTGTTGTGAGCGTTGTGTGTTATCAATTAGAGTTCGGTCCGTTGCGCTGATCACTCGTCCAGGGGAGTCCAACCGACTGTGGTATGTCTCACTGTTATCGTGAAGCTTTGGTAATGAGAAAGCACTGTCCCACTAGGGCCTGTTGCTTCATTAAAAAAAAAAACAGGGCATTGCTTGACGGGTTGGTTACAAGTAGATCTACTATCAAGATTTAAGTAGACAGCTCGCAGCGTGGATTTAGTTACTTCACATGTGATTTTTCAGACGTAAATTTGTTGGTGCTTGTTTCTATTTCAAAACATTTCCTTTGTTTATGTTTCATTTTATGTAACTCTCCTTCAGCAATTACACTGCCGTTCATAAGAAAATGACTTCACCTTCCGCCCATTGGCAAATCCAAAATCATTAACCAATTAAAACCCTCTTCCATTATCTCTGGTTGGCTTAGTAACGATTCATGTTTAGGAAACGGAAACATCCAATCAGAAGATACAAACCCTCGTCATGTAGATGCTGCATTGTTTCCTCGCAAGTAACATTCAATTACAGTAATTGGGCGCATGCCACTCCGCTCCTGCAGAGCATTCTCTCTCCTGCACCAGTCATCAAGAGAGGCTCGGAGGTCAATATTTAGCTTCCCAATTTCATCGGACTTAGTGAAGGAAGTGCCGCCCTGAAAAAACAACCGATGCCGTGCCTTACGATACGTCTGCATCTGGAGAAGCTCTCCCACCCCGGCCTTTGCTTCACAACGAAACACGTCTCTCGAGGACCTTAGTCACAAAACCGGATGTCTCAGTGTCGTAGGCTATATCTGCCGGGGAACATTGCAAGATGGCTTGTACCCAAATTTAAGCATGGCTATTTGAAAACACATTGGCGTTCATAAACATTTCAGTCTTCTTGAATATGACGTGATCTATACTGTAATATTAGTACCAAAGTTGCCGAGGACTATTCTGCCTCCATCTTCAGGATAGTCCAAAACGGGCTTCTTATAAGACTACCATGAAGAAGAAGCTTCTTCTTCGACAATCCTAGAGATGTAGGTAGTAATATACTCCTCAACATTGTCACTCATGCACGTATACCGTTATACATGGCGTCTTATCACAGAGGGAAATATTATCCGTTTTGTAGCAAATTTCGCGGCTTTACGCGCCTCCCTTTCGCTTAGGGTATACGTTATGCACACCGCGCCAAATTTTCACTCACTTAAAATCCTATATTACAACAAAAATGCCGAACTTCTTCCTTGGAGAAAATTGTAAGATTCAGTCAATTTTTCTATTTATTTACGTACTAACTAAGTTGCGTGCTGGCCAGTTACAAAGATAGAAGAAATACGAGATTACAAAGGAACAACTTCCAGACATAAATAAACCCGATGATAAAGGAGGTTAAACATTACAACTAACTCCAATTCGAAATCAAAGTTAAAAAAAGACAAGAAAGAGATTACATATAAGTAAGTTAAGTATAACGAAGAACTTCGTAAGAGTTTTCTTGGTGAAATGTCGTTAGAATGATCAGATCATGTAGCATGCATTGAAGAGACAAAAGTTTAAAACATCTCAGTTGGACACCCTGAACGAAGGCAGGAGTTTTGGAACACTTAGTTATAAATGGGAAGGTAATGTTAAATCTGATTTGAAAATTGCGTGAGTGTGGGCTCGATTTTTCTCTGCGTTTCATAAAAGATGGGAAATTTCTTGGCTAGCTAAGCTTCTAGGGAACTGCGGACCTAATCCAATCGAAAGTACGTTCTTATATGTGCGGCGCATTAGAATAGGCCTTAATGTAATTATAGTAGAAAAGGGTGGGTAAGTTTTGTGATTTCACAGAACGAGAATCTGTTCTGAATTAATACATAAACACCATAGGCGAAAGTTAATTGTTCTTAGTGAAACGTCCTTTCGGCTCTCCAAAAACAATTAATTCAAGTAAATGATATATCACCAATAAAACTTCTGACCTGACTCTCTGTATAGCAGAATATAAGTCTTTTCAATAGTTCACTAAAGGTTCATTTACCACCCCTCCCGATTCACTACATAGGTACGTACTCAACCTTTGATTCCAGTCGATTGTGTTTAACCGTTGTAATTCAAAATACATCGTTAAATTATGTGAAACACACTAATTTAAAAGGCCTGAAATTTATCGACAGTTGTCTCACTGGAGATAACTATGTTAATCATTCATAAAATATACAGGTTTTGGTCGTCGCCATTTTATTACACTTCCATTCACATTTATAATGCCCCTGTGCTGTACCAAGTACAGAAACATCCACTTCAAGTCCTGAATGTTTTGTTATTTGAAAGTGTGTTTAATTCACTTCATCTGCCCGTCTACAGATGTGTGTCATACGTCGTACTGTCTCCTGCTGCAGTTTTACATTGCGCTCCCCAGGTTCTGATGCTGCAGGGTTGAACAAACTCCACTGCTGCCTATAAAGCATAATAACCTAAAATTTAGGGTCTTTGTGGCTCCTTTATGACGTCGTCAGTAAGTCGGTCTAGTGGCCTCTACAGGTAAGATGACTGATGACTGATAAATTGGGAAGTATTCGGAAGGAATAGGCCGTGTCGAAAGTGAGACTTTCTCCCAGCATTTGTCTGGAGGGACTGAGTAAAACTACAAACATGTGGCAGAACACCTGATAAACCTGCCGAAATTCGAAACAATCATTTGTCGAAAGCAATACTCGAGCATTACCGCTACAGCAGCTCTTTGGGAAAAATAAATTCTGTTATGAATAAAGCATAATGTAAGCAGCAGAGAAGCCTGTGATGAAGTGATGAATGGATCTTCACTGCTCGATCATAAACGGGCGTATGATATTTCATATTCCGATCTTTAGAGGAGGCAGAATAAGTTCCCATCCAGTCACGTTCACGACAGGTGGCAGTAACGGTCTCAATAATGCCAGATACTGTAGATACAGTGATATAAGCTCCTGATGGTGGTTGGAGATACCACCCGAAACATGTAGAGCAGTTTGCAGATATAAATAAACTGTATATTGTTGCATCTTGTTGGATAATTATTGACGCAGAAGGAACGTTTATGAGAAATGGCTAAATCCTGTTCCCAGATAATACGTGAAAATAAAGGTACCCTTTTCTTCCAGGGTTAAGACTGGTTAAACATCAGTATTTTATGACTTAGGTTCTACAACGTTTCCAATGTCAGGACTTTCAACACTTTCAGTAAGCAGGCCACAGGCTGGAAAATATTTCAGAAGCTATGTTATTTTCTTTCGCACATGTTTATTAGTACTGATTCATAAAACACCCATGACATTTCACATAATATATTTTAGTATAGTAAATGTTCTTCGAGAACGTACATAATTCATAATGTGAGATTCGTCTAGTGAAATAAATACTTCAATGTCCATGAACGATCTTAAGTAAATAAATGTAGAAGATTTGTAGTCAAAGTAAGTCACATCTATAAGATACCTTTTTGATGTTGGGCTGGGGGGGGGGGTGAACGACTAGATTTTTGGGACTACTGTGGTACAAAATGACATGTATAACTCTAAAACTAACCACAGGACATTACCTTACTTGAAGAACAGCATTGTGGTAATCAGGTGAGCCCTCGTGCTAGGCCCACAAAAATAAAATAAAAGTTGAAATTGTGTTCATTAATAAATTCGCAAAAGTATTTCAGACTTAAATAAAAAATAAGATTTTTCTTAATTTCGTAAACTCCCAATTTAAGAGTTTAAAATTTTTGAGAATTTGGTGTGGTAGTTTAAGACTGTTCTCTGGAATTCTCTCAATTTTTTTAGATTTTATATAAAAATGTAGGCAGATAAAAACCTACAAATATTTTAAATATGTAAAAAGTTAGGATCTTATCAATTAGGTCTGCTGTTAAAAGGTGCAAGAGGCTGAAGAGCCTACAACATGATGATGGTGATGACGATGACGATGATGTTGCAATGTAATTCAAAGAGAGGTGCCTGTGTTCTGTCAATTTTAGTATTGTGTAGGATACAATTGAACACTTTCAGAATATGTAATCGGTCTCTTCAGATCTAATATTGCACAATTCAAGATAACCATGTCCATTTCCTAAGGGGTATTAACGTCTTAATCCATTGCATTTATGGCTAAACTTATTCCTGAGTTTAGATTCTCATTTCAGTTGCTTGTAATCAGCAGCTTTATATTCGGAGTCTGGCAGAGCGGTGCCAGGATTTTGTAAAATTTGAACATTTATCTATATTCCCTGTCTCGCTCTAGGAATTTTTAAATATTGGTATTTGTTTCTTTAACAGATTGTGTAATATAAAGTGTCCGTTTGCATGGAAACAATATTTTTCCTATTCCTTCGAAAAGAAAGAAAGTATTTTCTGTGGCTTTCCAAATTTTTTTTTGTATAAACACATAGACCTACAAATATTTGAAAACACAGCTCTAGGAAGGCGACAAAAAGAAACACGTCTTTCTTTCGAATATCAGATAAACGTTATTTCGGTTCCACATTTTACTAGCGCATTCACGTAATATAAGACTAAGCTACAAATCAAATAAACTACAGTCAGGCTTACTCTGTTACTATAAATTAATCCCATTGTTTCTTGAAATAATCGAATTTCTGCCCCTATTATTCACTAATTGCTTTGACTACACGAAAAGAACATTTCAGTACCTTTCACAGGACCAATATTTTAACTATCTATGAAAACTACATTCGATGGTAGAATCACGAAAGCATGTTGCGCCTCATGTGAGGAAAAAGTAAACGTAAACAAGCTATATAAAAGGTATCAGCACCAAAAAATCAACTGTTATTCCAATAGGGCCAGCGGTAATTAATAGGGAAAATACAGTAAGAAAAATTAGTACAACTTGTGTGGATTTTAAAAATCCCAGAAGATGTGAAATTAAATTATGTGTTGGAAAAATAGGGTAGAATGTGAATTACATTTATGTGGTTCAGAACAGGGAAGAGTGGCAGATGATTGTGAATATAATAGTAAAAATGTGGTGTCCATAACAGGTGGGGAATCTCTTGACTATCTGAGCTAATTTTACCTTCACAAGAACAGGAAGCTGCTCCATACATTAAGAGTCTACAGATAATAACCAACATGCTTATCCGTAGGTCTGTTTACTTGTTTTACTACTCCATTATCTTCGATTATTTTGTATCAGTCTTAAAGTTTATTTTATTTTTGTTTTGTATTTTCACGCCATAATTATTAATGTGACAATATTAAGCTTCCGTTATATATGTTGGCAACCCCTGACATCGCATGATGTCTGATATTGTAATGGTCGCCCCTAGCAAAGCAGACCGTTTGGTCGTTCTCAAGTACCATTCTCAAGCACGTTCCAATCTGAGGTGAATCTGCATGGGTAGCACGAACAATGTAGCAACGCCGACGCGGACCCACCGAAAATAAAAACTTGATAATAAAAACCCCAGCAATTTTTTGTGCAGAAGACAGAGGGATTCTATGAGCGTACGATATGAGAAAATGGGCATAGTGGCTCGTAGATTCACTACATTCGAAGGAGTATTGTTAAGTTAAGCGATTGTAGGGGTAGTTTTTGTGGTAGGGGAAAGTGGTGGCAGTATTGGTGGTGGCGGTGGTGGAGGTGGTTGTTCCTGGATTTAAAATTGGTTCTAGAAGGGGGAGGACAGATGGCGTTGGTGTGTTAGAAGGGGCGGTGATTGTATACAGATTTCTGTGAGGGTACGTGGGTTGGGAAAGATTCAGGGTGGGAATAGTATAAAACGGGGGAAGGGAGAGGGTAGTTATGTAGTTGCCCTCACATCATCAACTCCTCCTTCCGCCCCCTCACTCAACCATTTTTCTCCGAGAACGTATGAATGGAAGCAACTCAAAAGCTCGGGGATCGAGCTGAATAGAAAGCAACCAACATCAGTGAATTAGAAAAGGAACTAGTTTCACTCAATGGGGGAGCGATCATCAAAGTTTCATGGTTCCCCCATGTTTTGATAGCTGACGCCCCCGAATTACGGAACCCGTAATTTTCTCTGTGGGTGACTCGGTACTACCCTTGTTCCTGGTTGCTATATTACATACACGCATAAGCTACAGAGCCATTGGAATATAAAATGGAATGTGCCACACAGTTCTTTGATTATTACCTTTTTAAGTTAAATTTGTTAATTTAATTTAACTTTGTCTTTGAAGAGCATTGGTCGGTTACGCACAGACAAATACTACTTCTCTTTTTCTTAAGATCTCTTTGAGTAATCTAGTGCTGTCACTGGAAATTTTATGTGGACGTTGTCCATTGCATGGACAAGAGTAAATATAGACTTATCGGAGAAAATATATCTCTAGTTCCAGAAGTTTATGTCTCCGTATCCTTCAGGTATCCATCTCCCGGTCTGATCTTTCACCGGTCTATTGCTTAGGCCTATCTATTAAAAAAATGAAGTTACTCTGATAACGTCACCAATCAAAGACTTGTAGTCAGGATAAGTTCCTCAATGGCCACTAGACCGCTAGTTAACGTTCGGATAAAACTAATGGTTTTTAAACTGCCTATTGGCGTTTAAACACTTTATTATTCAACTAATGCACAATATATAAATTGTAGATACAATTAAAGTTATATAAATTAGTTGGATAATCTAGTGTTTAATTTTCATTGATGCACGGTGCAAACATGAAGATTGTCTATTGACGTGTTTCAGTAGGGTGGAATTAGAAATCGGCGGTGATTTTTTCACAATTTTGTAACTAACTCAAGTTATAAAAGTCGAATGATGTGTGTTTGGTGAATGGTAGACTGAAAACAAATTGAAAGGAAGGCGTGGTAGCCTTATCCAAACACAATTTCGGAATTTACCTGGAGAAACTGACACATATCACGAAAGTTCCCATTTACATTAGCCGATATTGAATTCAGACATCGCTCGATTACTATTATAGAGATTCGCCGCCAAAGAAACCCGCTCAGAAGTTGAAAGTAGGACTGAGATAGTTGAGTTAGAAAGGAGACGTACGAAGATTAGCCTGACGTTCATTAGTTCAAGGTGCTGTCCTCGAATACCCCTACAGCGACTGAGGATGACTGACAGAAACCTTGTTCAGAAAGGCCGTTACCCTGGCCAAGTTTCAAACCAAACATTTGTTTATATCTTTATCTTCAAACGTATGTGCTCTGTACTATGAAACTATTACCAGGACGTAATAATTTTGAGTCGCTGTCGTGGAGGTATATTTTTTCATACGTCACGGCGTGCTGTTAGTTGATCAGAACTGCCATCTGCGTGTAAATGCGTTACTTTGTTTTGGTTGCTGATGTACCCATTGATCGAAAGAGCATCGCTTCAGGAACTTTTCAATAAGCGTCAAGTTCGTCTATAGACATGGAGTACCGTCTCACCAGAAGGGCTGTTCACGCCCAGGCTATGAAATACGGCATCCGGCTTCAACTGCTATATGCGATGAAACGATTGAGAACTTATACTGCAGGGAAACGTGATCATTAAGTCAATAAAAATGAAATAAACACGTAGGGATGTGTATTTAATGAAGCGCTCATAATTAAACGACATTCCCCACATCCTGCTGTTTAATGAACCTCACTTAGAGTGAAGATAAATGTGGTTAAATCGTAACTAGTTGGGCAATTGACCTTGGCGGTGTCTTTTAAAATCCTTTGTCTTGCATGTCATATGTCCTCTGGGCTCCTCCGATTAAGAATTAATTCTGAAACTAATCCTTTTGTACAAGTGCTGAATTGTTTTCACGGTAGTCAGATCATTACAAAGGCCCAAGGCATGCAGAAAACTATGTCACATCATCGCTGTAGTCGGATTCGATCCCGCTATAACATTATTCTGCTCTTTCAAGAACCTACCCTCTAGGAGGCCAATATGATAGGCGTTTGTAACAGTTTACATATTGATCGCATAAAACACGGGCGTCGCATATCATGACCACTGAAGACCACAGATGTGCAAAACGTCACTTAGGAATTTAAATGGCTACATTTTCTCAAAACTTTCCTATGAGTAGAGCAGAGCAAAGTTTCTTGGCTCGAGAGATGTCCAACTGATAACTAATACCAGCTCTTAAGTAGAGGGAAAGGGGGTACGTTTCAACATATTAAATATTACGGTTATTTTGAAAGTTTTCGGAAAACCACCACAACTACGATTTGAGAGAATCATACACCCTTCGGGTAACACAGAATGCAGTTCAGGCCCGCCATTTGTCTGAGTGTGATGCGGCTGTTGTTTATTTTGAGGTATAACCATTAATTCTGTTGCTGTCACACGTAACTTCGCAGAATTTTCTCGAATTATTCTGCGGAAACTTCCCTTACAGCGTTGAAGAGGTGCGTTTTTAAGATGTCATTTACATACTCAAGGACGATGATAGTCATAGCCAGTGATGTGTAATGTTACGTAATAATATCTCGTGACGTGAGGGGCGCGTTTGAAAACAGAGGCGGGAGGGGGGGAGTGTTTGAACGGCAGTAATGTCGTATTTCCTTGATGAATCATATTTTCAGGATATGTGATCTGTAGAGATGGAAACCAGTTTAAAACAGGGAAATCTTTTGAAAATTCTAGCACAAAGCAAAATACAGACTAAATTAGTCTCTCAGCTCCTGTAAGTAATTAAAATTGTCAGTGTTGTTAATGACAGTGTAGGGTATAGCAACTTGGCATATATGTTTCCTGTCGTCTTTTTTCTTAATTTTAGCGAAACATTCCGTGCCACTTTTCCACCGCACTGAACACATCATCCACAGCCCCTTGATTTTAATGTCACGCGGCGTCTTATGGCAAAATACTCCGTTACACAAAGTGACTGGTGTTTGGCCAGTTCTGAAAAAAAGATAGGTATTCTTGACCTCACAAATATAGTTGCCTCAGCACATCCAGTTTCATTTATCGTGAAGAATTTTTGGCTGGGTGTGAAAATTCAGGTATATGGCCATTTTGAAGCAATGCTTTTAGCGATGAAGATTTTAAAGGGGCATCTCTTTATGTAGGGGGAGCAATGTACCCTCTGTTCTAGAATACGGCTTGACAACATGATCAATGGCACAAGTAGACAGCTCTTTGGAAAAGAAAGTGTCCGTCGAAGAGGTTTGCCCATATCCAAGGTTTGCGCCCAGCGGAAGCACTAGTGGTGGACAAATTAAGGGAAAACTAAGAATTCTGACTCTAACATCTGAATAGGCAGGTACTCAGGACCTTGCTGCCTAGAGAAGACCTCTGGGAATTCCAATCCCAGCCTTATGAAGAAAGTCAAAATGGGTGTTACAAAAGTGTATAAAACAAACTCCGAAATAAATCTTATTGTAGCACCGTGCATTTTTGAAGAATCACTTCAATTTATCAACCAACGAATGAACACATAATTTCATATAAAACACTTTTAAAACACTTTAAGACACTCCGACATGTTTCGATCTTGTCAGATCATCATCAGGGAGCTTAGTTTCTTGCTAAAGTTATATTATAATATTCACAATTCAATTGATATTTGCAAAAGAGGTGTTGTGGCAGCATACCATGTTGTGTGGGAATGTGTTGTGGAGCAGTGGCTAGGTGTGCGTCTAAGACGCACATCTAGCTTTTTGTTGCAATCATCTATTTCTTTTGGTTTATTTACAATACAGGGATTTAAAAAAATGTCTAAACGTGTCCCCCTCTCCCCTGCTTAGAAGGTATGGAAAATCTAAAGTGATCCTCTGTTTTACGTAGTTCACCTACGTTAGAATATTTCAAGCTCACACCACACACACACACACATACACACACACACACACCGTATAATTAAAATAGCCTCCCATTAAATGGTTCTTTGGCATCAAATCTGAAGATATCAGCGTCAAAGTTATTCGATAATATGCATTTTGGGAGTAAGAAGATATACATGAATTTTTTCAGAAAATTGGAAACGGCCTTATTTAGACTAACATTTTTCCTAGCGAATTTAAAGACAAGTCTCCTGAACATTACCTGGAGGGCTATTTCCAGAGATGCCGCAGTGTGTGTGGGCTAGGCTGGGTTAAAGCTTAGACATTTGTAATTCCATTGAAGTTTACTTCATTATTTAATACACACACACACACACACACACAT
>Ga0123352_10010646_pt1 | contig 14444 bp, 8 predicted proteins | sample TergutLab28metaG_FD_89700 | JGI IMG/M metagenome (GOLD analysis project Ga0123352, IMG submission 89700) | Labiotermes labralis P1 segment gut microbial communities from Petit-Saut dam, French Guiana - Lab288 P1 | ecosystem: Host-associated > Arthropoda: Insects > Digestive system > Gut ... | reverse complement strand
TTGACAAATGCCTGTTGCTGTATGTACAGTCTTGAACTCCTGATGATGGATGGAAAGACCGTCCGAAACATGTAGAGTGTCATTCCAAAATAAAATAAATTTGATACATTGGTGCATCTTCTTGCTTTTACTATAGAAGTAATATTATGATGCATGGCCCTATGAACATCAAAACAAATTGCTTATGACAGTTTTGTCCAAGGGCCGTGAGGGAAATGCCCCTTCTGAGTCCAGGGCATTGATGGGAGTGTTGTATTAAAATGGATCATAAATAACAGTTGTGGCAGTATAAGCAGGACTGAGGTGTTGTTTTCGGTCTTCTGAGATATGAAGCTGTGTCTGTTGTGGGAGTGGTTCCTGACATCCGTAAGGAACAGCGTAGACAGTGTGAAGGTCATGACCAGTCAGCCATTGACACAGCTTCACATCCCAGGAGGCCTGAATCCTCACAAACACCTCTGTGAGAACTTTACATCTTTCAGAACTGAGGTGCGTTGGGCTATGGACCACCTGTGAGCTTATGAAAACTGTGATGAAATGTTTGGTTGCAAAATGTAATTCTGTTTCCTGTACTGTTCAGTTTGCTGTGTGAGCATTCAGTAGAGTTCACCATTGAATGACAAAGAAAAAAGAGCTATTGCCAGACTATGTAGTGTGTTTTCTTTTATCACCGCCCTGAGCCCTGCAGCTGTCATGGAATGCCTGGTGAATGCGGGCTCCCTGTGCGATAAAGTTGCTGTGCTCGGTGCAGTAATAAATGAAAGACCCCGCATTATGCAGTGGAATTCAGAAGATTTTTGAATATGGATTGGTCAGCTGGTAACAGACTCACTCCTTTCTGATCCCTGTCCATATTTTTGTTTTAGTGCAACATGCTCTGATGACAACTGACCACACTTCACCTCACACATCTAGATAGCCTTGCAGTTTATATTCTACATGGAAACAAGATGTCTTATATCAGTATATTTTAAGAGTTTTTATTAACACCGATGTGCTTTTCACCTTATCTTGAACTTTCAGAAAGAAAAAAAAAAATACAAAGAGAAAGGATACAACTGTATTTTGTCTTAAAGATATGTCTTTTTATTATACTACTTTGTGTGTAAGGTTTCCTTGGAAGTGCTATATAATTACAATGGAAGTGAAGTCAGTAGTCACTGGGGTGCTAACACAGTGTGGATACATCTGTCACACTTTTTTTTTCTCTATTCCCAGTCAGCTCTTAGACTAGAACAAGAAATAAAGTTGTGTGTCAAAAGAAATGCATTATTTGTGATAGGTGTAAAACGAAGTTCAGGCACACCGATCTTTGCAGTGTTGAGATTTCGCAGTTCATATAATGACATTAGTAATATTTCACTTTTACGGTAAAGGGAAACAATAAGTAGCTGTGATGCCTGTGTGGTATGAGACAGAGAACCGATATGTCACCACATACATGCATTTTGTTATTCCTTTTAACAAAAGAAGTCTGAGGAACTGTCACTATAGAAATTGATTCATGAACATTAACCTTCTGTTTGTAAATGTGTTACTGCAGATTCTCTGTTGCATAGCTCCATAAAGCAAGGATGTAGTTTGTTTTAAGGGAGACCCTGTAATTTGGATAATTTATGTTTATTTCTGCTTGTAATGTGCCATGAGAAATAGTCACTTCAGACAAAATATAAAGATTTCAGGCAGAAAATGAATCAGATGTAAAATTAGATTATGTAATAATAAACTCAAGGAAATTACTGTTTCTTCTTGTATGATATAAATTTATAAGAAGCTGCAGGTTGTGTAGCTGGTCTCAGTGTTGCAAGTGCAAGCTATTTTTGTAACTGAATACATTGGGGTGTCTTGATTAGTAAATGTGATAATTAGTGACTCTTTGGTCTTCCTGTCACTGCCATTTGGAATTAGACATAAATTCGTATTGATCTTGATGCATTACCATAAGTTCCACTTATTTTGCAAATTTTCTAATCTGTGTTACACCAATTTATTCCTATGGACACTTGCCTGAAGCATATTTTGTATATTCATGTTTAATGATGTGGTTCATGGTTTGGTGTCAGAATGCTGTGTTCACATTAAACATTTACGTCTTTAGAAAACCATCTTGTTTGTTAAAACCTGAATATGTTTGATATATTTCGCACTGGTATTGTGTTATTGTTGCAGAATCATCACTTTGAATGTACCAAAGTAAAATGATTGACAGTTTATGTATGGCTTTCTTTGTTTTAGGGTAACATTGCTGAAAATTTCTAGTCAGTAAGAAGATATAAATTTTCATTTATTGCAGATTCCTACCTATGTTGATGACAGTTGTGGATTTAAATTCTTTGTATGTTAGATAAGAACTGTTTTTTAATTGGGACTGTCCTTTCTCAAGAATTGTATAATACTGTGACTGGAAAAAAGAGATTCTAATACTTGAACAACAGCAATGTATTATTCATTTGCTGAATATTTTAAAGTAATACAGGCTGCACAGATTTACCAATCAGATATATTAATTGATTTCGTTACTGGCCAGATAAATATTTTCAGAATACTGTGTTATTTATTTGATTTTGCACACCTTCAATGTAACAGGCCATTACACACAAATTTCACCACCAACTTGTTGCACGATATTTTTACATATATTGTACACAACCCAAACATGTTGCATCCTCACATCTTGGCCATCTTAAGGGACTTACAACTTTCATACCTACAACTTTTTAAGACCAGTGTGAAAACAACAGTTTTAGCATTATATCTACCTATTTATTTACACATGATGTCTATTGTGATGGTCATCATTGTATCCTTATTAAATTTTGTATATACATATGTATGTATATATTCTTATTCTGACAATAAAACCAACTAGATGCACTAATTTCTCAAATTTATTTTTGGAATAAAACTCTCCATGTTTCGGACAGTTCCTCTGTCCATCATCAGGAGTTTTTCACTGTGCACACAGCAGTACATACAGGTTTGCTGATGGCTTGCTTTGCAAGCTGTCAGCAAACCTGTATGACATATACCATTGCTGTGTGTACAGTGAAAAACTGCTAATGATGGATAGAGGAACTGTCCAAAACATGTAGAGTTTTATTCCAAAAATAAATTTGGGAAACTGGCGCATCTGGTTAGTTTTATTATAAGAATTGATCATGATGCATGGTCACCTGAACATCAAATATGTATGTATGTATGTAGTGTGCCATTTATCTGTAACAATTTGTCATATGAGCTGTACACGTAGGCGAAACTTGTTAACTCCTGTAAGATGTCCAGGATATGTGGCTGAAACATGTAGGACCTGTGTGTAATAAATATAAACACTGTGCAGCTAGTTGCTAGTGAAATTTGTATTTACTCTGTAATTTTTTTTTTTTTGTGTGTGCCAGGGAAAGTGCAAGTTTTGTACACTTGGTTCTGGCACTAAACTATTCCTTGTCTTGTACACACTTTTGTTCATATCTGTTGTACTTACATGTTATATATTTGTGTGTGTGTGCATGCGTGCGTGCATGTGCGTGTGTGCGCGTGAGTCACTGACCCCCCCAGTGCAGTTGGGGAATGTGTACAGTATTTTTGTTTGCCAAGTCACCATATTATTACATATTATATATGCTATTACCATTATTTTGTTAGTACTGGTATATAATTGTTGACTTTTGAAACTGTTTATCAGTATTGGAACTTTGTGGTTGTAATGATGAATTGTGATGTTAGTATACGGATGCATCGTTGTACAAGTTGGTAGCTGTATAGTTAAACTGTCAAGTAAGTTTTGCAAATATAACTGATGTTGTTTCAATTGCAATAGTTTATATTTTTGCAGTGTGCATTTTTCAGGTGATCAGATAGAATAGCTACTGTCTTTTTTTTTACACGTATCTTATCGGAACACAAAGATAACATTAATAGACAAGTTTCAGGTTTTCTGTGACATTTCATTTATAAAAATTTTGTGTTTCTGATCAACTCTTTCTGTATTAAACACTGGTTCAAATCCTAAATTGTGAATGCTTGGCACAGACTTATTAATTCATTCTTTTTAAATAGCTTACAAAGCACCTTGTGCAAGAAGAAATGTATTAATAGTAAATTCTCAGTATATGGTATAGTTTTTGTCTACAATAAATTGGAATGAGGAGAACAATTTTTCATTTGTAGTAAGTATGTAGAACGAACAGTTGATTGCCGATGTGAATTATATATTGATACAGGTCAGTAGCTTGCCAGCACAATAAATCTGCCTTTTTGTGGGGGGGAGTGTAAGATCTTCACCATTTTCACTGCCACCACCACCACAACAACAACAACAACAACAAGATAGGAAATGTCTGCGGAGTGGAACACTTCTGAAGTGTTCGTGTAACCATAGCAAAGAATAGAACACAGGTAATCTTGCCAACCAGAAAATTAGTGGTATCATTACTAGCCACAATAACAGCAGGAACAGTGGTAATGTTAGTAATCTAAGTAGTATAAAGTCTACATGTGTGTACAGGTAAAGTGCCTTTCTTTTATTTTTGTCTAGTTTTAACAAAACTTGAATTTTTTTGACAGAGTTTGATAAAAATCCCCAGTATAAAAATTTCATGGTAGGCCATCCATCAGGAACCAAGTTCCATGTGGACAGACAGACAGACACAACTAAACTAATAGTTGCTAATTGCAGTGTGCACGAGTCTTAAGAAGAACAACAACAACAAGAACAAGAGTTCCCTTTTCATCTACTCCGATTCCCTCTCAAACTAAGATATCTTACACTTAAAATACTTTGAGGAGCAATACACTAAGTTAGGAAATGTGTGCATGTGTGGTAATCCTGATGTGTTCACCTTTACTGCCTCTGTAATTGTCAGTTCATGGATGCTAATGATTGTTGGTGCCTCATAAATAGCACATAACTGGTGACTTCAAACAGAACACAGACACATCAGAACGCAAATTGCAGTTGCATGATTTCAGGCTTCCACCGTGAAGTAGATGAGATATGCACTCTTCAGAGATGTTAAACAGCATATAGTGGTAGTTCCTTACTGACATTCTGGGGCAACCTATCTGTCACACCTTCAGGGTCAAAGATATACAAGATGTGTGTATAGATTCTGTTGTCAGGTTGCGATCGGATGTGATAGCAGAATTGTAGTATAGGGGGTACGGTGTTTTGGTCCCTACAACACAGGAGGAAGAAGAGCAAAGTAAGGAGTTGGGCCTTTTCGATTTATAATTCTTTCGAATCTCTGGATTTCTTGACTCTTGAAGATGGGACCGAGAGGTTGGCCTGCAACGACCATAAGGAATTACCGCTATGCACTGCGTAATATCTCAATTATCTCTCAAATTGCAATTGCTTCATCTTTACCATCCACTTAGTTGCATATTTTATCGCATAAGATGATCAAAGTTGCCTTGATTCTATTTATCACTTAGTTTTAACTTCTACCTGGTTTAGCTAAGTGTCTAACAGCTGACAAGCCTGTTACATGTATTAATTGATTCGCTCAAGTGACTTTGTTAACGTTTAGTGTGTTCGGATCTAATGACAACAAAATGAACCTCGATGCTTTACAAGTATATAATGGTTCATAAATATGTATTTAGTAAGTAACTGGTATTTTAAGTATTCAGCAGGTTCTCCTAGATATCTTACTTCATACTTTAACCTTGGGCAGTCATTACATGTAACATAGATTTCCCTGGTGCTGATCAGTCAGTGAAACACATCAGGGTTAGAAATAAGTAAATGGTGTATAGAATTTGTGAGTGTTTTTGAGGTTTTATGTGAAATTTGCATAAATATATAATTAGTACTCTGATAAACTCTTCCTGTATAGTGTACAAACATTAAATTCACATGCAGCTATTTATGTTGGATGCTGCTTGTTCAGATTGCTGAGCTTCACTCTTCACTGTTATTGCACACACACAAAGAGGAAATTGTGTATGTAGACCTGATATACATTATTTAATGTTTGCCTCAAAACCATATTGTTTTAGAGCACTGTGTTAGAGGAACAAGGTTACAAATGGTATACTCCCTGCTGCAGGATATTGAGTTTACCAATGCCTTCTTCACCTTCAAAATGTCGTACTATTTAATGGTACTGGTGTGAATGTAATTTCTTTTGAGCACATAAGAAAATTAGAGCGTTTCCTCTGTTGGTTTTTGCTTAACTTAAAAATGTTCAACAGCTTAAATCAATCCTATAGTAAAACCAACCAGATGCACCAATGTGTCATATTTATTTATTTTAGAATGACACTCTACATGTCTTTCTGTCCATCATCAGCAGTTCAAGACTGTCCATACAGCTGTCAAACAGATACTGCTGTCTGCTTGCTAGCAGGTACCCACTTGCAAGCAGACAATCCGGAAATGTAGAGTGTCATTCAAAAATAAATAAATTTGATACACTGGTGCATCTGGTTGGTTTTACTGTAGGAATAATATTATGATACTTGGTCTTATGAACATCAAGAATAAATCAAATTTTACCCAACTTTAACAGAAAGCTGCGGTACATGCAGGTTCAAATTCATTTATGGCTGTAAGTAAAGTATGGCTTAAACTGTGCTGGTTTTCACAGAACTCCGCACTCAGTAAATTGTTGCGGATGTCACGTTTACCAAATTTTAATCAGTTTTCACAAGGGCATATGTGGATTTAATCCAAACTGGTCAAGAAATACTTTGAAGACAGTTATATGCTATTTAGTACAAAGATGTCAGCAGTACAGTAAATGTGCAAGTAAGGCATGGTTGAAGTTCTGTGCTTTTATTTAGCAATTGCATGGTTATTAACAATAAGGATGAATTCTAAAACATCTGAAATGGCCCCATTTTGAACACAGGTATATCTTACTTGAGTTGGTGGACCAAATCGTGTTTATTTTATAATTTTTAAGTTGAAATACCCCATAACAACTGTTGTATACTAACCTGAAATATATTTTCACCCCAAACAATGCTAACCTCTTATTTGCCCAATTATTTATGTACCTTGTGAATAATAGCACCTTGTATTCACATACAGACGCAGATATTTTAAAAAAAATTTAAGCCTCATTTTATATGCTCTGTTCATCGAAGGGTAGAATATTGTCACGGTTGAGCTACCGTTCGCGGTCCGGGTATTGCCAGCATAAGTACATAGATGGCAGCGTGAGAAACTCTAGTAAAACAGTAAAAAAGTTTCTTGTAACTCTTGTTTCCTTCTTTTTGTCCTGACTGCCGTTTCATTTAGTTATCGCGTGCCTATCCAAGCTCGTATTCCAATAACAATTACGTTTATGCCATGGGACTCTGACCACGTGCAATCTATTTTTCGGATCTCGAAGCAGGGACATCAGCTATCACAACGAAGCTGACGTTCCTCCGTGGTGTATTTGCTTATATTGTAACAGTGGTGGGACTGGCATAATGTCTGTAGCTGATCTGTGGCCTGTAGGCTATTCTAATTTTTCAGTAGCAAGTTTCGTTCCCGGCATTGAAGACGACCCCGTAACCTTGACGGATAACAGCTGATGATTAGCAAAGTTGTATAGTTGAGGTGTCAGGTGGTTGTTACTTAATGCGTAATGAACTAAAGTAAACGCAACATTCCGTAACTTTTGGGTGGGGGAGTGTATCGAGTGTTAAGTGTAGCGGTGATGGTGTCAGTTCTGCAAAATAGTGAAACACGTGTCTGTAACCTTCAAGGCAACTGGGACAGTGAGTGCAAAGCTTTGTGTGTGTGCGTGTACGTGGTGTGAAATAAGAAATAATGCAAGATACTAAACATTAACCCAGCTCTCCGTAAAACAACAATGGTGGATCTAGATAAAGGATGCCAATCGTTACACTAGTGGTGTCCAGTAGTTAAATCTGCAAGATGGAGAACCATAACCTCAACCTTCCATAACCCACAAGGCAACAGCGGATCAAGGTAGGTAGTATCAAATGTAAATGCTGGAAGATTGCCGAAGGCAGTCCATCCCACTGTAAACTTTCATGGCACAGTGCAGTTCTTAACACTGCTGACGAAACTACTCAGTACCAGCGTTATTAAGTAGTCTGTAGAACCTGCCCCGATTTGTGTGATGTCTCTGTTGTACACTTGTCGCAAGAAATGGACGATTTTAACAAATATCTTTGTTGTGCTGTCGTGTTGCTGGTATTTTATGTACGATAAGAGCACGTAAGATTACGTAGCTCAGACTGTTGACATTTGGCGATCCTAGCATATTTAGTTTTACGGTTATGTTGTTACCCATTGCATTGTGAGTGACGGGTTGCGACAATTATGGCCGACTTTTCAGTCGCGCGTAGAAGTGCATCCTTTACGAAGTTTCGGCGAAAAGTTGAGTATTTTGGGACAGGATGCCACATCAGTCGATACTAATTAACGTTTCGGAGGAGTTTAATGCTTCCATATTCAGGGGCTTAGTTATCTAGGACTATTTGGTCGTTGAAGGGGTCAGCAAGGACCTCCAGAACGTTGATAAGTGCATACCTATCTACACGGCGTCATGTTTCAGAACGCTTGAACTCATCAACACCACTATGACAACCTGAAATGTCACAAGGTTTTATAAGCTACTGTAGGAACTTCATTTCTGTATTTTTTCTGTAACTCTAAAAAAACGCGATATGTATCTATTAGGCCACATTTTCATTTAGCTTTGTAACTTCATGTGATTGATTTGTAGAGACATACTTTTGTTGTTACAGATATTAATTATCTTTTCATATATACTGACACTAAGTTTTATTACATCTTAGCATTTTGTGCTTTTGAAGGGCAGATCTGGAAACAGGTTGTTTCAAATCGTTTCTCACCAGTTCTGTTGACAGAGCACAAAGAACAACATTTTTTTTTTCTTATGTCATGGTCGAGTTTAGATATGTTGTTATCAGTGCTGGTGTGCTGAGACTGCTCATTAGTGGCCACAGACAGGGAGTGTCAAGAGAATACATCAATCAGTAAATAGATTTGTAACATTGCTGATCAGTTTGTTTCTTTACATGTAAATGTCAAGATGCAAGGTGGTGATGCTTGCTTCATGACTTGCCTCAAAGCAAATTGTAATGCACTGTAAAATCTGCAGCAATGGTATCCTTGTTATGACCATGCTGCATAGCTGTTTCTAGTTTTCAGCTGTCTTCCATTATTTGCTGTGCATGTAGTGACTGTTGTAAAGGAACAGAACTTGCTACATAGGCTATCTGTATGAGTCTTTGTTCAGCTGATTGTGGTGATGGCTACAAAAGTGCAAAGTGAGAGGGGCTGTGAACTGCTGCTGGCGATCCTGAATTGGTTCGTTGTCAACTGGACATGTGAACTGACTGCTGTCTCCTTTGGACTGTCAGTCCAGTCCTACTGATATGCCCAAGTCCTCAGTAAACTTCTCTGCATAAATTAATGGTTTATCAAATTATTCATAATTACTGCAGTGTGCCAGGTTCCTCTTTGTTTCTTGCAGCTGTTCAACTGTTTGAGCATCTAACTAACTAACTAACTACTTGACTGACTGAATGACTAAACAACTGACTGACTAACCAAACGACTGACTGCCTGACTAACTAGCATACTAATGAACTAAGTAACATACTACCTTAGCTACTTAACTAATGGAAGCAGTCTGTTTCAAGAGCTAATCAAGTAACTTCCTGTTCACTGCTCTGTCCACATCCTCATCCAGATTAATCCATTCCACGTCAATATTATCGTTCCGTCTACACCCAGGTCTTCAAATGTTCTAACTTTTGTTACAAACCCGAATATCTCGGCAGCAGCTAGAGGAAATACCACTAAACAAACAAACAAAAAATACAACGCAAAAAAGGATTGTATAATTGTAAAATGTATTTCATATTCTATAGCAATATACATGACGCAGCTCTACTAGTGGGGTTACGAATCCCCGCAGGAGAAGAACATTTTCTCTTTCCTAAAGCGGCTATTGGGCCCAATGGGTACGGGGTGAAGCTACCGGGGCGTGAAGTTGACCACTGGTCTAAGAATGAGTGGAGTTACGTCTCTGCTTTCCCTATATACCGTCATGGCATGAACAGGGACTGCTTTACTATTTGATAATATAATGTAACATAATATAAACGCTTATAAAATGGCAAATACATACTCATGGCCTTCTACTGTGCAACTGTGCCATCGGCAGATGTCGTGTGGCAGTCCTCCGAACAGCAGACACATGCAGCCCGAATGGACGCTTCACACGCGCATTTGGAGTTCGATGTCCATCATGTTCCCTGAGCAGAACGTGCAGGCGACATATCAACCTGTTGATCTTTCGTACTAGCCAGTGGTCGTTGTTATTAAGTACGTGTATATGGCGAGCTACTTAGATCAGTTTTTCCCAAACTTCTCTAATCGCGGACCTCTTTTGGCTTCGAAAAATAATCACGGATCATCACGTCCTTGATCACCTAAACGCAGTGTCCAAATGGTAGGTAAGGATATATCAAAAGTTAAAGGTTTATATTTCGGGACTGATTTTAGATAGTTACGAATATTTACCGGTAGCACACGTAACCATGAAAGGCATGATTTCTCCTTAATTGGACTGATTGTCGCTGGCTTCGCGGGTACAGGGGGTTTCATAATTAGATATTCTGAAGGTCATACGAGATAAACACATCGCCAGTTAAAGAAATTACTGGATTATTTTTAACAAAACATTGTTAATTTATTTAAAAAATAAGTAAACTTCAAAGTATCCATTACAGATATGTATCCATGGATCCCGTGGGAACTGGTCGAGGATCCTCCGGGATCCGTGGAGCGCACTTTGGGAACCACCGATTTAGATTCAGTGTGTTGATCCGCACACAGCCAGTGTCATGGCAAAAGCTTGCTGACGTGTACACTGCAGACCGAAAGTTCAGGAGATCATGAGACTAGTTTGGTGTGTGGGCGTAGGCGTCTTCACGGGAAGAGTGACACAAGTCAAAATAATGGTTCAGTTTCCATTTCGTCACTCTTCTTCATGGAAGATGCCGCGATGGACGGTGTCACAGCCTGGACACAAACTTGCGTACCAAAAGCTGCTGCCTTACCAGATAACAATGAAACCGAGGGAGATTTCAGGCCTTCGCTCTAGCAAAATGCTACGCGGTCTAAGTTGGTATTTGGTTACAGACATTTCGGGACATTCTGTAGGTACCATCTAAAAGGTTCAAATCTTGATCTTGGGGGACGAGACCGAGTGGTTGTCCCAAAACGTCTGTAACCAAGTACCAACTTAACGCCGGGTAACATTTCGGATGTTATAGCGCCTGACTACGGGCTGGAAGGTCCGGGATCAAATCTCGGTGGGGACGAGATTTTCCGCCCGTCCAGACCTGCCCTGGGGCCCACCCAGCCTCCTGTATAATGGGTACCGGGTCTTTCCCGGGGTAAAGTGCGGCCGGGGCGTGCTGATGACCACTCACCCCCTTCTAGTGCCGCGGTCATGGAAGAGTAGAGCTATACCTCTACCCACCCTCTGGGCCACACCGGGCTTGTAAGGGTGTCACTTTACCTTTACCTTTAACATTCCGGATGTGCGAAGTTTTCAGTATCGAAGCTATTATTAGAATAGAGCAAGACTGGGTGTAACTAGCCGGAGACTGGCAGAAGAGACAGGGACATGTGGAGAAACGTAGTTTCAGTAGAAGGAAAAATCATTGCACGATACACAAATCCGTGTATGAGTGAATTACCAATTTAATCCCTCTCTTTCAATAACCCTTACGTCACGGCTCTTGGGACTTCGTTTTTCTAGTCTATAACGTTGCGTCGTTGAATAGGCAGTTCCCGACGTTTCGAAAGAACGCGGTGGTTTCATATTTAGGGGTCAAGATGGGACACTTTGTCCCGAAATATCGGTAACCGACCGACAACCCTACGCCTCCCTAATGTCCCAGAAGAGGGAACGCCTCAACTACACGGCGGGGTGAAGCCTGAAACCTCAGAGGAAGGAAGTTTCGTCGAAACGCGACGCCATATCGCCATATCCCAGTAGAACGAAGTCCTCAAAGCTCGGAACTGGCCTGTCGACATTTTGACTTGTGTCACTTTTCGGGGAGATGCGATCTGTTGTTTCTGTGTGTGTGTGTGTGTGTGTGTGTGTGTGTGTGTGTGTGTGCCAGAGAGGAATGACTCCAGCCAACAAGCCGACAGTTCCATACCGCCACTGTGAAACTCCCATACCGACCGTAATCTTGACCCATTTGGTCGCAGTGTGTGACTCTTGTCACACGTCACACAACACCCCCCTTACACGCTCGGACGCACTTCATAATGACTGGCCCACTGTAAACATTCGCCAGTGAAACTCTCTGTGTCTCCCTGCTGCTATGTATCTTCAACAAAGAGTGACCAAAACCTTCCCAGGGGCTGTACATAACTGTACAGCCATTTGTGCCAAACTCATTTCTGAACACTATCAATAAATATTTAGCTTTTTTTTTTTTTGCAAAGAGGGAGAAAGCTACGGTGAGAGGCAGCACTTGTCGATAAGCTGTGTAACGCAATGCCATCAGGACGAACTAACGTCCCTGTCTGCGTACTGTAGTCTTTTAAATTCCAGTGGATACGTTATGTACCACCAGGTATCAGTAGGTAAAATAATCGCCATACAAGCCTTGAGAGTACCTGGAGGTTGAGGCTGCTAGATTTCAAGACAGTGGGCACATGAAGGTGGTAAGGTTGTCAGCCCTACGCACCGGCCGCCTTTACCGCCAAGGAAATATTTCTGGTACTCATTTGTTAGAAGCTGAGTCGACCCCAGGGCCACAGTGCGGCCTAAGGGATTATGCCAATGAAAAATTCCAATGACACCATCGGTAATCGAACCCGCGGCCTTCCTGCTTGTAACACAGTGCCTAAACCAACTGCGCCACTGCTTGCTGCCACCATCAGCTTTAATGCTCACAAATTCCACGTTCTGCCCCACACAGTGTATTTATGTATTTTGTGTGGATCTGAGAACAAACAGCGATTATTTCCCTATACAACATTAACTGACTGGTTCGTATAACCGAGACGGAGAGTGTTTACTGCGCAGTACGGACTGTGTCTTTAAATACAATTCATGCTAATATTAGTCTTCTTCCATCCCCTTTGTCTTTTGCCACGTCATAATTTCTCTCATACTATTAATCTTACTATGGGCCGGATAGTTCAGTAGGTATAGCCACTGACTTTGGGCTGGAAGGTCCGGGATCAAATCCCGGTGGGGATGAGATTTTCCGCCCGTCCAGACCGGCCCTGGGGCCCACCCAGCCTCCTGTAAAATGAGTACCGGGTCTTTCCCGGGGGTAAAGTGCGGCCGGGGCGTGCTGCTGACCCCTCACCCCCTTCTAGTGCCGCGGTCATGGAAGAGTAGAGCTATGCCTCTACCCACCCTCTGGGCCACACCGGACCTGTAACGTGATCACTGTACCTTTACCTTTGTTAATCTTACTACTTGGCCACCAACTCTGTCTGTGCAGCAGCTGTTAGCATACACGTACTCAGATTCGCCGCTATGGTGGAGTGCTTCCTTATTGGAGCCCGCTTGTTTCAGAAGGTCTTGCTGTTAATAAGCCCTGAATAACTACAACCAAAACTACAGCAGTTCTGATTGGGCAGCTAGTGTTGGATTGGTTAGTCAAGAAGTACCCAAACTTCTGTGTAACCACCAGCTCGATTACCATACTTAAAAGAACCGATATGATGTACGACGCCTTGTGTAACCTTAAACAACAGACTACAGGGCGTATCTTTAATCCCGGTCTCAACACGTAAGCTGTCGCGGTACTCTAAGGCATGCGAAGTTCGCCCCCGCTGGGAGTTCTAGAAGTCCGTATTCCTCGTACAGTTAAGCTTAACTTATTTCATATAAAAGCTTCAAAGTGCTGCCATCCTGATGCCAAGTAGGTCTCACACCTTACGGAAATGTTTCTCATTATGCAGCGGAACCATGTCTTGGAATTTGGGCAGTTTCTCTTCGAATGCCTTATTGAAGTCATTGCGAAGTATGTGGATTGCACTTCAGTGTCTTTTGTGTTGATGCTATTGGATAATATTTTGAGGGTTGGCTTAACGTTACGACCTGAATTGCTTTCATGGCAAAACGCGGTCCCTGTGATTTTACCCGCACTCGCTGCGATTTGAGGCGTTGAAAAGGAAATTGCACGCACTGTATATATATTTCCGTTGCACCAGCTGTCAGTTCGGCTGTTTGGTGTCCTACACAAAGGATGCAAATGATGTACCAGCACAGAGAAAAGCAAGTTTTTTAAATGTAGTGTATGTCCGAGGCGCGTATGGGTGAGGAGAGGGGGGTGTATAGGGACTTGCTAGGGAAACCGGAGGGAAAGAGACCACTGGGGAGACCTAGGCGTAGATGGGTGGATAATATTAGGATGGATCTCCAGGAGGTGGGATGTGGGTATATGGACTGGATTGGGCTGGCCCA
>Ga0123352_10010645_pt1 | contig 14445 bp, 18 predicted proteins | sample TergutLab28metaG_FD_89700 | JGI IMG/M metagenome (GOLD analysis project Ga0123352, IMG submission 89700) | Labiotermes labralis P1 segment gut microbial communities from Petit-Saut dam, French Guiana - Lab288 P1 | ecosystem: Host-associated > Arthropoda: Insects > Digestive system > Gut ... | reverse complement strand
TTTACCCTATTTTACCCTATTTTACCCTTATTTCCCCTAAACCCTTTTCACCCTCATTTTTTTGCATATATATATATGCAAAATGAGGGTTGAGGGTAAGGGTGTATTTTGGGTTGATGGTAACATATTAAAAAGGTAAATTACTTTGGGTTTCTTCTACATATTCCGGCACAAATAAATGATAATGTCCAACTGAATTTTTTACAATTATCATTTCTTCTGTTGCCGTCTTAATTTTCTTTTCAGCGGTTTTGTCTTTTATTTCGCAACGCTCCATTACCTTACTCCGCAACTCTGCATAACTCAAAGTAGTATTTTCGGGCAAAAGTTCCCTAAACAGTTCTTGGAGTTTGTCGGTGTTTTTTGGCTTCAAAGACGGCTCGCAATATTCGGGCAATCCGTTTTCATTCACTCGAAAATAAAACTTTTCAAATGGAAGATTACGGCAATACTTCGGGTTTACTGCCGACACATCGCCGTCAGCCTCAACGCTGATAACCGTTTCAGATTTATTTTGCAACTCTGTACCGGCGTGTCCTCGCAAACTGTTATCTGCTTTGTTTTCGTGCAGTACAACGCAAATATGGCAGTTGTGAACACTCGACAAATTCATTAACAGATTTACAAGTTCCGAGCTTTCGGAAATGCTGTTAAAATCGTTCATTAAATCCCTTGCGCCGTCAATAAAAATTAAATCGGGGCGGAAGTGTTGGATTGCATTTCTAACAAATTCACGCCGTTTTTCAGTGGTTAATTCACGCAAGGTAAAAACACGAATACGGTTGTCGTTGCGGTTGTCGTCAAACTCTAAAAGTCTGTGTATTCTTTTAGTGGCTTTTTGCACGTGGAATATTGCCTGTTCCGTGTCGAAAATAACAATCTTTGAAGTATCGTTTATTTCAAGAAATTGCGCCGAAAATAAGCCAATTAGAAACGTTTTACGGCTCTTTGCTTTGCCACTAATGCAACTGATATTACCACGAGTGAAAATCGGTTTTTCAGCCAAAGAGATGAGAGGTTGAGGCTCTCGAATATTCTTTGATAAGTCGATAAGAAGACCATCAAAATCAAAGTCGGCATTTTCTCTTAAATTGTATGTTATTTCATTTTCATTCATAATAATTCGGTTGATAGTGTTAATTTAATCGGCTCGAATGATACCTCGTTTCCGTCTGTATTGATAATTTCAAGTTCCTTACAATATACTTGCATCGTACCGGGAGCGTTAAATCTCGAAAGTTCATTAGGATTTGCAACGCCTACTATCGGCTTGTTCACATAGTCGGATTTGATAGGAAAACAAGCCACTACCATATTGCAGTTGTATTTTGTAGCCATTTCAAAGGCGCAAACAGCATATTTTGATATTTCGCTATGAATAATCATTGTATTTCGCTGAATGTTTGGCAAAATATCATTCTGCAAAAACATTATTCTTTCTTGAATTTTCCTTTTGACAAAGTCGGGAGTTTTCGGATTTGCAAACTCGCTCTGTAATTCGCCAATCAGCTTTTTAAGTTTTATAACTTCATAACTTTCATACATCATAGCGAACACCCTTTCTCAAATAATGATAATTGATTGTCGGGAACAAGAAAATAAATCTTGTGTCGGCGGTTACCTACACCCGACCAATAGTCGCCGATAATATAACCGTCTTTACGAAGCGCGCTGATTGCTTTTCTGACATCATTACAATTTAGGTAGCGACTTGTTGCTTTTACTGTAATTTTTTCGCCATTTTTTAGCAATGATAATACTTGCATTTTCAAAGAAATGGTATTATCTTTGCGCTGTGTTTCGGGGGCGGTAACGCCCTTTTGTTTTTCTTTCATATTACACCTCCACTTTCAAGATTTTATTGATGTCAGATAGCTTGTACCGCCTTTTGCCCCCGATTTCGATAGAACACAAATAATTTTCATTATTCCATCGCCAAAGTGTAGCAAGGTTTACGTCTAAAATTTCAGATGCCTGTTTTCTTGTTAAATACTTTTCCGACTCTTCCTTTTTTTCATAAATGGAACGTGCACCACTCAAAATTTGACTTGCAAATTCATTCAGCTGTTCGCCTGTGAGCGAAACAGTAATTTGTTGCTGTGATAATAATTCTTGAATACTCATTTTTTAAGAATTAAGATTTTTGTGAGCGTTCTTGGTGCGCTAAACCATCCCGCCTCGAAACGCTAAGCGTATTTGTTTCGGTTTCACGCCGCAAAGATAAATCAGTAAAATGCTGAATTGCAAGTATTTGCAATTGCTTTTCGTTGTCGGCAACGAGATGCAACAATGGCAATTAAAACACAAAAAAACGCAGCGACTTTTCGCTACGTTTTTCTTTTATTTCAAATTTACTTTTATGGTAGTAAATCGACTATTTGTTGAATTTCGTCTTTTGGAATATTGCCTTTATTTAAATAATTGGTTATTGATTGCCTACTGCAACTTAAATTAAATTCCGAAATCACATCGGTGGTATTGTATGAGTTTTTTTGTAAATAATTTTTATTTTGCAATGCCTCTAATACTTTTGCTACATCTTTCCCTTTTTTACCATCTAATAATTCGTTTAATTTTTTCAACAAGGCGGTTTTATCGCTGTGATGTAAGTAATCGGAAAAAGTTTGTTGCAGAGCGGGCGTGTCATCTGTTTTGGGCTTGGCGTTAATTTCGCTTTTAGTATCATTGTCAGCAAATAATTTCATTATAGAATTATATCCATTTTCGAGTTCTTTTGTCATTGCGTTGTAAAAATCCTCGATAGTTGTATTGGCTATTAAAATGCACAAATTATTGAAAAATGGTGTGCTTCTCGCTTTTGCTTTCAATTTCATTTCTACAAACAGACAAACGTTGTACTCGATATACGCTTTGTTAATCGTTATCAATTCATTTTTTACAGAAAGATATTTGTCCTTGATATAGTTTTTCAAAAATTTTTCATTGTTTCTGTTGTTGTGCAAATTAATAGCAATTTGTTTTTTTATTGCCTGCAAATCTACCGAAAAAATATTTGTGTCATTTGTTGCCTCTGAATACTTATCACGCCAGTACTGATTATCATCACAAGCATAAATATTGACATTATAAAAATACAACATTTTCAATTTGTCAAATGCTGAAAAGTATAAATCAACCATATCAAAAATCGGCATATTCAAAAATTTGTCTTGTGTTTCCATATTTCAAAATTTTATTCAATCAAACTTACTAATTCTTTTTTCATATTTTCGTCAATATCACGGTATCGGGCAAAGGCTTTGCTTCCCTCTGCGTGTCCGCTCAATTTTCCCACAAGATTAGGGTCTTTTACTTTTTTATAAAGATTTCCGCAAAATGTACGGCGAGCAAGGTGGCTACTTGCAATTTCATTGATAGGTCTTTTTTCTTCTTCTCTTGTGGTCGGATTAAGAACAGTTACAATGCGTGTTATTTCTGATATTCTGAATATTTCTTTTATTGCATCATTGTATTTTTGTGCTGATATGTAAGGAAACAATGTTTTTTCGTCAAAACTCGAATATCTTTTTGTTATTTCTTTTGCTGTTGTGTTAAGAGGAACACGAATAGTATCCGGATTTTCGCCTTTTGTTTTTCGTGGAATATATTCTATTGCATCATTAATAATATTGTGCTTTGTGAATTTATAAAGGTCGGAAACACGACAGCCAACAAGGCATTGAAAAACGAATATATCTCGCTGTATGGCAAGACTTGGTCGATTTGACAGGTCGGTATTATAAATTTGATTTCGCTCGTCAATCGTTATATAAATAGGTGTGCCGTACAAATCGGGCTTGCTTTCGTATCTCTTGAATGGTCTATTTGTTGTTTTTTCTGTATCTAAACACCAATTAAAGAAAGCCCGAAGTTTATTGAAAAGCGCATTTATCGTATTCGTGCCTCTTGGCTGAGGTTTAGAGGCTTTTCGTGCTACGTTTGTCATTGCTGGAAATTTATCGTAAATATCTTTGTACTCATCATATAGGGTATGTTCATTACGCAAAAAACTTTCAAAATCCACAATCGTTTCGCTTGTAATATCGTCAAGTTCTAATTTGTAGTCTTTTCTTTCATTTACCGACACAAATAATTCGTACCGTTGCAAAGCTCGTTTCAATACCATAAAATTTTTTTCTCTAACATCTGACAATTTCCGTTTTACCAAAAACTCATCAAATGCTTCAAAAAATGCTTGTTGTGGTGTTTCGTATTTTTCAGGATTAAATGCTTTGTCTATTTCCGTTTCGAGCAAATCCGAAGTCAGAATTTTACCTTTTTGTAAATAAATTGAATGAATTAAATCTTTGCGGTCAGAAATTGATTTGTCAAAATCTTTGCGTTCTTGTTCGTCAATCAAACAACGTGCTTTAATCTTTTGTTGTTTTTCGTCCCACTTGTCGGGTAGCACCAAAATGTCGCTTTTGTGGAATATTTGAAAATCTCTGCCGTCTCTTAATCGAAAACGGACATTTATCGACTTATTTTTGTTGGTTTTGATTGTGCGAATAAATGCGGTTACAGTTGCCATAAAATATTGTTTTCAAATGGTGGTGCAAATATACTAAACTTGCACCACATAAAAATAATTTCGTGCAATTATTTTTCAACAACCTGCAATTTGTTTTTCAACAACAAGCTGTCATTCAATATATTTGAGCAATAAAAATGATTTTCTTTGATTTTGTGAGATTGCATTATTTTACTCCCACTTCGAGTACAAGAAAGCACTGATTTTTCAGTGCTTTCTTGTTTTCCGCAGTCCGCAGGTTGAAACCTGCGGTTATTAAAATGCGGCTTTCCAAGCCGTTTATAAATTTCTATTTGTCTATCGTCTAAAAGTCTTACGTCTAACAGTCTAAACAGCTTTAAAACTCATATCCAAGCTTTTGACCGAATGAGTGAGCGCACCAACAGAAATATAATCAACTCCGCAACGCGCATAATCGAGCATTGTGTCGAATGTAATTCCGCCCGATGATTCGATTTCGTATTTTCCGTTGATAATTTCCACTGCTTTGCGCGTGTTGTCGGGCGAAAAATTATCTAACATTATTCGGTCAATTCCGCCGATTTCAAGTACCTGCGCAAGTTCGTCGAATGTGCGGACTTCGATTTCTATTTTCAAATTTTTGCCTTTTTTCGCCAAATATTTTTGCGCTCCGCGAATGGCATTTTCAATTCCGCCTGCAAAATCGACGTGATTGTCTTTCAACAAAATCATATCAAACAAACCGATACGGTGATTTACGCCGCCGCCAATTCGCACGGCTTCTTTTTCGAGCAGGCGAAGTCCGGGCGTTGTTTTGCGCGTGTCGAGAATGCGCGTTTTTGTTCCTTCCAACGCTTTCACATATTCGCGCGTGCGTGTGGCAATTCCGCTCATTCGTTGCATAATGTTGAGCATCAGGCGTTCGGTTTGCAAAAGTGATTGAATTTTTCCCTCGACCACAAAAGCAATGTCGCCCGATTTTACTTCTGCGCCATCTTGAATGGAAACGGTCATTTTTAAAGTCGGGTCGAAAGCGCGAAAAATTTCTCGCGCTACTTCTACGCCTGCGAGTACGCCGTTTTCTTTAATTATCAACTGCGATTTTCCGACGGCAGTCGCGGGAATGCTCGAAAGCGTTGTGTGGTCGCCATCGCCGATGTCCTCGGCAAACCACGCCGAAATAAATTGCTTATAGTCGTCTTTTTTCATTCCGACGGCTCAATTCTAAGTTGCTGAATTACATCGTTGTTATCGCTTTTTCGCGTCAAAACGTGAACACGAAACGAGCCGTTTGCCGTTTTCAGTGTTCCGATTATGAAACTCGAAGCCTCGCGTTCGCCTCTGTGACGCACGGTGAAACTTTCAACGGGATTTCTGCGGAAAAAATCGGAAACAATACCGCTCGCTTGCTGTTTGCTGAAAACGTCGTTTCGACTTTCAACAACCAATTCAATATTGTTGTTGAAAAACGAGGAAAGTGCCGAAGCATTTCCGCTGTTCAACGCACTGATAATTTCTTGCGAAACGCCAAATGCTTGCGAAACGCCGAAAAACAGCGTGAATGAAATGATTAATAAACTTGGTTTTTTCATAAGGAGTTTATGTTTATACGTTCAATAAAAAGACAAAGAGTTTTTGTATTACTATCAATAATTAATCGTTAATCATACTTCCAAAACCTTGATTACGAGTCGCCCAAAGCACAGATGTATATGTGTTAAAGTATTCTATCCATTCTGCTTCCTTTCCATCGGGAACTTCAAAATCAATTATAAACCAAGCCTGATGCGTATTACCTTCAAAAAAATGGTAGTCGGTCATAAATTTCAACCAATCTGCTTGGTAATCTTTATTTTCCATACTATGCATCGCAACGTCAATCGATCGTAACATTCTGATAAAAATATCCGTGTACACGACTGAGATATGGCTTGGCATTCAAAACCTCCAAAATTTCGTCCAAACTACTTGCAGGCAAAGTTGTAAGAAAGCCTCGACCTGCACCGAGCCTATGGACATTTAATACTCTACGATTAAATAAATTAATAAAATCGAACACATCGCGTATGATTGTAGTATCGGATTTAAAACCTACTCTGACTTCTTTTGGTTTTATATATGAATAGAATGCCGCTCGCAAAAGTTTAGAATGTTCGCCAAAGATTTCTAATCTCAATTCTCTCGTCATACCATTCTCATCAAGTAAAATTGTGATGCTACCATACCTTCCCGGCGCACACATTATCATACAATCTCTATCAGTCCACACGGCGTCAAGTTTAGCATCAATTATGCAAGAGTGCGATTTTAACCACTCGGTCAGTGCCTGTAATTTTCGCTCATCACTCCAATTGTTTTTTGACAAAAGTTCTAAATGAGCATTAATGAATGGTGCTGTTTTATGGAAATTTTCGAGATTTGCATACAAACAAAACTTGTCGCATTCTATACAAACTTCCGGCTCATTCCTTTCGCACGAAGTAAAAATCGCTGTTGCAAAACCGATTGCAAGCAGTAGACTAAATTTTAAAAAAATCTTTTTCATTTTTTTATTTTTTATGAGTTCAAAATTATTATTATTTTCTACAAAACTTCGCCTGTTAAATACTATTTCGTAATTCATTGATAAACTCGTCAATGGTTGTTCTTTTTTGCTTTCCAACTATTATTTCTCGCACATCATTAAAACCGCTTTTCAAACTTTTTTGCAGTTTTTCGCTCGCTTGAATTTGATAACTATTCATAAAGCAATCATTATTTTAAGATATTTTTCTGCGACAAAGATACAATTTTCAAAAATAAAACACCATATTTGCATAATGAAATTTTTATCTCTTTTGTTTGTGGCAAAAATCGAGCCAAATTTTCGCAGATATTTAATCATATGTAAAAACGCAAATTAATGAAAATTACCCTTTTAGTTGTCGGAAAAACGGTTGATAAGCAACTGATAAAACTGTCGGAGGAATATCAAAACCGATTGAAACATTACGTTTCGTTCAGTTTTGTGGTTATTCCCGAACTGAAAAACACGAAAAATCTTTCGGAAACGGAGCAAAAAGAGCGAGAAGCGGATTTGATTTTGAAACAAATCGGTGCGAATGATGAAGTAATTTTGCTCGACGAGCGCGGAAAACAATTTTCGTCGGTTGCGTTTGCGGGATTTTTGGAACAAAAATTGCTGCAATCTACTAAACGTATGATTTTTGTTGTTGGCGGTGCGTACGGATTTTCCGAGCGCGTTGCCGGTCGTGCGAACGGCAAAATTTCGCTTTCGCCAATGACTTTTTCGCATCAAATGGTGCGCGTTATTTTTTTGGAACAACTTTATCGGGCAATGACAATAATTAAAGGCGAGCCGTATCATCACGAATAAAGCACGAAAGGGCGAAAGCACGAAGGCACGAAGGCACGAAAACGAATAAAATGATAAAACGTAGAGACGCGGCACGCCACGTCTCTACAAACGAAAACGTGAATTGCTCGGAGAGCAAAATGTGAATAACCGCAGGCGTAAGCCTGTGGAAAAGACAAAATATGAATATAAAATCTTTAAATACAAACACAAAAAAAACGCCTTTCGCGCTTTCGCGCTTTCGTGCTTTCGCACTTTTGTGTGTTTTTCTTACTTCAGGAATTATTTTCGGAACGATTTATCGTACTTCGCCAAATCGGGCGGTGAATATTGAGCGATTTCAGAAAGAATTGCACGCGAAAGAAGCGTTGGTTTTCAGTACTTTGCACGAATTGCACGAATTGTTGGCAGATAATTCGGCGGATGTGCTGATAAATTTTCCGTTTCCCGACAATGAAATTTCGTACTATGTTGTTGAAAATGGCGAATTGATTTTTTGGTCTGATAATCAGCTTGATATAAGTGGTGTAGATATGCGCGAATTTTCTGACTGTTCGCACTTTATTCACTTGGCAAACGCATATTGTGTTGTTATTGCGCGTGAATACGATGGTCTAAATTTCATTGCGCTAATTACGATTAAATATGATTATCCTTACGAAAACAACCGGTTGATAAATCGTTTTGCGCGCGGTTTCGATATGGACAAGCGCGTTGGAATAACGGCGGGCGATGCTTCTGACAAGTTTCCTGTTTTTTGCAAAAGCGGACATTATTTATTTTCGCTTGTAAAGCCCGGAACGGCGATTTACAACGAGTTTTGGGCTTTGATGGCGAGCATTGCGTACGGACTTGCGTTTTTGCTTTTCTTTTTGATGTATGCGCGTTTTCCGCTTTTTGTCGGAAAGAAAAACATTGATTTAAAAACTTTTTTCGCGCTCTTTTTCAGTGTCGGAATGTTGGTCGGCGCGCTGTTGTATTTCGACATTCCCAAAGTTTTTTTGCAGAATAAACTTTTCTGCTCAACTCAGTACGCGAGCAATGTTTTTTTGTCGTCAATTTGCCATCTTTCCATTCTCACGGCGTTTGTTTTTGCTTCGGCTTGCCTGTTTTTTTTCTTTGTGCGAATTGAAAAAAAATCGCTGAAAACACATTTGACACTACTTTTATTATATCCAATTTATTTTCTTGCACTTTACAGCGTTTTGAACGGATTGGTTTTTCACTCGAACATACAACTGAATATTTTACGACCGAACGATTTTTCGATTATCGGTGTTTGGGCGCATTTTCTGTTGATTGTTTGGGGTGTTGGACTTGCGCTGATTTTTCACAAAACGCATCGTTATTTTGCCGCTGTCAAAAAACTTCGACTTGCTGTGATGGTTGATTTGTTTTGCGTTGGTTTACTGATTGTTGCGAGTTTTTTCGTAGAGCAAATCAGTTTGTTGCTCGTTGTGCTTCCGTTTGTGCTTATAAGCATTGGATTTTATGTTTTTATTGGATATAAAAAATTGAAAAACAGTTATTTACATTTGCTTGTTTGGGCTTCGCTGTATGCGTTTTTTGTGGCGTTCAATTTGGTCGAACTCAACGCCGAAAAAGACAAGGCAAAATTTCGCGTTTTGGCACAAAATATTTTTGCGACCGATAATTTGCGAAGCGACCAAATTGCCGATATTTTGTTCGAAGATTTGGACGAACGACTTACCAGCGAGACAATTATGGAATTTTATGCTCGCCTTCAACACACAAGCTACAGTTTTCCCGACTTGTTGATTTCGGCTTCGGCAAACATTCACAGACAGTTGAATGTGTCGGTTGCCAAATACGAAAATCAATCGTTGATTTATTCCTCCGGAACTGTTAATTTTCCTTTCAATACGGATTGGATTCCCGAAATTACTGATGATTCGGATTATACTGTAATTTTGGGTGAAAATCGCTGGCATTATGTTTACAAACCAAATGCTGAAACGCTTGTTATTGTTTCGCGTTTGTACAGAAATTCGTTCAGCGATTATGTTCAATTCTTTGTTTATTTGGCATTTATCTATTTTGTTTTCGGCTGGCTTTTGACGCGCTTTTATCTGTATTTTTACGATAAAGAAAACTATCGTTTAGGGTTGGTTGCACGTTTTCAAGCCATTTTTATTTCGCTTTTGATAGCGAGTTTTGTTGGGATATTTTACATTTCCATCAACTTTATTACGGAAAACTACAAGCGACAACAGATAGAAAATTTGCGAAATCTACGCACCTACATTCAAAGCGCGCTTCAATACAGATATTACTGGAATCAGGAATTAAATGCTTACAATACGCCTTATTTGAATTTCGATTTGCAAGATTTGTCTTACACTTATCAGACTGATATTCACGTTTTTGACAACAACGGAATATTGGTTGGAAGTTCGCAACCGTTGATTTTTTACCGTAATTTGATAAGCAACCGCATGTCGCCGAAGGTGTTTTTTTCGCAAAATTCGAATATGGTGCAATACGAGCGCATCGGCGAATTGAGCTATCTGACGGCTTACACCGATTTCTACAACGGCGATTTTTTGCAAATCGGTTATATTGCTGTTCCTCAGTTTTTTAGCGAGGAAGCTATGCGCGCCGAAATCGAAAACTTTTCGTCTGTTATTATTCATGTTTATTTTTTCATTATTCTGATTGCCATTCTTTTAACGGTGCTTATTGGTCGAAAATTTTCGAAGCCTTTGAATATGCTCGAACATAAATTGAAAGCAATGCGTATCGGACATCGGAACGAAAAGATTGATTATCAATACAATGACGAAATCGGGCAACTTGTAACTCAATACAATCACACGGTTGATGAATTGGAGCAAAGCGCGAAACTGCTCGCAAAATCGGAGCGCGAATCGGCGTGGAAATTGATGGCTCGCCAAATTGCACACGAAATCAATAATCCGCTCACACCTATGAAGTTATCCATTCAGCAACTCCAACGCAGAAAAGGAATGAACGACGACGGTTTTGACGAATATTTCAAAAACACGACTTCGATGCTCATTGAGCAGATTGATAATTTGTCGCGCATTGCCGGCACGTTTTCCGATTTTGCCCGAATGCCCGAAGCAAATTACGCACAAGTGGATATAAGCGTGATTTTGCAGTCGGTAGCGCGACTTTTTGCCAATAATAATCAGAAAATAAGCATTCATTGCGCGGTCGAAAACAGCGTTTTTATTTATGCCGATTCCGAGCAGTTGATTCAAGTTTTCAATAATTTGATAAAAAATGCCGTTCAGTCCATTCCCAAAGACCGAAAAGGGAAAGTGGAAATCAGTTTGGAGCAGACCGAAAACAGCATCGTAGTGCGAATTTCGGACAATGGAAACGGCGTTCCGAAAGAAATTCAAGACAAAATGTTTGTGCCGAATTTCACCACCAAAGCGCAAGGAATGGGTTTAGGTTTGGCAATCAGCAAAAATATCATCGAACAACTCGGCGGAAATATTCGCTTTGAAACCAAAGAAAAAAAGGGAAGTGTGTTCATTGTCGAAATTCCGAAAAAGAATTAAAAAAAACGTATCTTTGCATTGCTCAAAAACTAAAATTTAAAAAACGTGAAATCAAAACCATTACTCACATTATTTATCCTTGCGTTATCGCTTTCAAGCTGTATCACGGAATATTTCATCACACTGACTAATCACAAACCGATGCTGTTTGTCGATGGAAGCATTATCGAAAATACAGACGCGATTTTTCACATCACACAAAGTTTTACACTGAATATTGACACAATTCCCGACGAAGCTTTTGTAAACGATGCCGTTTTGCAAATTATCGACAGCAACGGAAACAGAAGCGAGCCTGCAAGAAGTTTAGGCAGAGGCAGATACCAAATTTCGATAGGCGAATTGGATTCCAACGTGCAATACGGCATTCGCATAGAACACGACGGCGATATTTTTGAATCGGCACTTTCACGACCGCTTCGCACGCCCGAAGTCGAAGTTCGCTGGCGACAGTACGAACCACTCGGCGCGGTTTATTTTTATATTTCCACACACGATGAAACAAATGAAAATAATTTCTTTTTGTGGCATTATGACGAAATTTGGGAAGTGCAAGCACCTATTCAAACTTCTCTTTTTTTCAATCCGACAACGAATACTTTTTTTACATCTCAACCGCTTTACTCCATTTGTTGGAAAAGAAACGCAATTTATGAACTTGGCTCAACAGAGGCATTGAGTGAAAACAAAATTATTGACCGACTGCTTTTTCGAGTAGAGCCTGAAACCGACCGTTTTTATTGGCTATATAGTCTTACTGTAACTCAAAAAGCAATCAGCCAAGGCAGTTTTGAGTTTCATCAGAATATGAAACAACAAAATGAGGAAATGGGCGGAATATTCACACCTCAACCCGCAGAAGTCTTGGGAAATATCCATTGTCTTACCGACCCGACAAGGCGAGTAATGGGATATATCAATACGTTGAAAAATGTTAGCCAGCAAAGAATATTCATTCGTCGTGGTCAGCAATTAATATGGCCAGTGATAGATTGGTGCAGGTCAGTGCCTTGTCGCACGCTTCCTGTTAACCACGGTTGGAGTCCTGATACCTTTTATAGGCTAGGTTACCGACCTGTGGGCGATAGCTTTCCGCCTGCCTTTTGGGCAACCGTTTCTTGTGTGGACTGTAGGGAAGGTGGTGGAACAACAGAACGACCATATTTTTGGCCTAATACTTGGTGGCGAGGACTTTTCTTTTGTCCACAATAAATAAACAACAATGATAAAAATAAAAGAAACAGACTTAATCACCGCCTCAAAAAAAGGGATAGACGAATTTCTACAAGTCTTTACCGATGCTTATTTGCAAGCGATTGACGGCGCGCTCAACGAAAAAACAATGCCGTTGCTCACGGGAAATCAGCACGCTTTGCTTTCGCACCGCTTTTTCAGCGAGGAAATTCGCGAAGGCGGTTTCGTACAGTTGATACAAAACGGCTACGGCGCGTATATTTTCGACAATCCTTTTGCCAAAGCAATGCGTTTGTTCGGCGCAAAAGACCTCTCGAAGCTCATTTACAAAGCAAAGGAAATTTACGATGCCAACAAAACGGCGTTGGAGCGCGAAACCACCGATGAGGAATTTACGGCATTGTACGTTGATTTTGAAGTTTTTGACGAGTTGGAGGAACAATATTTTGAAATCGAGGAGGAACAAACCGCTATCATTGCTTCGTATGTTGATGAGCATATTGCGGAATTTGCGGAAGTGTTTTGACCGCGAATTGATACGAATTTAACGCGAATTAAGCGAAAAATTTAAACTTTTCTGTATTTTTGCACACTCTTATAGAACAAAAAATTGCTCAACAACCTGCATCGTGTACAAGCAATAGTTGTCAAGCAATCCAAATTTATTAATAATTTTACGATGCAAAGATAAATCAAAAATTCGATACAATGGTCGAAATATTGAAAAATATGGTCAAACGCGCGTGGGGAATTATCATTTCGGGTAGTGCTACGTGGAATGAAATTGCAGTCGAAAAAACTTCTGTGAGCGTTATTCGTCGGCAGTATGTTTTTCCGTGGATTGCTTTGACCGTTGCGGTTGCTTTTCTGTTCAATTTGCAAACGTTTGAAAAAGCGATTTTAAATGCGATAATTACTGCAATTTCGCTTTTCGGCGGTTATTTTATTTCCAATTTTATTTGTTTTGCCTATCTGAAAAACAGCCGACCCGATTTGGCTTCAAAAACCGACAGCGAAACGCTTATCGCGTATTCGTACACCATTATAATTTTGATTGACCTTGTTACGATAATCGCGCCGAGTCTGTTCTTTTTGAGAGTTTTGAGCATATTCGCGGCTTATGTAATTTGGGAAGGCTGTCGCGCAATCTGGCAACTGAAAGAGGATGAACGCGGAAATATCGTGTTGATTTTCAGTCTTGTAGTAATATTTGTTTCGGTCATTATCAATAGAATGATTCATTGGATGTTGCCGAATGCGTGAATTTAAAAGTTAATTATAAAAAATGCGCCACAAATCAAACATACAAATCAAAAACAAACGTGCTTCGTTCGACTACGAATTTATCGACCGCTATGAAGCAGGAATTCAGCTTTACGGAACGGAAATTAAATCAATTCGCGAAGGAAAAGCCGGACTTGCCGATACGTATTGCACGTTTATTCGCGAGGAACTTTGGATAAAAAATATGCACATCGCCACATATAAATTCGGCACGTACAACAATCACGAAGTGCATCGCGACCGCAAACTTTTGCTTCACCGCAAAGAACTGCAAAAACTCCGTCGCGAAACCAAAGAAAGCGGATTAACTATCGTTCCTACAAAACTGTATATCAACGACAAAGGAATTGCCAAACTCAATATCGTTTTAGCGAAAGGCAAAAAATCGTACGACAAACGACAAACGCTGAAAGAAAAAGAGGATAAACGAATGATAGAACGTGCTATAAAGCGATAAATGCGCTTCGCGCGATAAAATGATAAAATGATAAATGCGCTTCGCGCGATAAAATGATAAAATGATAAATGCGCTTCGCGCGATAAAATGATAAAATGATAAATGCGCTTCG
>Ga0123352_10010644_pt1 | contig 14445 bp, 6 predicted proteins | sample TergutLab28metaG_FD_89700 | JGI IMG/M metagenome (GOLD analysis project Ga0123352, IMG submission 89700) | Labiotermes labralis P1 segment gut microbial communities from Petit-Saut dam, French Guiana - Lab288 P1 | ecosystem: Host-associated > Arthropoda: Insects > Digestive system > Gut ... | reverse complement strand
GGGGGGAGGGGGGGGGGGGGGTGGGGGGGGGGGTGGGCGGTTGTGTGGCAGAGATGTGGGGGGGGGGGGGGTGGGGGGGGGGGGGGGGGGGGGCCTCCGACCTGTGGGCAAAAAAAATAAAATAAAATATCTATTCTTAATCACGGTTCTGTTATAATCATTCTGTAACATTTTAGACTGTAATAGAAAGGACGGACGAACACATGAAGCGATTGTAATAGACGCCCCGCTGGGATATTAACGCGCCTTAGGGCACATGTCTAATCCTTACCTACGTTGCAAATGCGTAAATTTGGCTTTTGACGCTAATGACAATAATAAGTAAGGTTAATTTTATAGGACTACAAATAGATACATTGAACACGGTATTTAATATTGTTCTGGAATCTTGAGAACAAGCAACAATCTCACAATAATTATCACTTTTTTAAGGGCATTACTTAAACAAAACAATCATTTACTAATAACGTCTTATTCTAAGTTCACCTGCAGACACTTGTACATAAAGCTACGTCGAATGTGACGCTAACTATGTATGGGGCCGACAGAATATGGAAAGAAACAAATGTGAGTAGGCCCATTTGCTGCGTGGAACTGAACAATACCACGCAAACTGCTCATTACAGGTGGTACACATGGGCCGAGAACTGAACTTAGGACCGCTCTGATGCAGTGGCCTTGTGACTGCCCATGACATTTCAAACGATGATCTTCTTATCTGGAATTCATGTATTACAAACTGAGTATATTATAAATACAACCGTTCAGTCGATAACACAACACTTTATTTATATACAAAAATAGTATATTTTGTCAGGGAGACAAGTTTCGACCTTATAAGGTCATCCTCAGGCCCTCCAAGAATACAGATCCAAGAGTTGTTTATATTTCATTGCATTGTGGGATCCCAAATGCTTACAAGTTTTTGTTAGAGAAGTGTAAAATACATAAGCTTGTATACGTTGAACTTGTGTGACGGCTTTGACATAAAATTGGAACCTTATCTGGGATGGCAGTATATTAAAATCGCTGTGTATAAATTGTATAGAAATTAGTTCAAAATTAGTCAAGTTAAAAGTAGTAAATTCAAAGCTACCGCATATAAAAGACAGCTTTACTTTGTAGAATTTAGAAAGTGAACTTTATAGGGCATGTTGTTCACTTGTCAATGGTGTAAGAAACTGAAGTTTTCCTTCTTTGATGGCGTGGAGATAAGGATAAATTTCACTTCCCGTGAGGTAATAATTATTTGGTGGTAATGTCCTGTGTTCTTGCAGCCTAATTGGCGTGTGTCGTACTCTGCAACATTGAATGTGATTCAATATACACTATTAGCCTACGTTGGTTTCCAGACAATTTGTGCTTAAGCTGAAGGTAATCTGTCGGTCACTTGAAATATTCAGACTTTAGAAGAAATATTATCTGCATTGGAAACTGAATGATAAAAAGGATGGGTGTAAGAAATAATGAACAGAAAATCAAGTACATGAAGATGACTCCAAGACAAGTAAAAAATACGTATATTTCCACGACAGAACAATACATGGTTTTTAAATTTACGAAGCTGACAGCTTCAGTACTTGGGGTCAGTTCCAGATAATGGAAATAAAATGTGCACAGACATTATTCTGAACTGACAGCAAACCGTCCATACTCAGCACATTATAAGCTTCCTTTGAATAAAACGTTGTCCCAAAATACTAAATTACATAACTTTAATAGAATCCATTCTTAGCTACGAGGCAGAAACATGGACAATGTCCTCCGAAGACGTAAATGTTCTTAGGGCATTCGAAACGCATAGAGAGAGAAAAATTTATGGTCCCATAAAAGAAGAATAAAGCTAGAGAATAAAAAGAAATAATGAAGTACAAGATAAATTCCAAGTGGTAGATATCGTATAATTTACAAATTCGCTTAGATTAAGATGCTATGAACACAATGAATGGGCGAAAGACGAAAGAATGCCAACACAAGCAGTGACTGCCAGAATGGTGGGAATAAGGAAAAGAAGACCCTGGCAAAGACGGACTGATTAGATTAAAGAAGATCTAAAGGTAATGGGGATAAGGAATTGTCATACAGTGGCCAGAGAACAGAAGGAATGGAGGAGGATTTTATTGGTCAATAACGAAGTGTAGTGCTTGGAAAAAAGAGGACGAAGGAGGAGGAGACTGAAGAGGAGGAGAATCTATGCAGGTTGCAAAACTGGGGAGGCCAAGCCTTAGATGGGGGGAAAATGGCAATATGATTTTCAGTAAAACAAACAGGGTGTGATGCTGTGCACTGCGTTTATCGGACTTTGGACAAGGGAAAGCAGTACGGTACTAGCGAACAGGATAACAAAAAATTTGAGTTCCACAAAAGGCGAAGAATTTCTTGACTAAATGAGTCACCACTTTATCATGAAGAATGACTTTTCTACACGCAATAGCTGGTTAAATAATTATTCATTATAATTAATCACTCGTCTTATGTGTAGAATAAACTATAACAAGTTCTTCCTTTCAAACCTAAGCATTATCTACACGTATGTTCCATACCTCTGACAGAAAGTTAAAGATAAAGCTGCCCCCGTGCACACCGTGAAGGCAAATTGGCGGCTGGAGATACACCTGCATTCATTCTAAACCACACCATTCGATGGAGGTTAGTTTTTAGTGTTCAGTTGCAATCCTCCACTAGTTTACCTTCCCGGAGAAGAGCCTCCGGTACCGACTGAACACGAGGTGAGCTCCAGAGCTGATCCGGACCCTTTGGAGAAGAGACAAATTTCTTACCTCCCCTCCTCCTCCAGGGGGATCGAATCACAAAGTCCACAGCCCGTTGCCTAGTCACTGTACCAACAACGCCATTCCGGTTCCAAATAAACTTCTTATATAATTACAAATTACTTCACATTACAAACACCTGTACGTTTATAAATCCCTTGCTCCTTCAGCTCCGCAAATACTATAGTTCATTTACAATAAATATGACTATCTTTATCGTTGCACCGTGCGTTTTGTAGTTTATTTAAGTAACACGCCAACAAATGCGCATATATAGTCTTTTATAATTTAAAATTAATATAACGAAGTAAATAAATTAGCGTTTTAAACTGTAACGTTAGCAAGGAACAAAGTATGCTCCCTGAGGATGATCGTATGATGGAAACATGTAGGAGCGTTTTAAGTGTTTTAATGTAAATTTTAGATTATAAAAGACTATATATTTGCATTTGTTGGTGTGTTACCTAAATAAATATGACTAAGGTAACATTTCATTCAGTTTGACTGTCGGGTGACAGTGAATCACAGTCTACATCGACAACATTCGCCTGCAAGTCTCTCAGTCTTCCCAGCCGAAATCCGTCGTGCACTTTCATTTACGTACTCGCACTATTGGGATAACGGTCACAGTGTGCTGGCCACTTCTATACCTGACGCCAAGTAAAATTAACGAGTTACATCAATCACCATTAGATACAAAACATCATGCATTCACTTCCTAAAAACCCGCACATTCGGTAATGAAACAGGATATAACTGACACATAAAACTTGGACCCCTATATGTCGCAGTAACACTGACTAATAACATAGCTAACTAAAAAATTCCGCTGCCTTATATCACAAGATATAAAGGTTATTTTTAAAAAGAGACGGTGATTTTTATTACACAAACCGCCAGACCCAACCCGCCAATATTTTCCAGCGGTTGCTGAGTGAGCTATGGATACTGGATTACATTAATGTCGCTATACGTCGGAAAAGGGGAGACCAAAACAAGATGGCGGTGTAGAATGAGAGCAGGATAGTTTATTGTAATGAGATGGTAGGTGTGGGGGTGAATCGGCAGGGGGTGGAGAGATGTTTTAGTGTTGCTCGCCTTGCGAATTATTGTTTTCCAATGTTTATGACACCGTTTCGATTTCATAACTCCGTAGAGAGCAGGAGCTTTTTTGGGTGCAAGTTTTTAATTTATCAGTCCCTATATCAAGCTATGCGGCCGAGAGAGGCTACCCCATTCTGCGCCTGTCAGCCTGTATTCGAATCTGTTATACAGGACCTCCGGATATTTACAGGGAACACAGAAAACAAGGGGCGCAATGTACGTAACACTGAGGAGGACTCACTTACCCTCTTTTACATCGGAAAAGCAATAAGCGTTACATGTACTGAGTGTGTGTCTGTAGTCTTAGTTGCCCATCATGTCGCTCATTTGCGACAAGAGTGTCACAACTCAGAATTTGGCATATTTGATTTATTGGTATAGAAAGAAACGTTTGCAGATGCACTTTTAACAGGTATAGTGTCATAACGAAGTTTGCAAAACTCGCTGCTGGATAGCAGTTGTGTCGTCGTCACACTCATTGAGAATTATAGCACTTTAAATCCTTTAAAATTTCTCGTGAAAAATCACAAATTTTGAGTTGTGACACTCTTGTCGCAAATAAGCGATAAAATGCGCATGCGTCAATTTATACTGACGCGTGGCCTGTCAAGCTCTACAAATTTTTTCAACATTATCTCACAAACGGCACGATTTTCGGGAAAAAATATTACTGAACGAAAATGCGTGTTCTGATTTTTCTCTATGACTTTGAAACATTTTTCTTTCTAATAAAAATTGAATATGATCATAAATATAGGTTGGTCTTCATGTCAACTGCCCGTTATTCCTGATACAGTTTAATGAAACCTGAATTTTCTCTACATATTTTCGAAATATACTCTAATATCAAATTTCATAAAAATCCGTCCGGTGGGATCCGAATTGTTCCATGCGAGCGGACGGATGGACATGACGAAGGTAACAGTCGCTTTCCGCAAATTTAAGAAACCGCCTAAAAATGGGAATTATTGTTATTAATCTGTTTGCTTCACGAGTTTCAGAAAATTAATATACACCCTGTATTAAACAAGATCGTCCATATCTTCTTATAGATTTGCAGGAGTTCGGCAAAATGTAAATGGCGCGACGATAATCTTTTCCTGATTTCATTATGAACCGCGCATTTATTAGTTTTGTCCTGTCACACACATAAATTGCACGAACTTCATAAAACATCTTTAATATTATCTTCAAATTCACTTAAAAGATTTTGAGTGCATTTCATATTGGGTAAAATCATTAAAAAATTTTATTTTGACCCAACCTTTACTTCACAGTAAGTCCAAAAGCTCTCTCAACAGCAAACAACCGAAGGAAAAGTGAATACACACACAGCCTAATACGTGGGTCCTGTAAGTCTCAGTAAAATCCGAAAATTTGTTGGTATCAGTATATGTACTGAACCACAATACTAAAACATATACCCAAACACTGTGTGATGTCACCATCGCGGTCACTGCTTCGTTTATTTAGGTCTCCGTAGCCAGATTTTTGACTGCTGATTAAGTCTGTCAGTAACAGATCTGATCTGGACACATTACAATTCGGCAGACTTCTAAACTGTACCGCCCCTCCCTACTATTGTCGATTCTTCAATATATTTATTACCCATACATGCACGAGAAATTATTTCCAAAGCATGATTTCCGCACAATCCACACAAGCCATTTTACTCCAGGATAAAAACGTTGTTCCATAACCAGGAGCTGCATGGTGTGTACTCGTCAGCATATATTACTCGGGTGACAAAATCAAAAAAATTATATGGGCGGAGCATGTGGCAAGTATGGGAGGAGAGGAGAGATGCGTGCATGGTTTTGGTGGGAAAGCTGAGGGAAACAGACCGCTTAGAAAACCTAGGCGTAGAAAATATCTTAAAGAAACATGTTGGTGTGGACTGGATTGATCTGGTTCAAGATACGGACAAGTGGTGGGCTCTTGTGAATGCCGTAATGAGCAATCGGATTCCATAAAACGCAAGAAATCTCGTGCAAACTTACAAATCACTAGCTCGTCCAGGATTCTACTCCGTTAAATTAGTAACTCAGTCAGTCGGTCAGTTATTTAGTTACGTAGGTAGTTGCAGATAGTTTGGCTTAAGTTTTGAGGCTTGCAAGGCAGTAAATTGTCGATCTGAAGAAGGTTTTTTTATTTGTTTCTACACCGTGCAGTGGTGCAATACGCGGTTCAAAAAACCAAAAAGAAGGCTATCATTTGTTCAAGTATGTAAAAGCGTGCACATCCTTGGCAACATTATTCTAGTAAGTAATGTCACACTTCACAGTAATCAAACTACAAAATACTGCAATACGTAGGGGATTTATTACTTTGAATTGTCAATTTTTATAATTAATATTCCTGAAGAATAATAATCCTAGAAATTACATAGTCAAAAGTTTTGAGAACTGTTTTCTCCTGTGTCACATCGCTAACTGAATAGTAGGTCTACATAAACACCTTTGAATAATGAACTTTACAAAATGCTTACAAAGTTTTTTCCAACGTCTATTTACATTATTTGCATTTTTTCTAGCTACAGGACGAATGACGTCATTAAAAATTACAGTGACGTCTGTCCTATAACACTGTTCTTTCTTCTTAAGCTTTTCGAAAACTCAAGACACTGGAATATGGAATAAACACATGTGTAGGTGAAGGAATATACGTATTAGAACCTGTCTTGCAGATACATGCTTTTCAGGTGCAAGCTGGACTGAGCTACCTCAGAACAGAGTCACGAAGGTGAAGATATATGTATCGGGTTTCGTAAGAACAAAGTCAGCTGAGTCAGCTACGTTAATACTTTGTGATATGAGGGTGGAAATAATAACATTACTGTTTCTGTCATTGTTCGCTCGGTCACGCCACCCAAATATAGATGAAGAATGGCCCAGGAGCAACCGTCCGCTGGTACAGGCGAGCGACCATAATGTTGATACAAGCGATTTGTACGCAACCCCACTTATGTCAAAGTGCTGAGGTACCAGCGCTTTTGCTGCAGCTGTCCAAGCTCGTATAGCACCAACGCATGGCACAGGACAGGGGTGTCACATCTTTACTGGCAAAGGCCCACAATCGTTAATGTGGTCTGGTTCGAGGGCCGCGCGTGTAAATGTCACAATAAATTATATACCTAACCTTCTTCTACACTACTCGGTAATTTTTATGATGCACGTATAGACATACAACATAAAATACAAAATTATATATATATACATATATATACACATATACACTTTACAACGCGGTGGCACAATAGGTTGAGGCACTGCGCTACAAGCCGGGAGGTCAGGGGTTCAATTCCCGATTGTCTGAATGGGATTTTCATTGACTTAATCCTTCCAACAGGCCGCACTATGACCTTGAGGTCGACTCACCCCAATCTCTAACAGAATTGAGTCCCCGGGGCATCTCTTTGGGCGATAACGGCGGCCGGTGCCTAGGGCACACAACTTTGCCGCCTTCATGTGCCGATTGTCTAGAAATTCTAGAAGCCTCAACCTCCTGAAGCAGTCAGGACCTCTCCAGGCCTGTAAAGGGATAGCTTGTTTAATATTTTACAAACGTGGACACGTGCGGCGAGTGGACGTCCCTAGCCTAGCAAGTGATGCAATACGCAAAAGATCATGCTCAATATCGAATGCCAGCTGCCCACTTCATAGTCAAAAACTCGCTTCACCACAGAGTTTAGGGATATTGTACTCCACACCATAACACTGACATCATAAGGGCTATAAAGGAATAAAGGAAAAGAGCATTTGAAGCCCACTTTTGAATTTCAAAGATTTTAGCTTGGTTTCTAGCAGTATGCGAGGTTCGACTTGCATTCGCCCGGAAATCCTACTGCTGGTGTTGGAATCGTAGCAAATGGAATAGCTGTGAATTCATCCGTAATAATGTGTTTTTTAATCGGCCACATCGTTTGGCTAAAGGCTATAAAACGCTCCTTTAGTCATTTCCACGCACAGAAGAGAAAATAAAAAGTTGCCTGGCGATGCATATTTCTTTTTTATGGACCAAATATTAATAACTTATGAATTTTATTAGTCTACCCGGACAACGCTACTGCATGCAGCTAATTGAAAGACATAAAATATTCCTTTTAACGAACTTAAAAAAATACAACTTATGGCATGGTCCACTGTTTCAGCAGGACTCCATGTTTCTGTTTGGGCTTTCAATAACAAAGCCTCTGTTATTGAAGCATAGCACTAGATGGGAGAAAAGAGTATATATTTGAGCATGCCTAACCGGATTTGAGGGGACGAGACAGCTGTTTGAAGAACAAAGATTTTATAAACAGACAAGCTATTAGAATAACAATGATTTACAAGGCAAAGGAACTGCCAAAGCATTAAGCCATGTTTTTGTTGTATTAATTTCATTAGTTACATTTTTATAGTAAAGAAGCTGTGAAATTATGGAAGTTTATTGTAACGTTCAGTTATCAGGCTATTTGGTCAACTTAACTGAAAATACAAAACGGTTTATCTTAATGACGCCTATTACATTATTTTGAGCCACAAAGAATATGAAAGGCTGTACTGTGTGTTCCTCTGAATTTGGGGCAAAACATTAGGAAAGAGGACCGAGCGGAATATGAATATCAGATTTCATATAACGGGGCTTGGAAATTGTATATAGTCAAACACAACTGTGTCACATAGGTGTATTTAATGGCTAAATGGGCAACTACATGTTTCGGCCCGTACAGACCATTTTCAGGTTGTCTTAAGAGAACTGACGTAGGATATTACTATTGCACTGCGCGCGCGCACGTGGTGTAGAGATCTCTACATACGGTTTTTTTTTAATTACAAAAGTAAAGCTACATGTAGTGTGCTCGGCAGGTATGCGGTTCCGTAGTTGTGTGGAGGCCTGTTCTCTGTCCTTCTCCTAAATTCGGCTGAGTCGCGGGGGCTCGAGTGGCCTTGGGTGGCTGGTCACTTGCCTATGGGGACAGAGATGTTTGTGTGAGTAGGGTGGTGGATTGCTCTAGTCTAGTTATGCATGGGAAATTTCCTCTGTGTTGGGAAATATAGAGGGCTTGGTACTTACCTATGCTCCTGGTGTTAGTGTTTTCACGTTCTATCCCGTTTTGTCTCTGGGTGGGTGTAAGTTCATATTATTTTAGCCATTAAATACACCTATGTGGCACAGTTGCGTTTGACTATATACAATTTCCAAGTTTCACACACACAACGGGGATGACACACTTCCTAGATTCATATAACGGTTTTACAATATCAAAATTCCTCAGTCTCTTTTTATACAGTGACGCAAAGAAGTGAGGCGAAATGAAGTGCGTGGTTACGGAATCAACCTGTGACACTTTCCGTGCCTGATCTTCGGATGGTGTTGTAAAGCCGTCTGCCTACCATGTCGAGACTTTATTACCGTTAGTCCTAAACCCGTCACCGAACACTACGTGAGTTCAGCCACAGTCATCACAAACAACTTTCAGGTGATCAATATTTGCCATCCATATGCATCTACATATTGATTCTTAACTTAAACGAAAAATAACACTGAACATCTCGCTACGTGGACCTCACCTACTCACTCTATATGTTTTTCGTGACATGAAAACAGCCAGTAACCTTTCTGTCTACATTTAAAAAATATCTCACTGTTTAACATAACAATTTTACGAGTATCTTTTACTTCGGAAACTTAAGATACTTCATGTTTAAGGGCTATTTACTACGAGCCATAATTAAGAAAAAGGGTAAGAAATTGTCCAATCTGCCCTGACGTGAAAGAAACATGTAATTAGTTTTCTGTGAATCATATGTACGTCCCTAATAACTGTTTCAAAGTCTGTAAGCATTTATTGACAATGCTTTATTTTTCATTCCTTACGACATATTTCTATCCTTCCGGTGGATATTCACTGAACGGTTAGGCTATATCAGACTCTCAAAGTCGATATTTAAATTAATGTCTGATTTGTAATTCTAACTTGCTGAATTTTCGTATAATTCGTATAAAATGACTACGATTAAAACATTAGATACAGCATACCTTTAACTCATGGCATACTCTCACTAACAGTTTTGAAGTAATCATGGCACCTCGTTGTTACGAACAGCTGTATTTCCTGTACATTAACATGCATTAACCTGTAATACTTTTGATTAATCTTAAGCATTGATAACACCTCATCAGCTTGGGGGAAATGTGATCCTTCAGACGTCTGTCGGTTTTTTCGCACTTACACATCAAAACAAATTTTATCATGAAGAACATTGCACTATGACAATATTCATAACTTGTACATGCCATAAATATTTTCTGCATGATCAAACCAAAGAGGAAGTGAGTGGCAAAGCGCACAGTATTTATGGCAAAGATGAGAGATTCATACGAAATTCTAGACGGGAAACTTGAATCACAAATATCCTACCTACTTAGACGTAGGTGGAAGAATTCCGTTCAAATAAACTTTAACCCTTTGAAGACCAAATTTAACCTGAATTATACAGAAAGGTTCAGTATCTATGCCACTCCAGGATGAAAAAACATTTTAATTAGACAGACCAGCCTGTTAATGTTGTTTGTTGTGAGAAGTACACAAAATATAAATACAATGTATGTTACAGCAGGTGGTACACATACATAACACTAGGCTTCAAAGGTTTAAATAAGTACTACATGAAAACATTGAATGGATCTGTCGGGCCCAACACAGAGTTTTGTCCTGGTGTTTGTAATGCCGTAATGTACAATAGGTTTCGTAACAGGCGTCGAAGTTGACTGGGTGAGCAGCAATCAGGTTCCAGACAAGGACTCTGATCGAGGGAGCTGGACAGATAGACACAAATAACATCGTTTCTGATCGTATTCATTTAAAATGCACAACTTTTAAAACTTCTCGAAAGCTGGTAGTTGCTGTTTGTCCACTTGTCTTGTTGTTTAGTGTTTCAGCCCATTCACATGAGTGAACATAGGTTTTGTTAGCTATATCTCGACACTCCTATGAGACCAGACCAGAGAGATACGCCTGTGTTAAGACCGGCTCACTGTAAAAGGAGTTCATGTGTTGGTTCAGCACGAGAAAAGCGAAGTCCTTACTCTTTAACAATCTACGGACATGAATTATTTTCACCTTTCTTTACACGAGAGAAAACTTCGTGTTTAATCTGAATATAAAACCTACGAAAGTATATCGATTTGCGATAAAACCTAGTTATGTGGTCATGTCACAAGTTCTTCACGCATGCATACTTTATGATGATGATGATGATGATGATGCCTATGATGATGGGCGTCCAGGGCCCAGGAGGTCGTCAACCGCCTCCCCCCCCCCCCCGCTAAAGTCATGCACAAATTATAAAAGAGCTCCAATAGATAATTTAAAGAAAAAGAGAGGTCAATTTCACCGGCAGTTTGTTACCGTTTCAGGTTCCTCTCTCCATACAGTTGAGTCCTTCTCGAGAAGCTACCAGTCTCTCAGCTGGCCAAGAAATTCCGCGCCTTTCATGAGATCCGAATTTTTCGCCACTGTTCGCTATCTTTGCCAAATAACTGGAGATCACAATTTCATATCCTCTTTCCTTGTGATGCAGACTGCTGGCATTACAGGCTCGTTGCATAACAACTCAGTTTGCTGTATTAAAGTTTATCGTCCTTGGCACATCACTTAGAACTGCCCTTTTATGAGTGTTTGTTGTGTTCAATACACATTAAATACGAATACTTGATTTAAGACGCTGCCGAACAAGAAATACTCCGATCAAGATTCATTCGCCAAGACTGTGACAGCACCGAACTTTCTGGTTTGCATGTCAGCCAGAAGCTGCAACATTGTGGCGACCGTTGGCACAGTATATTGAGAGGGCCACGAGAGATTACTTATACTATATTATATATAATATATAGTATATATAATATAATATATATATGGGCCGGGTAGCTCAGTCGGTATAGCGACTGACTACGGGCTAGACGGTCCGGGATCGAATGTCGGTGGGGACGAGATTTTCCGCCCGTCCAGACCGGCTCTGGGGCCCACCCAGCCTCCTGTAAAATGGGTACCTGGTCTTTCCCAGGGGTAAAGTGCTGACCACTCACCCCCTTCTAGTGCCGCGGTCATAGAAGAGTAGAGCTATACCTCTACCCACCCTCTGGGCCACACCGGGCATGTAACGAGAAAACGTTACCTTTTATATAATATATATTATATATATTACATATATAATATAGTATATGTTATATATATCACCTTACAAAAACGAGGGACAGCGGTAGCAGAGTGGTTAAGGTGCTGTGCTACAAATCGGAAGGTCGCTGGTTCGATCCCAGCTGTCCTTCCGATCGCACTATGGCCGTGCGGTCGACTCAGCCTGTAACAGAAATGAGTACCAGGAGCATTTCCTGGGGGGTAAAAGCGGCCGGCGCGTAAGGCTGTGCCGTTGTCACGAAATCTAGGAACCTTAACTTCCTGGAACCCTTTGGGCCTGTTCAGGCCTGTAATGGGACTGCTTGACCTGTTACCTACACAAACACTTGACGCTCTGTATCACAAATAATCTTCTACCGATTAAACCATTATTACGTACAAACCAAAGTGTCTGGGCTATATTCCGCACGACGTTAGCGTTAGCTATCGAGCCACGCGTGCGGTTTCCCTCACACGTTACTCATCTGGCCATGGAAGATAAATCTGAACATCCCCTATAATCCGGCAATGTGTATTTCTAACCCCACTCCGGGCCGGGAGCACCGAGACGCCAATCACAATAGCTCAGTACGCAACAGCAATAAAACACTTTTAAGTCTAGTGAAAGACGAATGCATTTAAACTGATGTAATGTTTTTATCCACCTCCTTTCAGACTCCTCTTACAATGCGGACAGATTTCATGTCTCAGTTCTACATGAAAGGAGTACTGGCTGCTCTTCGAAATGAGTTTTAACATGACCTCAGGGCCTCTACCAACGAATAGACAGGGGTAGAAATCTGTGGCAAAGATCTTGTGTGTAACTTTTAATTTAGAGTTTTGTAATAACAGAATGCCAGTCATCCTACAGCCATTTGAGGTACAATAGCCAGCCATCTCTCCCCTCAAACTCATATTTTCAATAGGTTAGACGTTGTATGATTTTGAAATGTTTCTTTTCATATTTAAAAACTACAAAGACCGACCTAGTAAACCTGTTAATAGACAACAGGACACTTAATGTGAATACAGAGAGAAATATCAGAAGCTTCTTGTATCATCATCGTATATTAATACGGTAAGGGTCGTTGTGACGTCATACGATCTGCTGAACTACGGAGCGGATCGTTTCAAGATACACTTTTCAGAAAGCTTATGATTCGGCAATGATTGCAATCATATTTGTTCTTATTAATTCGTGTATTTCATGACATACAAAATAAAGTTAAAAATAACAATACTGCCTCAAGAGCAGGCCAAGGAAAGCTACTTCGTTTGGCCTCCGCTGGAGGCAGTACTTCCGATTTCAACTTTTTTTTATGATTTAAAAGTGGTAGGACGTGTTTGTTTTTCATTTACACGTTGCTTATGGTCCTTTTATCTCAAAACGATATTATCCAGCATCAAGCAACAGTAAGTATGATTTTTAATGTTTATTAACATTAAATGCTTCAATTTTTGTTGATTAAATATTTTACTGTTTCAACCTGCGAATTATTTTCATCGTTACAAATAGTATTTGCAGTTTAAATAAGTTAAGAAATGTTACGAATGGAGCTGTACTATTTAGACTTTACACCCTAGAGGTGGGAATTCCTCTTACTGGAAAAGTACTTAAAAAAACTGAATTGAATCAGGAATGATATTGCGACTTGCTGCACAAAGATATCTCATTTGCTAAAGAGACTAGAGCTACGGGCTGGGTGGTTTGTACAATATATTATATACCGTCAGTACACAACATCAATATAGTGATATAATGTATGCAGTAGGTTACACTGTGTTACACTGTGTAACCTATTGCATACATTATATCACTATATTGATGTTGTGTACTGACGGTATATATAATACACTGTACAATTGTTATTGCAAAACGGGATGGCTTCTGTCAAAAAAAAAAAAGAATCGTGGTTGGTTCCCGGCAATTGCACTAAATTTACTCCTCTCCAAACACCCAGATCAGCTCTGGGTTCCAGGCACTCTCCAATTCATAGGGTACTTGGAGCACATGCTATTTCCTTTTTAATGTCTGCCCTATCAGTCTCGACTGAGATATTTTTGGCTAAACTGTTTATTTTGAATTTATCATTTCACTTAACTCAGAAACTTAATCACTTGCAGCTCTGCTAGGGGTTGCTGTTATATTAACGCGAAACTTGGAAGTGATTTACAGCGTGAGCACGCAAAAGTGTACAGACTTATAATTCACGAAATGTATAAATCTTACAAAGTCGGGTAAGGCATTAACCTGACAGCCCGGAGAAAGTCCTTAAAGGTTTTCACTTACTGATCTTTCTACTCGCTTCTTTTTACGGCACATTTACCTTAACATCAGTATCACTTACAGCACGTAGTACAACGTTTTTTGTGGTATGTCAAACGCATTCGAGGTTAATTTTGGCAGCT
>Ga0123352_10010643_pt1 | contig 14445 bp, 10 predicted proteins | sample TergutLab28metaG_FD_89700 | JGI IMG/M metagenome (GOLD analysis project Ga0123352, IMG submission 89700) | Labiotermes labralis P1 segment gut microbial communities from Petit-Saut dam, French Guiana - Lab288 P1 | ecosystem: Host-associated > Arthropoda: Insects > Digestive system > Gut ... | reverse complement strand
TTTTTTTTTTTTTGTTTTTTTTTGAGAGTTTGGGATATTTATTTGTGCTTTAAAGGTAATGTGTTTATTGTTTCTTTAAAATTTTGTGTGTGTGTTTGGGGGGGGGGGGGGTCGAAAATGTGTCTTTTTTTCTAGAGAGAGGCCATCCCGTTGTGTATATCAGATATGTATAATATATTATGTACCGTCAATACACAACGTACATCAAGACAAGATGCAATAATTACAATTAGGTTATATTTGGTTACATGTTTCGGCCGTAACAGGCCATCTTCAGGCCAACTAAGAACAGAATTAAGGTACAGTAAAAATAGTACACATGTAGCCAAATATAACCTAATATAACCTAATTGTAATTATTCCATCTTGTCTTGATGTATGTTGTATATTGACGGTACATAATATATTATACGAAAATGTGTCTGCCTTTGGGTTTGAGTTTGATACAGGTTATGTTGTACAATTGACTGTAGAGGTAGATATAGAGGAAAATGCAGCTAATATTCACACACTGAGTTCGTCGTCTCTCCCTTATTTTACGAAGCTCAAGTAAATCTCCTAATTGGAGATGACATGTGTAGTCATTATTGATTTGTCAGCTAAAAATTCATACCCCAGTTGTTGGCACGGTTCTGCCGGTGTACATGGCTTGCTTGGCTGCTTGCCACTTCGTCCTCCCTCAAGGGACAGGGACGAAAAGTATTTTAAACAATGCTGAACACGGCCTTGTTCGTCTAGCCCAGGAATTCCCTGTTTTATGAAACGCACAGTGCATCAGAGTGTTCATAAAGGCCTGCCTTTCGACCCTGTCCGGAGTCAGCCTAGTTTATTTCGCATCTTTACAGCCCTCCTCTGTAATAGTAGTCTTCATATTATCCTCCAGTGGGGGGCCGGGATAGCATAGCGTGTATAGCGACTCGCTACAAGCTAAAAGGTTCGGTATTCTGGCCTTCGTGGGGGCAAAAGATTTAAGGCCGGCTCGGGCCCGCCCAGCCTCTTGTACCATGAGATCCGGGGCTGTTTTCCCCGGGGTAAAGCCGCCAGTGCGTGGCGTTGACCACCCACGCTTATCCTGCTCCGAGGTCCAGACTGGGATGGAGGTATACCTTGACTCATCCTTTGTGGTTTCGAGACATGCTTCAGGGACACACTTGGCTCTTACTGTCCTCCATTTGCCTCTCTCAAGTCAGTGCTGATGTGTCAGGACGATCATTTTCCGTACGGGCGTACGTAAATTCTTACATTTCAAGTACAGAATTGTTTGTTTATTTATTTACACAGTCAGTACGGCAGATTGTAGCTGTGAAGTTGAGAGGCAGCTTTAGACCAATGAATTACGAATTGGAGCGGACGTGGAAGGAAACAATTGCTGCCGAGTTTGAGATGTTATCCCGCCATTTGACTGGTGTTTGTGAAGAAAACCGCATTAACTTCGGCCAGGATAGTCGGTCACCTTGCTAAATTTTGAAATCGGGGGCCTTCCGATTGCGAGATACGAGTGCTAATCAGTTGATCACAAACTTCGCTATGTATTTCTTGTAATAAAGGGCCTGTTTCAAGAGGGTTTTGTTAAATATAGTCTGGAATCTTTTTCAAAAAAAATATTTAAAATGTTACCTAATATTTGCACTCTGAAGGGGAAAAGTATAAAGGCTAAATTGCCCCTCTGTGCTCCGTGTAGGTACATGGGGAAATGTAAGTATTTCTTCTTAACCTCGGTACTGGATGGTGTGAATGGTCAGCTTCATGCCCAGGTCGTTTTACCTCTGGGGAAAGAGCACCCGTTATCCACACGACAGGAGGCTGTGTAGGCTGACAACCGGTCTGGACAGGAAGAGATAAATGTGTTGCTCCTGCTTGCAATCGAACCGCGATTCCTCTGACTTATAGCCCTTAGCCTCATCACTATACCGACTGAGCTATCCAGGATCCTCTGAAGGGAGGGCCTTTTAATATGAAAAGGTTTATGAAAACTTCCCGTATCGTGTTTAAGACTGCTTTCATTTCGACCTCGAGGCACGTCGTAAGATGTGACTCGCAAGCGCACACAATGGAAACCGGCCTTATGCCTCTTGTACTGGGGGAAGAGATAAAAGGTTTTATGTATGAAATCAAACTGGAAATTGGTTTCCGAATGCGGGAAGAGTGGTGATGCGTAACTGGTGGGGTATACAGGACGGAAAATGTCAGTACCATCTGCTACTCGCATACGACAAGCGTTGTGCTCAATAAATTTTGTCAGATAGATGGGACGAAAATTCTCAGACAGAAGTAATACTACTTCCATTGCTAAACTACATATGTATATATACACATATACATTGTAGCGCCAAGTTCAGTGTTTTCACTGCTTAACTTTGTGTCGTCTATCGTGATGCTTTAACGGAGGGGAAAACGGCATTTTATCCACACAGTGTATTTATGGGTCTCATGTGATTAGAAGAATAAACGACGGTTATTTGCACAACAATTTTTTGTTATCGTTGTACCGTGCGTTTTGATATCTATGAAGGTCATGCACCAACAAACGCACTCTTTATTAAACTTGACAAAGTTTTAAAATGCTCCTTGGAGCAAGTTGGCGTGATTTTTAATGTCAACTTGCCGCTTGGAATAAGCTGACGTGATTTTTACTGTAAATGTTAAAAACTTTGTCAAATTTAATAAAGTGTGTATTTGTTGGTGTATAAACTTTATGCACAACCATTATTCACTGACTGGCTTTTGTGATGACAATGTTGTATGTTTCCTTGGAGTTAGTAGTCGAAGCTTACGTATTTTTAGTTGAATAATGGGAATGTTTCGTGTTTTTTCTTGGAGGTAAGAATCGAGATTTTAAGTACTATTCAAACTGTACCTGCTTAGTGTTGACCTTTCTGTTAAAGAAGTGATGTAACCAACAAGGTACACGTTTTTGGTGAGACTTCTATCACAATTCAACGTGCTTCAGCTTAACATCCATCTTCAGCGATAATGGATAGCACCAATATCGTGATTGTATTGAGAGTCTTCAAAAGATATTGGCATTGGACTTGAAAGGTGGCTGACATGTTGGATTGTAAATAAAGATCTCATGAAACAAGTGTACCTGTTTGGTTATATTATTTCATGTAATTGGTGTGAATGGTAACAGTGGTTTATAAGAATTTCTTTACCAAACCAAACACACTCCACGGAGTGGTTTGGCGGCTGAACGGTCCACCGATTTTGTGCGGTGAAAATAGCGCATAAGTACCATGACACACCCCAAGTACGTATTTATTAATGTAAATATTTGTATATGGTTTCATCCGGTGCATCCATGCCATGGCTCGGGTGGTTAATCACAGGTCTCTCACAGTTGAAGCCCGGGCTCAATTCTAGGTGGAGCCTTGTGGCATTTGCGGTGGACAAAGTGGCACTGGGACGGGTTATTCTCCAAGTACTTCGGTGTTCCTCTGTCACTATCACTCCACCAGTGCTCCCTCGAATGTCATTCATGTACAATCAGTAATATCTTTTTGTAGCATTGGATACTGGCTGTGTCATTAAATAAAACACTTCTGTCCTTCTGAATGTTGTGCCTCTTCTCAACCTTTTGTCTTCCTCGCCTGTTATTCGAAACCTGTTTGCTCTTGATTTATTGTATATTGTCGACTGGTACGTAATATGAATAAGGATTGGGAAACGACATGGATTGAATTAGTAGTGACATGATTTTAAATGTACTGTCCCGGTAATTGGCTGGAGTGACTGAGGAAAAACAACGATAAAGCGGTATTTCCGTTCTCCGGGCCGAAATCTGAACCTGGGACCTGTCGATTATGTAGAAGGCGTGCTACGTATCGGCTGCTACGTTCAGTCAAAATCTGAAGATAAGAGCCCCCTCGTGAGTAGTTTTTCCCGGCGCATACCTTTCTTACGTCCTCGACTATTTTCCTATTATTTTCTTGGTAGTGTCAGCCTATGTCTGTGAGGAAATGCGGCCTCTTGTGGCCCCATTGTCCATCCCACGAATAGTTGTTGATTAAAAATTGATGGAATGATAATTGACAAATTAAACCCATAGTGATAAGAGAGAAACTTGTCGCAATTCTACTTTGTCCACAACAAATCCTTACGTGGACTGGTCTAGTATTGAACCGGATTTGTCAGGTGAGAAGCCAGAGGCTACCCGCCTGAGCAAGGCACGACATTTCTCTCACTGTCGAAGATCTTCATCAGTCGCTTTCCACATAGCTATATCTTGACACGATGTTCCAGAAATCAGTACTTTATGAAAGCATTAGAAGGTGCATCCAAGTATGCCTGTGCAATTGGAATGTGCTAGAAGGAAATAGACATCACTAATATGATATTTTGTGGATTTGTAATAGCATTAATGCCGCTAAAATATTGGTTATGAGGCTGTGCACATTTGTAACGATGTATGTCATGAAATATATCCGATCTGAGGGATCAGTAAGGTCTGAACTGGTGTCCGGATTAAGCCCAGGAATCTTCCTACTATACTTTCCAGTGTAATTCGGAGCAAGTAGCCGTATGCTCCTTGATGTTTCCGGGTGAAAGCTGACCAGAATCACGATCTGGCGGTCACGATCAGCTACACGATCATCCAGATCTGCTGTGTGACGAAACACTGCTTAAAAGGGCAGAAATGTCTGTATAGTCATTGTTCATTTACTTAAGGGATGTCTTAATTGCTCAGATTCTGTGGCGCTGAATGAGAGGATGAATATTGAACAGTGAATATCGTGCCAGCATTTTTGGGGTGAAACTGAGGGAAACAACGACAAGACTGAAACTATCCTCCTTGCGGGGCGGTATTTTAAACCGGGACTTATAGATTAAGAAGTAGAGTACCAGTAATTCAACCGTGCCCTGCGCTGTGCCGGGTGAAGTGTGAAGATGTTCCGTCTAGAATACGTGGAAATGCACGTGTACATCCGCCTGCCGGAGCCCAGATAGCTCAGTAGATATAGTGACTATGCTATAGAGTGGACACCCGATAAATGCGGGCTCGATTTCTGCCTTCACAAAGAGACTTTTCTCTCCTCCAAAGCGTCGAGACCGGTTCTGGTACCCACACAGCCATCTGTCGAACTGATGTCGGTGTCTCTTTCCACGGAGGTACAGCGGCCAGAACATGAACCTGGTCATTTTCAAGTGAGACATCCACGTTGTGTTGAATATATTTTATTAGATGATATTAGATTATAATTACAGCTCCGTTTTTCCACCCAGTTGTAGGGCCATCTTCGAGCTGGTCTTTGAACAGGTGGAGCATACAATTGATAATGTTTTCAAAGCATTATCAATTGTACACTCCGCTTGTTCAAAGATCAGCCTGAATATGGCCCTACAATTGGGCCGAAACATGTAGGTGGAATTATAATAAAATGTAAAGTTGTGTATGACTAATATTATATTATATTATATTATATTATATTATATTATATTATATTATATTATATTATATTATATTATAGCTTATGAAACTGGTGATTCGCGTGACTCCATTTAGTACTGAGTTTAAGAACGTATGGACTATATTTCGACTCCCCCGTATGACTTCCCTGTATCGTGCTTACTTCAGCGCAAGGACGCCTTTATCTTTACCTTTACCTTTACTCCCGCTGTCTTTCCTGTTGCTGCGTTTAGAAAAGGGCAGGTGTGAAGAAATCGAACGTAGATGAACACGTAGCGCTGAGGTGCGGATACCATAAACTCATATTGCGGTCATCGGATGTTTAAACCGTTAAAAAGTAAGATTTTCTTTAACTTTTCCACTCCTGAAACGATTATTTTTCGTCCAATCATTCCCCGGGGACAAAGTGGCGGGGGTGTTGGGCTGATCACTCTTCTCTACTTTGTACCGAGAGTAAGAATCAATGGAGTTGTAGCTCCGTTCCGCCATGCACCTTCATCGTGTGCACAGTGAGTATAAAATACCTCGTCTCCGTCCCCGCTTTTGAGGCCCAAGCTGCTGAATTGGTAGATCTGTGCATAATTCTGTAGTAGTGTTAAAGGTAGGTTGAAGAAATCCAACGCGTTGCAACAGTATGCAGATATTTATTTACTGCTAAATTACTCTACATGTTTCGGGCGACCATCGCGCCCATCTGCAGGAGTACATAAAACTGTAGTTGCAGCCTCTAGTACATATCATAGTATCTGGGGAGCAAGCTTCCTCAAACGTGACCAAATAAATCCTTATTTGGTCACGTTTGAGGAAGCTTGTTCCCCAGATACTATGATCTGTACCAGAGGCTGCAACTACAGTTTTATGTACTCCTGCTGATGGGCGCGATGGTCGCCCGAAACATGTAGAGTAATTTAGTAGTAAATAAATATCTGCATACTGTTGCATCTCGTTGGATTTCTTCAACCTAGAATTACGATACATGGAACCACGAATGTAAAATTTAGTGTTAAAGTTGTTGGTCTTGTCGAAGTCTTGTACCAAGAAGCATGTTTAGCAAATCGTTCATACGTAAATCGTATGTGAGGTAGCACGGTGTTTCCGATAATTTGTATAAAACTAGGCCATTCTGGCAAGTTCTAATGAAGGAGTGCCATTGCTTTGGTATGCCACTGGTGGCAGCTCCGCTGATCCAGTTGGCACACATGGCAAATGGACAGAGGTCAATACCATCCATAGAAAGTGGATCAGTGTCGGGATACGATTTATGAACGTAGCGTGCTCTTAAGATGCTCTCCGATTTTCCTTCTGCTCGAGGGACAGAAAACACTGGTATTTCTAATCCTTAAAAATTCATGGGCTAACTTTCACTTCGCATCGCCGTAATACCCGGTCACCATCTTAAATCGACGCTTCTGCTTTTACTCCTGGTTCGGGTTGTTGACGATCGGGACAAAACGTGACACTGGAGTGAACCTTGGAGACACGACGTGCCTACTAACTGCTACAAACATGTGGTTCCCAGGAGTCGCTGTTTCGTTTAACGATGCTGCCCAACTGTTTTGGCTGTTTTGTCGAAGCATTGTGTGATATATGAATGATGAGAGGGTGGAAAGGAGGCGGTTGCAGCCTGTATTAAAGTTCTATTTCGTACATAGCCTTGAGGGACTGAGAAAAATAATTAACAGTTGTGCCATTTTTATATTATATTTTCGTTATCAAGTGGTGAAAATTAATTCCCGTGGTCTGTTCTGTCTTGATACTTATTTGTGAGTGGTGAGTAGATGTGTGAGTTATTGAATGATACTTTTATGGATGACTGGTAGTCAAACTGGCTGTTTGTAAGGAGTCAGTCGTGGTTGTATTTGAAATTATAACATTCCTGTATCGGTATTCGTGTGGGAAAAAATCTTTGTAACGTCAGTCGTGGTAATCGGTAATCTAACCGACATTCAATCCAGCATCTCCTAAATACATTTCTTCAGCTTTTCTTTACAATACATCCAACATAGTAAACATTACAATACAAAAGACAGTAAAACAATATGTAAATATTTAGACTCGTCCCTACATGTTGCGGCCAATTATGGCCATCCTCCTGAGGGAAATCTATACACGTACATGCTGGAAGGTACAGATGACTCTGTACCTTTCCTCACCCGAGGATTGTCAGGATCGGCCGAAACATGTAGTGATGAGTTCTAATATGGAAGTTTTTAAAGGAAAACTGTGGCGTTGGAATTGAGCTGAATATAAGGAATGGGATATATTTGAGTTCTCTGAATCCATAATCATTTTTTTCCGTCAGCGTTTTGCGTGTAACCCAATACTAATTCAGTCGAAATAAATTCAATGATTTCGGAGATAAATCATGCGGACGAACAGATCGGTGTAGCGAAACGACGTCCCAGGCTGATTTTGCCGAGGCTTCTTGTTGCAACAGTTGCTATGGTAATGCATAGCCTCATTACCGCCTGCACTTTCGTAACCAAATTGCCTGCTGCCCTCTTGAAATATCAAGTGGAAAGTGAAGGGCGCTTCTTCCTTTCTCTCTGCGTCGCTTGCAGCTCTGACGTATAGTCAGGCCGCCACGAAATTTCCCACAACTCTCTCTCTCTCTCTCTTGGCTCAGGCACCCACCCCTACCCACCCACACCCACACACACGCACCCCTATCGTGTGTTTAAAATTGCTGTCGGCTTCTCTGCTTCCTCTTTACACTTGGTGCATAATGGGGAATCCATGTCTGTCCGTCAGCGTGGTTGATTTCCCAAAATAATTAACGGATTTTGGCGAGGTTTGTGTGTGTGGCGTATACCGAACGTAATCAGACTTACCGATCGTTATAATTTCACGGGTTAAGCTTCATGGAATTCCTCAAAAACGATGTGACTAACTTGACGGCCCCTGTTCCATTGTGACTGCGACTTTTTATGTTTCACCGCGTCTTATGTTAAAGCTGTTCCGACGTTTCGACGTCCACTTCTGTTGCAGTTGTCAGGCTGAAGACAGCCACTGAAATGTACGCCTCTACGTTGGGTCATCTTCAGCATGCAAAACAGCCGAACCCCGACAGCCAGCTTCATGCATTAACTAACGGGGAGCAGAGTCCTTCATTATAACGTAATGTTGTAGACATTTCCCGTTTGTATAAAACCAGACAGTAGAGTATTGTTTGTAGTAAATTACAGTTCATATAAAAGTGGTTTTTAAAATTGTCAGTGAGCCTATTTGTGAGACAGTCTGTAGTGGTGGCCGCATGTAGCAACACTTCGACGTGTCCAGCATAATCCGAATGGCTGGTTGACCGCTGACCCTGGAATCTCCTTTCTCTTCAGCCGGTCATTATTTCATCAATTCCTCGAAACGCAAGTAGCAATACGTACTGCCAGCCCCGATACCCATCTCTGTGTGTGTGTGTGTGTGTGTGTGTGTGTGTGTGTGTATGTGTGTGGACTTCATACGCTGTGGAGATAGTGTGCGCGTTGCACACCTAGGTAGCTGCTAAATATGAATATCCAGTCGCGTTAATGCTTCTGCCGCTTTAACACTGGGAAGAGAGACTTCTGATGACTTCACCTTAGTGCTGGTGGCGAAGAGAGGTAATTCTATCCCAGCCAGGCATCAAATCCCGCCCTTCCAGCTCTTAGTCAATCACTTCTTTGACTGAACTAGTCAGGATTTTGTATTCGTCGTCATTACCTCTACCACCTTCAGTTTGTTCTTTACAAGGTCTGAACACCGTCGAAGCCCGTTCTTGGATTTAGAATTTCCGTCTGCCTTCCCGTGTCTCCTGTTCCTCTCGAAGCGTGTGTTTGTTGTTTTAGGGATCCGATCTTCTTGCGTGCCGTCAGTATATACTGTCTGCTGTGTAACTGATACGGTTGTAGTGTTCTGTAATATGTCTATTTAAAGTTACTCCTAGAAGCGTTCTAAGAAGTCACATGTGTGTAGAGTTTCTTTTCTTTAGTGATTCATTCTCACAGCTCGTGTCTAACTTCCAAAACGTAAAATCTCTGTGGGTACACAATTCTATATATCTTTTTATTTTGATTTTGAAGTGTATTTTTTATTGTGCCATTTTATCATGTAGTATTTGTCATTTGGTACGCCGTAAGTATGCCGCAAAAAAAAAAAAAAAAAAAGAGAAGACTGCCGAGATATACGGGTGAAATTCCCGGAGGTACGTGTTAGTCGTCTGGTTGGCGGGCAACCAACCTGACACGTTCGTGTTGCGCATTGCAGACAACCGGCGCTCCGTAATGATACTCGTAGAATTGGATTCGTTGGAAACCAGTTCCAAGCACACTAAGATTTTGTTTACTTTTACGTAAGGTAAAGTGACTTATTAGTGAGCGTGGAAGCTATCACATCTTACCTTATTTTATCACAGGAACCTGGTACATGTGGTGAAGCAGATCGAAGTAATATCTGTATACAAAAATTTGGTTCATACCACCAAGGGTGCACAATATGTCTACGTTAATCATCTACGTAATACCTAGAAAATTAATTGTATCTCTAGCGGAACATTTCACCTTTTGTTCAAAATCTTTTTTGTAATACACGTTTGGTACCTACATGCGAGTAAGATTCAGTACAAAAAAAACTTGGAACTTTCACGGAGACTGTGCAGTGGAGCCTTCTCAGGCGGTTAGCCGTGCGAAAAATGGAGTTAATATCCAGCATTTACGGATGTTTTTATGCTTCCGCCATCAGGGGTTAATGTGACGAGTGACCTAGCTGTCCGGGTCGCCAGAAAAACGTCACTGCGTGATCCAGTATGCTCAATTATATCCTAATTATTTACTGTGATTCAAATGTAGTTAAACACCAGTATTATTTAAATTAAATTTGCCCTTATAAGGCTTGACAGCTTTCTGTGATACAGTAAACCCCTATTTGTTTCTTCTTTGGTTTATTTATGTGTAACTTATTTTGAAACATTGTAATAAACGTGAATGTACGCCATAATGTTTTGTAATCGATTGTTGGAACCACCAAGTGAATACAAAGCCTGATTCATTTATTCCAGATAAATAAAATGGTCGCGTTTGATGTATTTGATAAAGGTCTCGTGATGACAAAATGTCATATAACTGTGTAATCTGATAGGTAACTTTTTTCTAAAATAAGGGTTTTTTTTGTATTGATACTGAATTAAATAAAAGTGACTGCAACAGAAATGTTGCAGCGCTGCTATTTGCTTGTAGTTGGATGCGTTTAAAAATGGTTGATGCAGTAGGTGTACGAAATTGAACATAATTGTAAAAATACTGTGTTTGGAAAGACAGAAGGTTCGCTTTTTAACGAAATGGCCTGTAGGGTGAAAGATACGAGAGGATGAGTATCACTGCCTACAGTATTGACGTAATTATGACCGATATCGAGAATGTCGGTAATACGTGTTAAGCGTGTATCGTAGAAGACACCGAATTTTCCCGCCTTGTAGCTGATATTCGCGGGATTTTAAATGAAGTGCAATCCCTAACCAGCAGACACCGCTATTTGTTAATAGAAACGAGCCATTTTAATGATGCCCCTTCGGCCTATTTTCCCGTTTGTTTTGGTTGTAGAGTGTCACTCTTCCACGGTTGACATCACTATTCTGTGTAAACTTTTACTGAAATACTGTACTACCACAGCTTGTTCTGTTACTAAGTTTTATTAAGGGTTTTCCACGCAATTCAGAGGAGTTTAGCGGGTACTTACTACGTGCCCCTTCCAAGGCGTCTAGCGTAAAGAATGCATCACTTTTACATAGCCCATCTCTCTTTGATCATAGCCCAATACGCATGGTTTTATGGAACTCTTAGGCACTTAAAAACGAGACGTCTAGTGCAAGATGGATGGGTGTGTCTGATGGAGTACAAGTACACAACATAGCGTCACTGTTTTCGTCAGTGTTTTTTATAATGTTACTTGTCAGAATCGAGTCTGATGACGTGTCGGCGTGTACATTGTACGGGGCCACAGTCGGACGGGAAGGACTTGTTATGAAACAGTCGACGGAAATATTCGGAGTTGGTAAAATGAGACCAGCACTCCGGTCGTAGTTCCTAGAGAAGCGGTATGGACCCGTATGCTTGGGATGTGTACTGAAATTAGGCCTACTACTTAGGTCCTGCGCCGGTCTCAGTGACCGCGCGGTCTAAGGCGTAGGTCTGCGGCCGCTCGCCTGCTGATATTGTGGGTTCGAATCCCACCGGGGGCATGGATGTTTGTCTGTTGTGGGTGTTGTGTGTGTTGTCAAGTAGAGGTCTCTGCGACGGGCTGATCACTCGTCCAGAGGAGTCCTACCGATTGTGGTGCGTCAATATGTGTGATCTAGAAACCTCGTGAATGAGGAGGCCCTGGCCCACTGGGGGCTGATGCGCCAAAAACAAACAACATTAGGTTCTGCAGCTATGTAAACAGCTGCAGCAGCATCAAAAACAAACAACAACAACAACAAAAACTTATAGGCGCCTGAGTACAGCAGACTGTGGTTTATAATTAAATTCTAAAAAAAAAAAATCAAATGGAGAATATAAAATAAATCTTCTCTGTGTTTATGACACAAAGATACACGCAGCTTCAAACTCTGAGTATTGAAAATAATGTAGCGAATGGTATCGGGTATCAGCGTGAATGTTTGAACTGAAAAATGTAGAAGGCTCACGACTGATCAAAGGAAATTCATATAGACGGAAGGACGCTTCTGTGCTTAAGAGAATGAATAGAGCCACTGGAGAAACATAGAAACATGACCCGTACAAGTAGCTTGGCATTAAAAAAAAACAGAGCCCCAGATCAGACAGAAACAAATGAAGCGGCAATGCAGGTACTGTGGATAAAGTGGCAGCTGTGGAGTGTGGACTTCTAAAGGGCATAGCGTCCCATTGCAAGTACATGCCAGATACATTGCTTGAAAGGGAAACATATAAAAAGTATTGCGGGATAGAGAGTTAATAACTGACAGAACTATACCAACTAATACGATGCGTAACATTGAAGAACAAAGGACAGGTAGCGTCTGTAATCGACATTGACGTACTTACGTGATCAAAGGTAGTTACAAAGAGTGCATCAAGAGATGTGCGACGACATCATTCCAAAGACGAGCTCGTTTCAACAAAGATAAGATCCTACCAGTGACTGTTCTAAACACCGAACTGATACTGGCAAGCTAATCGCAACCTAAACCTTCTTAAACTAAATGGAGCTCTGAGTGTGTGTGTGTGTGTGTGTATACACACACACACAAATGCAGAATGCATTAATTTTAGCAAGACGTAACATAAGAAAGTTCCTTGATATGCAAGGTTGAAATAATATGTGGCCTTGATGACATGCCCTTGCTACTCTCGCCTGCAAAAAATTAAACCCTAGAAAAGTAAATAAAATAATAATAATAGTCATACTATTGTTCATTTCGCGGGCTGTGATATGCTTACAACTTTCGTTTGATATCACCCTTGTGTCAGTGTGGGGGTGGTGGTGGTGGTGGTGGTGGTAGTAGTAGTAGTAGTAGTAGTAGTAGCAGCAGTAGTAGCAGCTGCAACGGCAGTTGCTCTTGTTGTAGGTGTAAATAGTAAGAATGTTGCACAAATTTAGTCACACCGTTTGACACTTCATTCCGATCTCTAAGCATGTACTGAGGACTTGACACAACGTGAAATGTGGACTGGCATTTCTAATTCTCCGCTCGAATCTCGGAAGTGACTACTCTGAGCTAATTTTCGTGTTGTTCTAAGTACCGCCACCGCTGTACGCTCCGGCAGCGCTTCGTCCCGCTCGGCTGTAGCCATGGCAACCGCTTCCTTCACAACACATGATTGATTACATGACTTCACGGTTCCTTATTTTCACGGTGAATAAAATTCTGAATGAAGTGCTGAAGTTCAGAGTTCGAGTCCCTTATCGGGTTAATGTCTTTTGATTTTCATTTTGGTTGAAAGATATAGGATAACAGTTCTGTCCCAGTCAAACTTCCGGATCTGAGTGACGTTCAGGTGCTAAACACGCAGCTGGCGCTGCTGAACTGAAGTGCACATAAGTGTAAAGGTGTACAGTGTGTGTAGAAATATTAAGAAACAGAAGCACCTGTATGCCTACTCTAAATTTGTTCTTTCGTGCCTTTTTGATTCTTGTTTGTTTCGTGTTCATTTACTGTGGATACAACTGTTGCTTATGCCAATCAGTACTACAGATATTAATCATACCTCATACAGGCGTGGTGAGCCGGATAGCTCAGTCGATGTAGTGACTGGCTACGGGCTGGACGGTCCGGGAATCGAATCCCGGTGGGGACGAGATTTTCCACACCTGTCCGGACCGACCCTGGGGCGCACCCAGCCTCCTGTACAATGGGTACCGGGTCTTTCCCGGAGTAAAGAGCGGACGGGGCGTGGCGCTGACCCCTCACCCCCTTCTAGTGCCGTGGTCAAGAAAGAGTACAGCTATACCTCTACTCCCCCTATGGGCCTACGGTCTGTACAGAGCCTCAGTGCCTGTAAAAGGGTGCACTTACTTTACTTCATACAGACATACTTGATCTGTCTCTTGTATTTAGCAGGTCTTGGCACATTATCGAGGTCTTTCTGATAAACGTTACACATCTCAATCAGATCCGTATTGCGTCGTTTATCCAGTCTGTGTAACGCAACTTAAAGTAAATTAAGCATCAGTTAATACAACTCATACATCACGTTACGTATTTCGCTTTTCACCTAAGGCTGTGGAAGGCCTCGAAAATTAAACGTAAAAGTCCAATTAGACCCTTCATTAAGCAAATCCTTTGAATCAATTAATGTAAATGAAATTTACGTATGTATGTTAATTGTCAGCCGTTGCCAGTGTCCGCGCGTTCTAAGGCGTGGGTCTGCGGCAGCTCGCTTTCTGGGACTGCGGGTTGGAATCCCGCCGGGGGCACGGATGCCTGTCTCTTTGCGAAAGCTGATCACTCGTCCAGAGGAGTCGTACCGAGTGTGATGTGTATGAGTGTGATCGTGAAGCCTCTATAATGAGGAGACCCTGGCCCACTAGGGGCTGTTACGCCATTG
>Ga0123352_10010640_pt1 | contig 14447 bp, 5 predicted proteins | sample TergutLab28metaG_FD_89700 | JGI IMG/M metagenome (GOLD analysis project Ga0123352, IMG submission 89700) | Labiotermes labralis P1 segment gut microbial communities from Petit-Saut dam, French Guiana - Lab288 P1 | ecosystem: Host-associated > Arthropoda: Insects > Digestive system > Gut ... | reverse complement strand
TGGATGTGGTTACACTCACTTTCAATTGCATTCATAGTCTCACGTTGAGATGTAATTGTCGTGCGTAAAGGGCATTTCACTGCAATCAGATATTCTTGTATACGAAGTTTTATCAATTCTTTAGGGTTTCCGCAGCCAACACTCTATCAGTGATTAGGACTGACTACGCCTCCTAAATCTCCCTCCCACACTTTACGCAGAAGAGGGAATCTCCATATAAAATATAAGCCGCATTTACATTCAAACACCTTACTCTAAAACACTCACATCTGACTGCTTTCCCTTGACGAGGAAGAATTAATAAGCCCACAATGATTCTTATTTATTAAGAAATTACTTTCTGTCAATGTGATCGCCGAAGTATATTAAAAACTTAAATCAAAATAACTGCTGGAGGTCAAATATTTTCCAATAAACGCTGTAGCAAAATAAAGGAATGTTCAGAAAATCACATAAGACATACAAAAATCATAATTTCCCTGAAGTTGTTCCTCGGTCGCACCGTGGTCTTTAGAATATTATCCAGTTTTCTCACGAAGCTGAATTGGATTAGTTTTTCTGGAATTTATTTTTGCGATATGTAATGTAATGTGTGTTGTGTGTGTGTGTGTGTGCGTGCGTGTCTATATTGGAGAAAGTTGACTCTATTCCGTAGTAATTTGTATGAATTGTATGAATCTGTCGTTTTTTTGTCATTTCTAATCGTTTGAAACCTTTCTTTCTGAATTGGATGTTGTTACTCCCTTACGTATACGACAATGTCGCGAACGAAAGCACTGATGTAGTTCTAATTTTTTTACTTCCTTCCATGAAATTATATGAAATTCCGAAAAACTTTTCCATTTTAGCTTGTGTGTGCTGAAGTAGACAGAAGCGAGTAAACGCGGTAGGTTTCAGTATTAGACAAACCGGTATGCTGCAATTAACTCCAATTCATATCCAACTGTATTGATCAGAGTTATTCTTGATAAGATAACATTTCGTCAGCTGGTCAAGAAATTATCCTCATTTTATGGAATCCGAAGTTTCGTTACTCTGTTCACAGTAGCCATCCACTTGTTCCTCTCTTGAGCCAGAGCAGCAATTCAGTCCACAACCTCCATTCTATTTCTTGAATAGCTATTTTAATATTATCCTCCAATTTACATCTTTGTCTTCCAAGTCTTCTCTTTCTCTCAGGTGTCCCCACCACATCACTGTCTGCACCAGTCTTCTGCCCCGTACGTGCCACCTGCCCGGTACATTTCGTTACTCCTGATTTTGAGTATCCGAAATATTTGGTGGGGAATACAGATGATGAAATTAAAGAAATAATATAAAGTGGCGTGAATTCAGCTTCTCATACGTAACATATGAATAAGTGGCCGGTTGAGAACACGGCAATGGGTTCTAGTGTTCCACTGTCGAAATACTTTTTTTGAGATACGAAGGATTTTTAGTTTCTTGAGAAGGACCTTATTTCGTTAATGGTAGATAAATTCAGTTGCTGATTAAGTGGCGTTAAATAGTCAAGGATATAATTAAGATCACTCTTCTGTTACTCGTGGGGACTCTTCGAAATATTTTATTTACCAGCTTCTCACTGTTGGCACACAGGAAAAGCATTTTGCAACTGTATTGAACATTAACGAACTTTTCGTAGATGGGAGTTGCTGGTCCTTCAGTACAATGACGTAGTGCAAAATGTAGATGGGGTGTCGTTTGTTGGGAATCCTTGTTGTAACTCTCTTCTGATTTAGACAGACTGCCCCAGCGACTACAGCTGACTTCCTCGTGTTCTCTCTCTCTCTCTTTCTCGACCAAAATGACATCGGGGATTTGGAAATTGGATTTGTTTCTGCATGGTAGAGTCCCACCTGTCAGACAATCAGCTCCTTCTCTTGTCGGAAGTACGTACCTTCTGCAAGGGGTAAAAGATTTGAAGGAAAATGAGATAAACCGCCCCTCTGGCCAGAGTTACAGCAAGTGAATTAGTATTGGCAAATCAGTCCCTCTTTAGGACTATAATAGAAATAAAGGGAGTCAATTCCACTAAATACTGAAACTTTACCTTGACACAAAATATAAATTTGTGTTTATCAGAGTTAACTTCGAAAACTTTCGTCGACATACTGACCAATGTAATAGGACGCAATACAACAAAAAAGAGACATAGGTATGTTGTTATATCTTACAATCCTATCATACGAAGTTCCGTAGTCCTAGCCTCGGACTGAATTTGCGGAGATCATAAGACAAACCGCTGATTTGGCTACTTTTTTTGTGCTACAATAGCCCTACTCGGACCCAGACCGCCTCGATGTTGAGACCAGACCAACCACATTCGGTAGGACTTCTCTGGACAAGGGCTAGACCCGTCGCAGAGACCTGTACCTGACAACACATGACTTTCGCAAGAGACAAACATGCCCCCGGCGGGATTCGAAACCGCAATCCCGGCAAGCGAGCGGTCGCGAATCTACGCCTTAGACTGCACGGCCGCTGAGATCGGTGGTAATTTCGCCCTTATCCAATGTATATGAAATATAAATTAAGTCAAATTTTACTCTTCAAATATAAAATGTTTGGAGAGGGTATGCAGTTCAGTTCCGCAAACGGACTTAAGACAGTTATGTCATAGATACCTGTAAAGGCGTTTAACATACTTAAATTCGATCAATCGCTTTAATGTCTACTGTTCTTAGTGACTGGTACTTGCAGGTATGTAGGTGAAAGTTCGAAGAACTATTTTTAAAAATATTTGATTGCAGGATGATTATTTTGAACAGTGGACCCTATTTTCCCCTACTATTAATTCATGATATGTGATTTAGATTATAATTACAGAGCTGAGCATTGACATTACAAAGCACAGAAAAAAAATTGTGAGTCTATCACCCGAAAATCTGAGACGATGGCATTTTTAGAACAAGACCCAGTAGGGTATAAAACCGTTGTGAATTACAAATGTTTACAACAAGTAAAGAATTTTAAATATCTCGGTTGTGAAATTTCCTATGAAAATAAAAAAAAAATCAACAAAAAATTAAAAAATTGCTCAAATAGTAGGAAATCAAAACAACATCTTTAAACCAACTCTGGTTCAGAAATCTTCAAGAATAAAAGTATATGATGCACTGATTCCCCTCATTCTTCTATATGGAAGTGAAATTTGAGTTATCAAGAAAGGGACAAAATAAGATTGACCTAAACTGACATTAATTTTTTCAGAAGGATAGCGGGATACACCATCTTTGCCCACAAAATGAATGAAGACATTCTAGAGGAGTTGAAATTATAACTAGTTGGCCAGAAACTAAGAAAGTACAAATCAAAATGGCTGCGACATATAAAAATATTGAACAACAACATGAAGCCAAAAACAATGCTGAAATATAGACCAAACTGGCGAAGATAACTGGGGAGAACTTTGAAGATACTATTAAGTAAGGCCTGTTAAGACCTAACTCGTGAGGGATGACGATGATGATGATGATGACAGAAGGAGTGAAGAGAGGATTTAAAACATTCCCAGGACCGTGAAGGGGTTTTTGGGGTCGCATTACTATTGCAGCTACAGAGGTTGCAACTTATGGCTCATTCTTGGCCTCAATATTTGTTCTTCGTTTTGTATGAAGACCATCAACAGCAGTCATACTCGTATTTCTCGATAAATACTTCGTAATTGTAATACATTAATAATAATAATAACGTAATACAGTAAGAATTATTATTACTATTATTATTAATAAATCTAAATAAATCCTAGGCGAAGTTATAATTATTTAAACATAGCTTGTAGCTACTACATCGCCTTGACGCTCCGACAAGTACAGGGCGACTCTGTAACCGGATACCCCGTAGTGGACGCTTACACAAATTTCAATACTGACAAAGATACAGATATAAATTAAATTCAAAGTTTCGAACTTCCATTTTATAAAACGTTTGTTCCAAGAACCCACAATAGAGAAAATCTGCTCAATGGATTACGACATAACGAGCCAATACTGTGATTGAATTATGCCTCATCTAAATCCACCACTACGATTCTAGAAAAGAAAGGTAAAATCTTGGTAGCCTCAACGTCGGGCCCATATTCATGTATAGGAGAAGCTGTTTTGGTCGTCAGATAATTTATATAAGCAGAGAAAAGACCACCTCTGTTGACAGTCTCCCGGGTTACGACATTTTCTAGCCTTTTAGGTGGTTGGCAACGTCATTACTTGTTAACCTCAATATGCAGAAGTTGTAGGTGGTAAGTTTCTCCTAGGTGTTCATAATTACAAGGCTGCAAGTTAACATAACTCAGGTACATAAAGACAGTTTTAAATTAGTTAGAGGAAAATGTATTTGTTTACGAAATAGAGTGTAGTACATTTGGTTAAAGTAATTTAACTTATGATTCATTTACTTTGTTAATAACCCAAATGCTCAAAGTACGGATTAGGAAAAGAATCAGTCATAAATAAACAGATGTTCATTTGCCCCTCAGACACAAGTTACAGTATTCTTATCCGCTGATTAGGCGTAAAAACTCGTAATTGCATGAAGTTAACTCTTTATGGAATTATTTTTCTGTAGCTTGAATAATTCGTAAGTTACCAACTGGTAGCTTTCACTAAGCATGATATTTCTTACGCGAACATAACACGCATGCTTCGTAGTATGTATAATCTTCAGTGCCATAACTCATTTCTTGCACGATGATTTCACGAAGTGTTAAAACATCTACCACTAGTGATGAATCATGCTCTAAGGCCTTGGCTGACAAGACTTTCTGCGCTTTGTTTCGCTTTTAAATTGCTTCCTTCTTCAGTCTTGTTTAAGAGTGTAGAGGTTTATATTTTCTTTAGTTTAAGAAAAACAACCAAATGGTTTAAAGATTTAACAAGAATAAACTACGATCTTCTCAGACTCTTTTTAACGTGTTTTCTCATAATTTCTGTTCCGATTTTAAGTCTATCTTCTGTTACGGTTTCATTTAAGGGTGTAGAATCTATATTTAATCTAATCCTTTAAAACAGTGAAAAGATACCGGACCACCGAAAGGCCTCTTACTACACACGACATCTCTGAAATCACAGAGATGCATCCGTGTCAGTGAGCGGCATTCGTACATACATTGCCATCTTTCGAGAGTTCCATTTTGGCCTAGGGGGTCCTACGTCACGCTAATACGTTGATCACTTTTTTCCCTTTCAAACGTGTCGAGCTGAATCGGACAGATGGAAAATCCCCGGCTTTATGAGAAAAAGAAATTGAAATAGATGACTTGACAGATTTTATTCTGAAGAAAATTAGGAACTAAGCCTTATCTTTGAAAGTAGAGAAATGTGTAACATTTTGGCTCTTTTAGTGCTTACGCAGGACACCCTTTTTTGAGAAATTGTAGGATAATCAGTTATAAAGAGTTACCCCTATTCATCCACTTCCTGTCAGGTGTAATAGAGTACAGCGTTCGTGCTCACGTTAGAATTGCTGTTCAACCGATAGTGATAAATGTTTTCTATTGGAACTATAGATATTTAGTCTCATAAATCCTATAATATTACAATGCTTTAAAGCATACGAGTTCAGCGAAGTAAATAATAATTTAGCCACCAGTTACTGTGTGCAATGTAAATTCAAGGTAAAAATAAATAGAGTTAATGCAGCATGGGAATATAAATGACAGTTGTATAAAATTGCTCTTCAACATTGTTAGTGACTTGCATGAAAGGGGATTGTTCAAGAACAGTCCCATTTGGCCCTATCGAAAAGCATTCTCTCTTTCACAGAGCACCTACATGGAAACGGTTTTACGGTCTTATTCCCTAAGCATATATAAATATTTTAATTCAGATTATCTACATTGCATTTTGGCTAAGAATTTAAATTTATGATTAACAGGAAATCTAATTACATCCCTCTGGGTGTATTCTATTATCTACAGTCAATAGGAATGTTCTTTATCTTGAAGGAGCTCAAGTTGCCAACATCTGAACGCGTTGAAGACTGTTGTCTTCCGGAATTTGATGCGTTGTATCTTAATACATATGTGCAGATGTTTCATCTACCCTGATGACGAAGGCAGCAGTGCGTCACAAAACAATACTCGTCACGGAAAGTCAGAGGAGGCCTACATAAGGTCTGATTTATTTTCAGACACAAAGCCTTTAATCCTGGTTTTCTATTGAATCAAGTCTATTGTGCCATCTATTGTACCTTCTCTGCATTAGACAGCCACTGGCTTGCTGTCCCTGTATGTGAGTGGGTCACTTCGATTTATCGATCCCTTGTAACAGTCGATATTATGTAACAAGTTCTTGAAGTAAAAACACCGACTTATCGATTCGAGAAGAGAGGAAGTAACAGGAGAACACAGAAAACTACGTACTAGGAGTAGGAGCTTCGTAATTTACGTCATTTCCTGTATAATGTACAGAAAATGAAATTGGTGGAAATGTAGCATGTGTAGGGGGGAGATGATAAATACAAATATTTTGCAGAAAAACCTAAGGAAGGAGACTATTAGGAACGTCTGGTCGTAGATGGGAGAATAATATTGAAATGAATTCTACATTAATGTTACGTTTATGTGTCGACACAATTGATCCAGATCAGGACAAACTCCAGTGTCGGATTCTTGTGAGTACGCTAAGGAAGTGTAGGGATGAGCGAGGGATAGCTCCTAAAGAACTACTTTTCATTCAGACGTCGAGTTACGACCTACTATAAACGTTTCCAAAGGACATTATAGTAAATTAATTCACGGCTGAGAAGTGTTTTTTTTTATCCACGACATAGATTTCCATACAACAGATTTACTAAAGTTTTTTTTTATTTTCACATCCTGCAGCTTTACGTCAGGATACCTACAAATTGTTGGTCATACCATAAGCCTTTCTTGACCAACCTGATGTCTAGTTCATCGTCTGAATTCTATCCGTCCGCCTAAACATCCATAATTATCTCACCAGCTACGTCAAATAAATTTTCTAATTGATAGCAGACCTACGAATAAATCAATTGGAAGACATGGATCTAGATGGGAAGACGATATTAAAATGAAACTCAAAGAATTATAATGGAATGGTTTATATTGGATTAATATGGCCCAGGGCGGGGACCACTGGAGGGCAATGGATCTTCAGAAAGCACAAAACGAGGAGATTTTCTTCAGTAGCTGAAGACCTACTGGCTTCTTAAGAGGGACTGTGACTTACGTCATTTGTTTGTTAGTTAAATAAATAAATAACAAAGCAGTGCGACACTAAGATACGTGAACTTTAGTAGAAGTGGAAGATTTTCGGGTATTGGAATTAGAAGTTAAATAAAATTTGATATAATTGGAGTGCTTCCAATTCGTATTAGACAGATGCCAGTTTAAAACCTTTTAGACTTGCAGTTCATAAGTAATAAGAGGCGACAAGAAAAGATAAAATTCGTGTGGATTGCATTTTGTCAGTTTGACAAATCATGACACTGATAAAACACATGAAACATCATTTGAATAGACAGGATTTTCAGGCTTACTGGATGGTAAGTTTGACAGGACGCTTGAAGTTGTAAATCTGATGGTAAATTGCCTTGTCATTCCGCTGTTATTTATGTGAAGTTTGGGTATTTGCATCATTTAGTAGGTGAAGGGCTCAGTTTTAATTCTGCATGAAGATACAGCATTGACAAATTAATAATTATGTTACTGTAAATTAGTTTGGCATAGTTTTCAATTTTTCAGGGTTCAGCAGTTCGCATACAGATTTTCATTCCTTTGCACAGAAAAATAAGGGCAGGTATAAATTCAAATGAGAATCTTTTATATACGCACGTTTAAGTAACATAAATTCATGAAATTGATTTCTAAATATAATGTTCTTTACATAGTCATTCAATATTGGTTTTTCAATCTGATTGAAGCATAAAGGTTGAATGTGTTTGAGCAGATTCTATCGACACGAATGTGTGTACCTGTAAAGGAGGAAACAAAATGAGGAGTAACCTTACAGGTATACTATAGCAGACGTACTGATTTGTATTCTGCAAGTAATGTTAGACGAATGACGATTAGATTGACGATACGCATAGTACGCATAGAGAATAAATAAAAATATAAAATTATAGTCGAAAACCTAAATGCTGAGTGACGATTTAGGAAAATTAGACTTAGAGATGAGGATAATATTAAAGTGCATTTTACAGAAATAGTGTCTGTATGTGTAGGTTGGATTGTCCTGGTGAAGAATAGGACCGAATGGTAGGCTTTTATGTACACAAGACTGGATCTGCAATTTCAGTGAAAGGAGAGATTTTCTTCGCAGGCCTAAGCGTACAGTTTTCTTTAAGAACATTATACGACCGTACTGGGTCTTTTGTTTAAAAGTTACACACTGTTTGTTCAGAGAAGAGCAATAGACATTCTCAATATTGCAAATGAAATTACTTTTCAGTAAATCTCTGTCGGGCTAGCTGCCATGTCAGGTGGTTGAAAGACGAATAAACCAACATTAGGAGAATCCCTCTTTTCTCGTCATCAGGCCAGTAAACATGATGTTAAGAAGTGTGATTGTCAGTCCCACTAATGAGGAAAGCCAAACTATATAGGAAATAACACGAGGAGAAACACTATTAAATTACAGATTATAAATTAATTGTAATAAACTCAGAAGGATGTGACGTAAGATGTAAGTGTGTGTAAAATGTGTTTTAAAAAATAAAAAAATATACATACATTTATATATAGAAGACTGGTTAATTCATATACATATATATATATATTTGACTTAACCAATCTTCGGTTTACGTATAAATAAATTAACCCTCTCAGGCAAGAAGTTCATCTAAATTTTTTTTTTAAAAACTCGGCTCTTACCTCTAAGAAACACAGCACCAACTTTAAAAATACAAGATAATTATTGAAAAGCAACTATGTTTACCAAAATAAATATAAAAATATACTCTGCGAGAAAAATGCTGCATTAACAACCAACGTTAAAACAGGCGATGACAGTTGTCACTGCACTGTAAATAGTTCATTAGGTTAAATAAACGGCAGGATTTTTAATAGGACATTTTCACCAGACATTATGATGGCGAGCCAATCAGCAGGATCAAATGTGTTGGATGCCCGTAGCCTACATGACAGACCCCACAATTTTTTAAATTCTTCATGGCTCGGCATCCCTAATGGGCCTAAATCTCCTCATTGTTGAGGCTTCGAGATCGCATTCAGACACACTACACTTGGTAGGCCACCTCCCGACTACTCGGCCCGTCGCAGAGACCGCTACCAGGCAACACACAACATTAACAAGAGAGAGAGACATCCATGTCCCAGACGGGATTCGAACCTGCAATCCCTGTAAGCGAGAGATTGTACATTTTCGCCTTAGACCACGCGGCGACTGGAATTAGCAAATGTTTTGACTATGGGTGACTATTAATGGCTTAATGAGGAACTACTATACTAACTGAGCCACTTGACCCATATTCTAAAGGCTCAAGGAATCTAATAACGTTAATTTAAGACAAACTTCCTCCATTCCCTACCACTTTATCAAATAGCCATTCATTAATCTCTCCTGAAACAGACCAAGTATCGTATTACGTAACACAGAATGAGAAGTTTTGTTACGAAACTGGTTAAAATTAGTTCGTATTTGTAAGGGTTTTCAGTGGAACAAATCAACTCCATACAGAAGCGGTTCTAAACCGGTGTGCCGCGAGTTTTAATTTATAACACCAAATTGAAAATATTACAAAGATACACACATGCAACATTCGTGGGGGGGGGGGTGGCAGTTGGAGCAGAAGTTCAATGAAGTCTTTGCTAAGCTGAGAGGCACTATTACATGAAGTTTGGAAAGTACAGTGCTTTTTGTTTTTAGTTTTCTTAAAGGGTGAGTTGCATCTACCAATCATCGCCTTTCTGGTTTAAGATAACGCAAGCTTTTAATTTAATAATTGTTTTCCAACAAGATGCGACTTATTCAGTTTATTACTTTCCTATAGGCAGCTCTATATGTTTCGTTCAACTGTAATTACAACATCTGGTATTGATTAACTGCAATGAGTAAAATACGCTGCTATTAATACGAATATATAATTTAAAATTCTAGATTGATCATATTGAATGTTACTAGCCTTGACAAATGTGATACATACAATAATGGTCGATTCCCCCCCAATGCCACCACATGTCCTTGTGGACTTCGTGGTCCTACCTCATGGGCATGGCAGGAGTGTAACCGACTCCTGAGGTTGGGACGCCCATGAGGCGCAGTTACATTGTCCCGATGATGTGAGTGGTGATGTAGGAGGATGTAGTGACAGGAGGGCGCTTAAACTTAAATTCTACCAACCTACCCAGACCATGGTCACCGCGGGAATCCTCCTCTTCAGGGATAATTCCCACGGTAGTGCCGGGAATCGAACCCGGGACCTTATGATTAGTAGTCAGAGACTCTGACCACTAGACCACGAGGCTGGTCTAATGGTAGATAGTTAAAAGCAACATTTTTGAATTATGTACAACATAATATAAAATATACAACAATATATATACATAATTTAGGTTATGTTTAAGGTCTATCGGAAAAGCGCAATAAAATCTCAAAACAGAACAAAACAGAGGCGAACAAAATCCCCTATTCCAGCTAGCCATCGATACCGGTCTTACGTCATAACTCTTCCATAATAAATGAGTACCTACCGTACGGTACACATGAATCAGTTCCAACTCAACAATGAGGACGGCTGGTAGTAGATCCGGGTATGTAAAGACTATTTTTGTTGTACATAATTTAAAAATACTGCTTTTAACCATCCACCATTATTTTATATATCACATTCGTCAAGGCTGGTGACATTCAATATGACCAAACTAGAATTTTAAATCATATATTAGTATTAATAGCAGCGTATTTTACTCATTGCAGTTAATCAATAACAAAAGCTGTAATTACAGCTGTACCAGCTCCTGATGATGGGTGTCAACACCCGAAACATGTAGAGCTGCCTACAGAAATGTAATAAACTGAATAAGTCGCATCTTGTTGGAAAACAGTTATTAAATTCGATTTACGATGCACGGACCTATGTATATAAAATGCAAGCTTTTAAGTAAAGGATTAATAACATCCATTAAAAAGAGGTGTAATCTTACTACAAGTTTTATTTATCGAGTCTGCTGTTAGTATTCCGGAGAGAAAAAAAGTGAGTATTTCAAGCGTACAGCAAGAATCAAAGTGTCTGAAAACCACCACTGCAGGGCAAAATACTTTTGGTGTAAACAGTATTGTGCAAAGAGAGAACAAATATTCGGCTTATACAGAACGCGAAAATTATTACGTTATCCACAAACGCCGTCCCTGCAAATTATCTGAGCTGGCTTCATAGTCTCATATACAGGCAGTCCTTCTTTTACGCTCATTTTTTACGCCTTTGTGTTCTACAGCTCGTGGTTAATGTACACGACTGCTGAATTTGCCCTCCATCATTTTCAGTTAACGCCCATTGGCTGGGTGCGTTCTGTTACAATAACGCCTTATTTCAGACGGGGAAATAATTTTTGACTTATGCCCAATTTTTCAGGAACACAGCCAGGGCGTAAAGCCCCTGTTGAGTGTACTTGTGTTTTAACTTGTCGTGCCGTTAACACCTCGGTCCCTAACGTGATGCAATCTGTCACAGATTCCAACTAATATCTTCTACCCAGCTAACATCTCCTCTTTTAATGGACGAATAGACTGAAATGCTTGAAATATATTAATAATCGTCCGACAAGATGCAACACAAAGCAGTCTATTTATTATTCTGCAAGTTCACTCTACATGTTTCGGGTGTCAAACACACCCATAATTAGGAGCACACAAAAATGTAACTACAGCCTCCGGACTGGTCATATTTTTTGTGCAGCTACCAGCTAGGATTGGCCACGTTGGAGGGAGGTAGCTGCACAAAAAATATGACCAGTACCGCAGGCTACAGTTACATTTTTGTGTACTCCTGATGATGAATGTGGTTGACACCCGAAACATGTAGAGTGAGCTTGCAGAATAATAATTAGACTGCTTTGTGTTGCATCTAGTTGGACAATTATTAATAAACAGCGATGCAAGGAACCATAAACATAAAATTCATCAACGCTTGAAATATACACACACTTTGTACCATGGGTGTCCAATATTTTTAATGGCAAAGAGCCACATCCGTTATTGTGGTCTTGTTTGCGGACCGCACTTAGACACACAACAATAAGTTGTATACGAAACAGCCTAAGGTACTTTATGATTTTATAGCATATACATAATTTACAAATACGGCTGTTGGCCCCCATAATAAAGTCTGGCGGGTCGCGGGTTGGAGAACCATGTTTTATAAAAAAAAATAACCATTGTGTCCTAATAAATTCGAAATTTTTTTGAATGTACCCGCTTAATGTCGTCGGAGAGTCCGCTCACTCGCCTTATTATACTGTAGTACCTTCACTTCCTCAATGAGAAACGCGGCACAATCCTAGCAAAGGTAAAGGTAAAGTTCACCCTAAAACAAGCCACGAAGGCTCAGACGAGGTTAAAGGTGTAGCTCCACTCCTTCTGTAATCTCGACGCTAGATGAGAATAGTTGTCCAATGCCACGCCCCGGTCGTTTTTTCCCGGATAAAGAGATCTTGTAGTCATTGTATAGGAGGCTGGGTGGGCCCTACAGTTGGTCCGGACGGGTGCATAAAAACTCGTCCCCACCGGGATCCTATCCCCGGACTATCCATCCCGTAGCGAGTCGCTATACCAGCCCACGGCATAGATGTATTAGAGCCTATGTCTAAATGCAGAAGTACTGCTTTTATTTTATCCTGCCACGTGAACAAGTAGCGGACACGCTACGGGCTGGATGGTCCGAGGAGAGAATTCCGTTGGGAGCGAGATTTTCAGCACCAGAGCAGAACGGCCCTGGGGCATAACACGCCTTTTACACAATGGGTACCTTGTCATTCCCGGGGGTAAAGCGGCCGTGGTGTGGCGTTAACCACCCACCTTCATCTAGCGCCAAGGTTAAAGAAAGAGTAGAGCTATACCTCTACTCCCCCTCTGGTTCTTCGTGCCCTGTTCTAGGGTAAACATTAATTTTACTTCACGTCACTTAACAGTGTAATCTCTGAAGCTGGAGCGATGTCATCAAACGCAAGCTTAGACACTTTACATGTGTATTGGTAAGGTTTCAGAAACTCCATTTTCCTTCCATTGTTATAGTAAGACTTGGCTGCATGGGAATTGAAGAGGCGAATTTTATCACTCCCAGATCGAAACATAGGTTTCCACAGAATCCCCCAACCCATCCCTACACCCTACGCCCAGTCACCTGACTGACAATGCCACTTGTCGGTTGGAACTATTCAAATTGCTCTGTGCAGTTTACGCATTCAATTACACCTCCGAGCACTCACGTCCGCACACGCATATTTAGGCTCAAACCTGGCGTGTAAAAACACGAATACACGTGGCTCGAATGACATTACATTTTCATTGTCTATTGTTTGTTAATATTCTGTGTCTGCCTCATAATAGAAACCGTATTATAGACCTGTCGTAGTGCGCTGCATAAATATTCGAGTGCGAGGTTTTAGGACAAATGTTCGTGGTGTTACAGTATTCTACAGTAATTGTTTTATTGTGTCAGCGTCGCTATTTAATTTCCTGTTCAAAATTACGCTCTTTCATTACACGAAGTAATCTGAGTAATTTGTCAACATTTTCAATAAAAATTTACAGAAAATTTTATGGAAATTAACTTCCATATAATTCTAAAAACATTCCTTCATTTTAGAACATGTATCTCACAAGCAGAGAAAATTCAAATTATCGTACTCGTATAAATGCAATGACCAGTTGATGAAAGGTCTTCTTATAAGAAAGCATGACTACCGAGATTAGAAGCAAGATGTGACGTTTTTTCTTGCACGTTTTATTATTACGTTTCATATATAAAGTATCAAGAGGAAATATTTAAATATTATATTTAAATATATAATTACTAATATCGTAATTTTTACGTCCTTAAATTTTGGGGTAAAGTATTATTATAAAGTGAAAAAATAAGAACACAATAAACGCCTTCTTTTCTGTAAATAAAGAAGAAGAAGAAGAAACCTACACTTCCCCAACAGTCAAAACACATAATTGCATAAATAATGGAAGATTAAAAAGTACTCTGAATTTTAACTTTAATATCTTGCGTCCTACTCTTTGATTATACTATGGAGTTATGTAAAAACATGTCCTTCTAACACGGCTTATTTTATCATTAATGGACTGACATATATTCACTCGATAACTACATGTTTCGGCCCACGTGATGCATCATCAGCTTTATGTGCGTCATCCCCGTTGTGTGATATACAATTAGTATGGCAATATATGTGCGTGGCACTTACCGTCAAACACAACTATTTTATTGGTTAATTATTGTAAGGTTTACAACAACATGTT
>Ga0123352_10010639_pt1 | contig 14447 bp, 10 predicted proteins | sample TergutLab28metaG_FD_89700 | JGI IMG/M metagenome (GOLD analysis project Ga0123352, IMG submission 89700) | Labiotermes labralis P1 segment gut microbial communities from Petit-Saut dam, French Guiana - Lab288 P1 | ecosystem: Host-associated > Arthropoda: Insects > Digestive system > Gut ... | reverse complement strand
TCAACCGGGATTCAATCCACGGACAATCGAGCGGGTAGCGATTCGCTGTACCGGATACGATACTCCGAGGCCCAAAGAATATATATATATATATATATATATATGATTTTTAACTACTACACATTAATTATTAAACCCTAAAATCCTTTTCTTTCTTATTCTACCTAATCATTGTAGGAGTAGAGGGTTATTGTTGCACCTGATCACACTCAATAATACACACACACACACACTCTCTCTCTCTCTGTCACACACACACACACACATACACACAGTCGGTAGGACTATTCTGGGCTAGGAGCCGGCCTTTCGCAAAGAACTCTACCTGAAAACACACGACACTCCAAGGAGACAAACATCCATGCCCGTTGCGGGATTCGAACACGCAATCTCAGCAAGACAGCGAGCTCAGACCCACGTCTTCATACCGCGCGGCCACTAGGATCGGCTGGCCTAAACAATTAGCCACAAAATTCCGAAAAGCATAGGGTTGCAACCGTTGTACAAGCGAGATGTAACAAATGAAGAATTACATAATCTAAACGGGGTGTACACTCTGTTCAACAAAAATCAAACTACTTGATTTTTCGTAGATCCCGCTCCGTAAGTGACGTGACGTAAATTTTGCCATCATAATTCGAGTCGTCTTACTTTCCCCATATTTGTGAATTTTGTGGTGTTTCTCTTCCATTCTTTACAATCATCCACGCCCCATATATATTAATCAAAGATACAAATACATTTGCATAATTTAAGGTTAAAACATGATTAAACTTCATTAACTTTCCCAGGCTAACGGCTAGCCAGCTCTGCTGCCAGGGATGGATGAGGCGACAAGGGTGTTCGTACACTTAGCAGGCATAGCCGAACACGTTAACATGATAGCAGTACTGTTCGGAAACGAACTACGTTGGTTCGAGTTCCAAGTCACAGTAACGGCGTGTTTTCAGGAGTTACTGCATTCAAACACGGGATTGTAGGTTCAAATCCCGCTCGAGCTAATAAAACCCAGTACCCATTTCTTTGACAGTCTGCTTTGAGACGTGACACGGAAATGTTGTGCTAAGTTTGAAAGTGTTTACAGTGTAGCGAGCCTCGGGGTAGTTGAAAGTGCGATGTAGTGTTTACTAACCAGTGTGCTTAGGATAGGTACCCTTGTGGGGCAAGAGAGCAAGGGAAACGATGAGTGAAAGACAAAACACGCTAGTTTGTGCTTTCGGTCCACAAAGCCCTCGTATAACGGCGTACGATATTCATGAGCGGATATAAAACACAATGTGCCTACAGGAGAACGAAGTGGCCATGGTTCAGATAGATGGCCCCAGAAGACATGTCTATGTCAATTTTCGGGACGATCAAAGAAGGTAGAAAAAACTAACCCTAACCAATGGACATGGGGAATTCCGTTATACGAACGGTAAAATCTCGAAGGTGCGGATAGAAGCGGCGGGTTTGGGCATGAGGCGGGTGAGAATAGCAAATCTCCCCCCAGAAGTGCCCGACAGTGCAATACGGATGGTCCTGGGCAGATATGGGGAGGTAAAGGAGGTGCAGGAGGAAATCTGATCACGTGCCTACCGCTATCCAGTGGCCAACGGCATCAGAATAGCGGTGGTCATCCTAGCTCAACATATCTCGTCACACATCATAGTGGCTGGGCATCGAAACTTGATAACGTATGAGGGGCAACCCACAACCTTTTACGGCTTTAATGAAACCGGGCACCTATACCAAGCGTGTCCACGCCGAAGGAGGACGAGGGACTCGGATAACGCGTCTATCACAACATCATGGGGAGATGTGGCGGCGAGGGGTTCGTTGAACTCTAAGACCGGTACAGAGGTGATGGAAGTGGGGGTGGAGACGGCAGAGCTAGAGACCTCCGCGGCGAAAACATACGAGGACTATAGCGGAACACCCCTAGGGGGAAAAGCCCCAGACGCAGGAGGGGAACGAGCAGACGAAAGCAGCCCGGCAGGTAATAGTGCACAACATCGAAAGCACCTGTAACAGGGCCCACACGACACTAGTACAATAGCCGGATGCTGATGACACAATGGACGGCGAGGGGTTGAGGAGGCGAACGGGGTAGAGAAGGCAGAGGAGCAGAAGTCGACGGTGTGGAAGACGGATGTTGGTGAGGTAATTTGTACATACGTTGGGAAGGGTAGAGATGGACTACAGCAGTCACACATAAGGGCGGGGCAAGGGACGGACAGAGAGTGGACACCATCCGTCGGAGGACGAAATGTTACTGACGGCGGAATCGTGCAACCACAAGTGGCCGAAAAAACTAGAAGTGGAAAGGCACGGGGAGAAGCCCCAGGGAGGGAGGGGGAGCAGAACGAGAATCACATTCCCCAAAGCAGTATAACCACTGTAGAATATCCCTGCTTGCACGCGCATCAATGGCCGAAACCTACAAGATAGCAACCCTAAACAAAAAATGGCCTGTCGTCGCACTCCAGAATAGCGATGCTAGTGGATTTCATGAGAAAACAAGAGATAGGCATCGTATTCTTACAGGAAGTCACTCAGCCCCTGTCCGACACGACACGAGGATATGCGGCGTATACGAACATAGGAACAAACGGGCGGAGTAGTGCGATCTTAACGAGAGAACACATACCGTTCACAGACATTACACGATTACCGTCAGGGATGGAGCGAGATACTTCAAGAAACAAAAGTCTTTAAACCGTGCATGATTTGCACAACATTTTCTATGACAAGCCTATCGAAATGGGGGTGAAATGGGCCGCATGGGGCCCATTTCAGTTCTGGCGACCCACGAAAATTTGCGAAAAAGACTGAATACGACTAAAAGACTACGGTTTATAAACAGAAACGTTCGATTTAATAAGTTTATAATACAAGATATCAATTGGGCGAGTAATGATATTTCTGTGTAAATTCATGAATGAGTGTAGTTAACATATTTAATACTATCCCTTAAATAGAAGTTAGGAACGGTCCATCCATCATTTTGATTATGGAGCGAAATACAGTTTAAAAATAACCAACATAAGCTATTCGTTACCATTGATTTTATTATTACTACAACATATGAATTTCGGTTTTCATAAAAATCGTCATCAGTGTAGCCAGTAAAACTTAGTGAGATCTCTTGACCAGCTACGGCCCGAAATCATCAACGAAATTCTCATGTCCTGTTTAAGCCCCATTCGAACACGAACAGTCTAAATCAGATTGACGGCAAACAAAGAAAAAGAGTTAAGAAAAAGTAACAGAAATATCTGCGTCACTCGCAATTCTAGCCCTGCCAATGGAGCAAAGATAACTTTTGAAACTATAATTAAATAATGATTTTGCTACAGCACAGTTTAATTGAGTGTATGTGAGTATAAAACATATCCAAAAATAATATATATGTCGATACTGGGACTTTTTTGTTGTGAATGTCAGTTTTATGCACACTAAATGAACTACGTCCATTTCAACCTTGTCTGAAAATTCCAAGGCGACACAACAGAACAAATATAAAAAGAGGTTCTCATTGATCTATCCAAAACTCTCATATAAGGAAAACAGTGATTATGTACCTGGAACAAGTCCTCTGCATGCTGCGCATATGTAGATATACAGCCACCCCTGTCCGCACTTCGCCTCCTCCCCAAAGAGGCACACTAAATTGTCCTCACACTCCGTCTCCGTTTCGCATTCAACACTGTCACTGCACCCCCCGGAGGGTGCTCCGATGGAATTCATGGACCTCCTCGCGGACCGACTGAACCGTGCGCGCTTCAGCGCCCCCATGTACACCCCTCCAAGGTAGGGGGGGGGGCTTGTTTACCTAATGAATCTCTAAGTAATTTCCTACTTGTTTCATCCTGAATCACACCATATGCGCGTGTAACCATAACACTGCCCTGTGTCTTTGTGGCGGCCATATATTGAATTGGGGTCTGAGGATCAAATCTTGGGGCATCCCATGTCCATTTCCAAAAGCCGTTCCTGCGCCGCAATCAATTATGTGATGCATGCTGGTATAATTGCCCCCGCACCTACAGAGGGCAGAGTCAGTGAGTCGAATTGTGTGTAACCGCTCGTTGATTTGCAGGATGTCGTGAATAAGCCTATACCAAGTGGCCTTTATGATGTCCGACGAGCATATTGCATGTAGGTTTGACTACACCCTTGTCCACTCCGTCGTTGGTTGGAACTGCTTGAATTTCATGTCCGGAGACCTGTTACCCTCCCTGGATATCGTGGGCAACGTTTCGTATACTCTGTGTCTGAACACCCTGTGCGTTTCGCTCTGCCTGGGGGCGTCCGTGTGGGCAATTTCGAGGGCATATATCAGAAAATATTCCAGGGTCTTCGGTATCCTCCGGACATGGGGAGCGTTTTCCTTGCACGTTTGCAGTTTCTATTACTGTTGCCACTTGCAAATGCCGATCCAACACGTTGTCCCTAGGTCCACATCCGGGTTAGCAGTGATGCTCGAAATTTTGCCTCCACATCCATCAGACCCATTCCCCCGTTGTTCCTTCTCTGCAGGGTGGAGGTGGGTACCCTGAAGATGGCACTCTGTCATATGTACCATGTCACTGCCGACACTATTTGTTTTACACACTCTTTTGGGGCTGGGAAAATTTGCACCTTGTGCAACAGTTTTGCTAACAGGTAAGCGTGTACGCATTGTACGCGATGAGTCAGGCCAAGATCTCTGCTATATGCTTCCCGCGCCTGGTTTCGAACCAATGTCGTTTTCCTTGCCCAACTGGCACTCCCACACTGTGCTAGGGTGTTTGTCATACTGAAACCCAATACATGTATTTCGGAGCTGTATGGTATGTACAAAACCCTCCTTGTGGTGTCCCACGTGCCCACCGCTAAGGCTTGGGTTTTGCCGACATTCAATATTGTGCTCGTCGCCCTCTCGTAGCACCTTATGGCGTCGCTGATTCCTCAGATGTCCTCCGGTGTAGTCACGAAGACTGAGACGTCATCCACATACGCCACTACCGCGGTCTATTGTTGCCGCCAACGGACTCGAATACCGTTGAGCTGTTACTCCGCGCTGTGTATCAGGGGATTCAGGCACGGGGCACTGTATTGGGATCGGGCCGGAAATGTGCCCTTTTTTTGGACCACCGATGTCGCGTTGATGTACATGTGTTTGATGCGCTCTATCTGAGGTTATACGCTGCCTGTGGCCTAAAATAACAGAATTGTTCTTAAAACGGTCTACGTATATACGCACCAGGTCTCCACTTATAAGCAATTAATGTTCGTAATTAATCGTCACAATCTTAAATGACTACCGGATACTTGGTGTTAGTGAAAGCAACTTCCCGATTCTGTTTTTAATATTTTACTTTTGGAATGACATATTCCTGGCTCAGCTCACAAATATTATTATTAAATATTAATTACTTGGCGAAGAGCAGTTATTGAGAACTAAAAAAGTTGCAGTTATTCATCATTTTAAGAAACGGCTTTAAATGCAACATCAAGGCCCAGGACTGTGTTCAGAGTGAACAGCCACCGGGTTCTACCCCGAACCTTTTGAATCCAGCCAAATCTTTTACAGTTCTTATTAATATACACTTTAATATTACCCTCCCATCCATGCTTAGTTCTCCAAAACGTTCTTTATCTTCACATACTTATATTTTCACTTTGTTTCTTTTCCTCATACACGAGATTCGTCTTATATTTGTTATCGTAAATAATATATAGAGCTAACCATTAATATTCTATTTCATATGCTTGTTGGTCTTAGTTAATATGTCTCCAGAAAATATTCATACAGATGCCATTAAATTTTGTGAATTTCGCATAAACGATTTGTCATTTTCATTGTTTAATTTGACGTTTTAAATTATTACCAAAGTTTCTAAATGGGATACTTCCTTGGGTTCGCCATAGAAGGTGCAAAAAATATAATTCAATTAGGCTTTACTTTCTATCGATAAAACAGAGCTCTTTCTTTTAAAATGTAGCCAAATAATTCGGCTTATAATGGAACTATCATTGAGCTATTTTGTTACGAGAATATATAGGTGATAATAGTTTTAATATATTCACATCTCAAACCTAACAATCATATTTGAGACAAATGTTGTACTTAAAGTAGCCAACAGAGCGCTGTATTAATTAAACTTTCTATGAGTATGAATCTTGCAATTGACTGACGTGATGCGAATTTTATCATTTATAAAAATTTACATTTTTTTTCTTTTTAAAAATTTCTATTCAAAATTTTGTTTTTTATTCATTCCTGCCAAACTTAGGGCGATTCAGTATGTTGTTGGCTCACCCCACTTCTGCTGTGTAGTTCCAGCTATAAGGTGTGTATCCAACAGTGTGTTTGCTTAAGACACTTTTCAAAATCTGCTCATTTCAGCCAAATACGACAAAACTCGGAGGACTATTTTTTTGCACATAAATAAATAAGTTTTACTTTTGTGCATAGCTGTTAGCGGACTTCTGATATATTACATTTTATAGCTATTCTGAGAAGTAGTTTTCTCTAAACTGCAATTTAAGTTTTCAGATCCTAGGAATATTTAAAATAGTGTAACACTTTTTCTCGTGACCGGCGTGTAGGGATAACAAACTCACCACATTCATGTGCCGATTGTCTTGAAATTTGGTTGCCTCAAACTCCTGGAAACCCAGAGCCTATCCAGCCAGACCTTTCCAGGGACTGCTTTATCCTTTTAATAACTTCTCTCTTTTTTTTTTACAAAATGACCTGATAATGGCGTCATTAAAATCCAAACATGTCGCTATGTTACAGAAATAAGTCGAAATGTATGTTACTAAGATTAATGTGAACAAGATTTGTTTACAAATAAAGATTATTTTCAACGATGTACAGATACTGTTGTTTATCCATAAATCTTGTCAAAAATAAAGTAAAATAAAATTATTATTATTCTGAAACAAACCAAGGACAGGTTATTCTTAACGCTAAAATGTCTGGTATTAAATTTCATAAATTTTTTTCAGGCGCATATAGAGCATATGAAACAAAGGAAATAAATTTCTCCAGTTATGCCACCGTTGTTGGAACTGTAACTGTCCCGTATTTGTGGGATATCTACAAAACATTGGTTGTAAAATATAAAACAAAAAAATGCACTTTTTCTAAAGGAATATTTGAATTTCTAAATGTCTACTACATATTTCGAAACCGAGGGTTCATTTTCAGGAAGACGGTTATAAATATGGTATGGTATGGTATAGTGTGGTACAATTTGTCCTGCATACTGAAATTAAAATTAAAGCCTTTTATTGTAATTTCAGCATGTATAACGTACTATACCTTACGTGTATATACAACCGTCTTCCTGAAGTGAACCCTCGGATTCGAAACATGTAGAAGACATTAAAAATTAAAATATTCGTTTAGAAAACGTGAATTTTTCGGTTTATATTTTATAATTACAACAATGTACTTTGCAAAAACAACATAAAAACATTTATTTCAAAAATACGTTCCGCGAGTCCCAAGGGGTCCACAAACAGGTCCTAGGAGAGCCGTGGACACATTTCTGTAATGGCTAATTTGAGTTTACTGATTTTTTTATTACAGGAATATTTTGTTAAACTTAATCGAGGTATGTTTTAATTGGCGATATTATTATATACAGTTGTTATTTAACTGTTTTATACAGGTGTTATATGCAGGTATTACTTATATGTAATATTATATAAATTGATGTAGTGACGTATTAAAGAGAGGAATATACAGGTGTACTTATAAGAACTGTTATATACAGAGAATTATTGTCACATGTAACACAGTTATTTCGTATGTAAGCAGTACCTTGACAATTTAATTTCATGAATGTTGCAGCAATGTAATTTCATAATATTTCCAAAGACTTATATTTCAAACCAGACGATGACGGCATGTAACCCTTAGGTCAGACAAGAAGGGGACAGACCCGTATCTACTTTATTGTTATGGCAATTTTAACTCCGACACTGAGCGGTAGTCTAATCCCCTGACCCAGAGGGGAGATAATATATTTCTGTTTTCTAAAACCTTTTCTTTCAATTGGAATCTGTTAAATCACTTTTCCCTAAAACATTATTTTAAATTGGAATATAATATTGTTTTTAATTGGAGTCTTTGTACATCTTCGTAAGCGACGTCAGTGTTTGGGTCTGATTGTGTAATGGTTATATTCAGTTTAATTACTTGATTCCCAAACCTGACACGGCACTCTCAAGCTGGAAGCCAAGCAGACAAGATCTTTCAGTACCTCTAGGGAGTCAGCACAATAAATTCTGTTGTTTCTTCTCAAAGGCTGTACAAATTATCACCCCAGTTAAACACCCATTGCTTCCGCTCGGCAATATTCCTCAATACCTGTCCTGGTGGGAACGCATTAACTGTCAGTTACCAACCTGCAGATACAACAATATGTTTGTTTAGTATGACAGAATACACAAGAAATTTCTTGTACCTACGAAGCTAAAGACAGCCCTTGCAATTAAGGTCAAATCATGAAATACATTATTACTTATGCTACTGGTATCTACTAGCCCCAATCTAAATTCAGTTACGAAATATAAATCCTTAATTTTTAATACCTATCATTCGGACACTATATTTAGTTGGACAGGAATGTGGAAATCAGTGGTTACTTTCCGAAGCCGAAAGGAGTGAAGAAGTAAAAAGTGTGGGGAAACACTGCTTTATGTTTTCAAGAAATTCTTAGGCTTGATGTTTCACTTTCTTCCCTTATATTTTTCTCTACAGGTTTAGATTTTAATTTCTTCCACAATCCTTATGTACGTCGCATTATTATAGGGCAGTCCAAAGAGTGTATACACCCTTGCTTAGGAATTACAAATTTTCTTTGAGAACCAGGGACCTTGATTCGTATTCCATCGTTATTTTTCTCAAGGCCTTTGGGCTTAGGGTTGAAAAAATTCACCGCATTTTTTCTCTCATATTTTTTCCGACACGCCATCAGGATTCCCTCTCTTTCAGCTCCTCACTTTCCTTTCAGTAAACTATGTTTTAAATCACCGCTTAACAATGAAACAGACTTTGTGCTGTGTATTTTGGCAGAAAAAATCTGGAAAAGGGCGTGGCCCATAATTAATGCAATACACGAAATTGCAAAATGTGTTACTTACATTTTAGGCTTATTAGGTCCTCTCTGGAAAATAGGTTGCAAAAATACAATGTAGACTTTAATGTGAAAATGAGGAAGAACAAAAATTGATCGACAAATTCATTTATATGTGTTATGTATATTTCAAAGGATATCCATCCAAAGATTTAGGTGCTGATGCCAGGTAAAAGGAAGTCAAACAGGCAGGAACAGTCTCCACAGGAGTTCCTTTTTCTTTATGAGTAGCTGTCAAATCCTCACAACTCCAAGTGTGAAAGACAGATTTTGATTCGTAGTAATTTGCATGCATTGATTGATTCCCATTGTGGTCTCACCGTCTGCCCGGAGCTCCAACATTCTAAACAAGTGCGTACCTAGAGAGCTCTGATCTCTTTTCTCTGCATGCTTGCCAATTTGCAACAAAATGATATCATTCATTCATTTCATTTCATTCGTTCCTGCATAATGCTTGCAGTCGTTATGCAGGACTTGGGGAAACTAGAAACAAACCAGAAAACGCTTTACGTTTCAAACTTCTGGATTCTGCATGTGACAGGCTTACCTGCTTTCGTGGACGTGACTGTACGTTTAGTTGATGGCATTGTTTCTTTCCCCCAGCCAGTTAAATATCCCACATCTCCCTTTTAATTTCTTTACATTATTCATTTGGGTTCGAGTTAGCAACTTTCACACGTACAAAATACCACTAATCCAGGGCTGCCTACTCTTGTAAGAAAGTAATTTGCGTAATTTTTCAATCCAGTTTGGTTGTCGGAACTGGTAATGTCCGCAAGCAAAGAAAACATTAGACTTGTTGATTTGAGTACTGTAAACGAGGCTTACAGCGTGAGTGCAGGGCTTTATTTGGGGTATCATATGTGTAGAGGAGGGTCATTAAACATAAAAAGGATAAAATCGAAATACTGGAGCGAAGATGTGTAAATGGAAGCACTTCGGACCGGATTATAAGAGTCTGATTCCTCGAACTGGCGTTGTGATATCCAGTTCACATCTGACAAAGTAGTCTGCTATTGCGCTTGAAGGTGAAACAGCCATTTCAACCGGCAGTACAGAGTGAAATACTCAGGGCTTCAGCACCATTTCACAGTATCACTAAACACGGCATTATGTCCGTGCAGAATTAATAATTAAACCAAGAAGGAAAGAGGGAAATGATGAGATTTGATACAATTGTTAACCCTTCCCAGCCTAAATTATTGTAGTGAATTCCAATAATCTGGTTCAAATTAATTTTTAAAAATCCATAAATTTCAAATTAAAAAGCAGCCACTAGTTTGCAGAATCTTATTGGAAACCAACATAAAACACTTTAAAATAACTACTCTTTTAGAACTCGCCACTGTATCTGGTACAGTGTAGCGCTCCGTCGAACTTGTTTTGACATTGTATCGATGAGAAGAATAAATTGGTCATAAAGAAACAATATGAAAACGTGGTAGTATTTAATAGGTTTATGATGTAAATAATTACGTTATATTTACGTAATGTTATCTAAAATTTGAATGACCACTGGCATAAAATCCTTTGGTAAAATTAGGCAAAATGTACCTTAAATAAAATTTGCTGTGGTTTGTACGCGTAAGTGTACTGTCTCCAGCATTTCCCGCTTTTGTTTAATCCAGATTTGACTTACTGTGTTCACAAGTTCCCAACACGTGCTGCTATTCTGAGACAGAAAATTTAGTTCATGCCTTCCCATCCTCTTTTTTGGGCCCATATTAATGCAACTTTTGAGCCTGGATCTACACCGACATCTTTTTCCTTCTAAGTTGTCCACAAATAATATTCTTTATTGCGTAACTCGAAAGTCTAGAACGCCCCCAAACACACCTGCTTATCCGTAATGCTCATAAACTGTGCACTTTGAAGAGAGATTTCAGTGATGACTCTTATATAATTTTAAAAAGAAGCAATGATTTCTTCCCTCTCACCATTAAGCATCTAACTTGGTAATGAAGACAAACGTTTCATCCGCGAAGTAGAAATCGAGTCTTTGTTTATTAATTAGGCGAATGCCGTACCTACTGGTTTCTTATTAAGAGAATACCGCTTTTCTTTGAATTTCAGTAATTATAGACATATGAATTTTAAAGGTGTTTGAGGTAATACTGTGAGATAATTTTCACTGTTTAAGGTGGAGTATATTTGGATGAAAGATATATTTCTTATTTAAAATCTTGAATTTACTGAGTTCATAATTTAATTCATTTAAAAGTAAAGATCTGGAAATTTCGCGAGTTTACAACGTAATCAGCTGAAGGAAGAAGGGAGATAAACTTTGAAATGGCGTTCATTTAGTTTCTTGCAAGTCAAAAGTCAGCCTGAATAAAAATATGTATTTGTTGGCTTGAGAAATCTAAAACGTTGTTACTGTTGGATAACATCAGTCTTCAGAATACTGGTATACCTACATTACACATTTGCACGACCAATGTGATGAAAGTGTTGGTAGCTGAGATTAAGAACTGCCTGATTTAGTGTTGTTAATAACACAAGCGTTGGTGCTCCTGACGCAGCTGTAGCGGAATAACACACACAACGTCTTGTTACACGTCCTTTTACTGACTCTCTCAAAAAACTCAACCTTACAAAGAATATACACTTGTAACAAAGAAAACAGAATCACGGATCACTCATCAAATAATTAAAGAGGAAGATATATCAATCCTCCACAGCAGCTTCATTTTTCAAAGATTAATCTAGCAAAATAAGAGCCAGCTGAACACTGGCCGAAGATAGTCCCCGTTTAATAAACGTATTCATAATAGTGTGTTGGTTGTGACTGGAGATTTTATAGATCTTTGTGACTGATACAACAGAGGGGATGCTTCACATAAAGTTTAAAATTTAGCTGGAATCTTTATTTCATGTTCTGCTGGAAGTCAAAAACTTATATGTTTAGGAGATATGTGACCAATCATTTCAGCTAAAAACCCCATAAACTCTAAAATTCTTAGTAAAAGTTGAATGTAAACATCATCATTCTCTTCTCTGTCTTACGAGACGACCATATCCCTTTCCAAAGTGAGTTCTCCACATAGTGGGATCTATTGCTCCCTCTGTCAGTTTACAGTGTCCTCTTATTATTCGTAAGGTCCTGACGTCTTTTTCCTCGTCTCACAACTCTTATATTCTGCACTCTATCTTTCCTCCAGTAATGTGTTTTAGGAATCAGTTCCTACGCACCATGTGACTAATCAAGTTAGCCTTCCTTGTTTTTATTATTTAAAGTTAATGGTCTCTTGACTCTTTGTAACACACCGTCTCCTGGCATGATCGATCCAACTGACCTTCACCATCCTCCTCCAGCCTTTTCAGGTACTTCCGATTTACTAGCCAAAGGGTCCAATTTTTATCACCTTAAAAACTGTACTCAAAACAGAGCACATTACTAGTTTCTTCCTAAAATTTAAGTCCGATTTGCTGGTGAAAAAGTTTCCTTCTTGTTGAATGCTGCTTTTTTCCGCGGCAATCCTGGATTTAGTTGCACATGTACGTATATCTTACATGTCAACATAAAAGAATTTATTTTAAAAAGAAAAGAAAATACATTTTAAACCTGTAAACATTACATTTATATTTTTACTTTTGCTTAGCCAAATTTTACAAAACTTTTGTATTTTTAATTATAATATGATATTTATGAGATGATTCATAAATTTTGCAATATAACTACAACTTAAAGACAACATGAAAATTAATGTTTCCCATTACTAATTAATACCGTAAACGTTTAACACGTACATATCTGTAGTAAACAGTAGCTACTTGCAACATTATGAATATAAGGAATAAGCAAAAAGAATTAAACTGCCCAGTAGATTTGGCATGGAAATTTATAATACACAAATAGAGCAATTTTAGTTGGGAATCATTATCTACTCTACAGTAAAAACAATTTCAGATTCGTCATTTGAGCTGATTATAAATAGTCAAAATAAAAATTAAATATATCGGGCTGAAGTTGAAGACGTGTGTTTAGAGTATTTAGGCCTAACACTTGTGGGTTATTTCTTTGAATGCTTTTTTTTTTAATTTAAAGATTTCCGTCTTCTGTGTTTGACACTATTAATGGCGTAGAAATTTGACGACCTTCCCGTAGAATTTATTGCCTCCATGTTCACACCGCTGCTACCCAGAAGACAAAGACAATTTATTCTTTAGAACTGTTGGTAAGTTTTTACCAGGTTGTTTTTAGTGTATAAAGTCACAACCTCCAAGATTATGTAGCGTCAGTGATAAATAAATCAACAAATACGAATAATAAAAACAGTTTTACATTCGTAGAACGATAGAAGAATACTGAAATACGCGGAGAACACCTGAGTATAAAGTTTGCCGGTTCCGTCCCTATTGTGACGTCATGGTCACTTGGCCAATTACGTTACACCTAATAACTTCCGCCTTCGATTGACCCAATTAATACGCGAATTAATTTAATCTTTCAAATTATTATACAAATTGTAGATTGCTTTAATTATTATGTAAAATAAATTTAATTGGCTTAATTAATTTCCCTCCCCCTTAATTGATATAGCAGTGCATACACTAACTATAAACAATACGACATTTTTAAATGTCCAGACAAGTTACTAACCTAACGTAAACAAACAAACAGACCTCCTCCGTCAGATGTAAGTAATCTCACTGTTAACAACAGCAATTTTGGAACAAAGCCGCTTTAAAAATTTTTAAATTTGTGCTATTTATTATTTTAATTAAGTTTCGTTGATCTAATTACATAAACTGAATTTAACTGATATAATTAATTTCCCCATCCCCTAATTGATATGAACGTGAATAACTTAACTGCAAACAAGCCAACATTTTCAAATGTCCAGACATGTTGTTAACATAATATATACAAACAAACCTCACTCCCATCCCTCAGCTCTATGACCAAAATGTAAACAGTTTTAGAGAATGTACTGTGTCAATCCTACGTTTCCAAATGTCCACACAACTCACTCACTTAACGTATTATCTGCCATTTTTGAACCGCGCCATTTTGAATGTGATATATTTAAAGCATTACTAGAATCTACGTTTATACACTGAAGCTATACCTTATTATTATATGGCACGTAGTAGTAATACAGATATTATTATTATTATAGGATATGTATGTCTCCTGTCACAGGCCTTTTCTTCCTGGTACTTCTCTTGAACCAGCGGTAATCCCCACCGCCAGGCTTCAAACTTCACATTGCAGTACTTTCCGTATTATGTGTGATGTTCCAAGTATAGCTGTCTTTTGTAGTGAATCTATCGAGTGTTTTCCTGGTATAGTTCCCAAATTTTTCTTTAAACTTCTCGTTACTA
>Ga0123352_10010638_pt1 | contig 14448 bp, 9 predicted proteins | sample TergutLab28metaG_FD_89700 | JGI IMG/M metagenome (GOLD analysis project Ga0123352, IMG submission 89700) | Labiotermes labralis P1 segment gut microbial communities from Petit-Saut dam, French Guiana - Lab288 P1 | ecosystem: Host-associated > Arthropoda: Insects > Digestive system > Gut ... | reverse complement strand
CTTGGTCGCTGACATTGCGGGAGGAAAGGAAGCTGAGGGTGTTTGAGGACATGGTGTTGAGGAGAATATTTGGACCTAGGAGGGACGAGGTAACGGGGGAATGTAGGAGATTGCATATCGAGGAGCTAAATGATTTGTACTCCTCACCCATTATTGTGCGGGTGATAAAATCGAGAAGAATAAGATGGGCTGGGCATGTGGCGCGTATGGGTGCGGAGAGGGGGGTGTATAGGGTCTTGGTGGGGAAACCGGAGTGAAAGAGACCACTTGGGAGGCCTAGGCGTAGATGGGTGGATAATATTAGGATGGATCTCTAGGAGGTAGGATGTGGGTATATGGACTGGATTGGGCGGGCTCAGGATAGAGATAGGTGGCGGACGCTTGTGAGTGCGGTAATGAACCTTCGGGTTCCGTGAAATGCGGGGAATTTGTCGACTAGCTGCAAACCAGTTAGCTTCTCAAGAAGGACTCTGCACTATGGAGTAAGTAAGTATATATATATATATATATGTGTGTGTGTGTGTGTGTGTGCATGTGAACACAAACCACCCTGACGTGTTTACCAGCTGTGTAAACTGTACGTGCTTTTTATTTGAATCGTAAGAAGGTTTTTTCCCTCTGTGTTTTACCGTCTTAGGAGCTTAACACCTATGAAATTGTCTCTGGCTTGTAGAATTCTTTAATTATAAGCGTTTACGTAACTACGTTACCCTTATCAGCCGCCTTTCCGTATATCACTAGGCTTACTGTATCATTCCTATGCCTTCAATTCCTAAATACACTTGGACCAATTCCAACGTTATGAACCTTGTGGACGCATGCGAATTGAGACACTTAACGTTTGAATCTTATAATTCCTTGTCATGATCAACTCCAAATAGCGGCCTTCCGCACTTGTGCAGCGGGAGTGGCACTTCTGTACGGGCGGAGGATACCTATGTTATGGACGTTAGTGTAAAACACCAGTTGCGGAATTTTTGTGAGGTGTCATCTGCACCGTGGACTGAAGGAATGTTTACGTAAGCATTGGCTTGATGATGATAACGAATGAACCCTTGAATCAGGCACGTGAAATAAGAATGAGGACACAACATAAACTGTCGTTTTAAATGGGGAAAATCGGTAACTGAAAATATGGAGAGAAAATGGTTTATAGGTACGTTCAATAGCCCCGCCGTTTAAATTCAAGCATTTGATGAAAGAAGTCTTTTCAAAAGATATTGTCCCGATTACGCAGTTCTGTTACTTTCACTTTTCAGCCGGTAGTGTGTTTTATTATTGATTTTATGTAATTTCGCTGGTTATGCTGATAACGAAGTATCTACGGAAGGAAGTGAATGCATTACCAATTGGATCTCGGAATTTGGTTGAGCATTGATGGGTTTATATTGAAGACAGCGGCTAGTCGGTGTGTAGCAGACGCCATTCATCTCCTGCTACGCATCTTACCTTATCTGGATATGCACTGCTTTGTTTTAATTTCATGTACAGAAGTTATGTGTGTATGCTTATTACTGCGCAGTTGCTAAAATGTTCCCGCTTCTACCTTTACTGTTAGTTTTCTAAATTCGTCTTCCGTCTTCCTTTTACTATCCAGTTGTGAGGATGTTCTTCCGCTCTTTACTGCGCAGTTCCTAAGCTGTTCTCACTTCCTCGTTTTACTGCACAATTCCTAAACTGTTCACACTTCCGCTTTTTGCTGCATAGTTCCTCAAATGTCTCACTTTCTGTTTTTTACTGCACGTTTCCAAAACTGTTTCCACTGCCCCTTTTTACTGCACGGTTCCAAAACTGTTCTTATTTCCAAGTTTTACGCCATAGTTCCGCAACTGTCTCACTTCCTGTTTTTCACTGCACAGTTCCAAACCCGTTCCCACTGCCACTTTTTACTGCACAGTTCCAATACTGTTCCCTCTGCAAATTTTCACTGCACATTTCCAAAACTGTTCTCACTTCCTCGTTTTACTGCACACTTCCTAAACTAGTCTCACTTCCCCTCTCTACTGCATGATTGCTAGCCTGTACTCACCTCCTCCTTTCACTGTACATTTCATAAGCTGGTCTTATTTCCTCCTTGTTCGAGAATGCTAAAGATTGATGTATATGCACAAATATGGTCCTCAATCGTTGTGTCTTATAATTCATGCAGAATAATAAGGAACTATGTGAAAAAGGAAGAGTTGAGGTAAATGCCCATATATATCTTGTAGAAAGATGCAGTGATTGAAGAAGGGAGAATATAACGCATCGAAAGAATGATCTCGCAGCATTGAGTGTAGTTAAGTAGGGCAGTTACGTTACATTGGATTCGTTTGTCGGACTGAAGTGCCATGTAATACGGCAGACGTTTTGACAGGGAACGAATCCATATGCCTATTTTTCTGTTAGTGATGCCGAAAAGTGAGGTTGATATACCGGAGAAGCAGGTGATTTTTCGAGATGATATGATTGGTCTATAGACGACTAAGTTCCTTTAACTACAATAGTGAAGCACTGAATGTGTCGGTGAGGTTGTTAGAAGTCCTGCTTTGTATTCTGGAAGTCCTCAGTGCAAATGTTGTCCAGGAGATCAGCTATTTTTTTTTTTTGCTGGTACGCATAAATTTCTTCAGTCCGTCCAGGCATGTTAGGCGCTTCGTGTCGCGCTGGGCAACTACCATTTCCCGCCACATCCTTCAGTTCACCATTCACTAATCATTCTCTTATTAGACGCAATTTAGTCTGATCTATCAACAGAGTCCTAAATAAACTGCTAGCACACTAATAAATGCAGCGAAATACACTGACAAGAGATCACACTTATTCTGTCTTTAACGGATGCTTGAGTCTGCACATTTTGACCTTTGGGCTGTGCCGTCAGGCAGACTGTGAAAACATGAAGCACGCTGCGGTTTTTCTAACTCCGTAATACAGTTGGACGTATTAATTCGTTAACTAAACTTCCTCTGACTTGTTGTGACATGCTTAAAAATATCATGTGAAGATGTCCGCTAATACAAAGTATATTCGTGCTATGTGGACATGGCTGGAATTTTCTAACTTTGAGTTCTAACCATTTAGGAAATAAAGTGCATTTCAGACCAGAAATGTTTCTCGCCAATGTTGCCACATTTCCTTTTCAGTTGACAGTGCACAGTTTCAACTGATTAGCTTATTTAGGTTTCGTGTTCGCTGCATTGCATGAATTAAGTGTGTAATGCCTTGATCAGCCTATACTCCATGTCCTTTAACTTAGCCTCTGTTTGCTGTTTGGCAGGAACATGTGACCTATACTATATTACAGTCTGATGCCATTTGTCCTGATTCGTGTACGCATCCCGCACATTTTCTGCATCTCTGTGCGTTCCTTACATTTTCCAGGCAAACGCAGAGACAATTAAACACAGTGCCTGAAGGCGTGAGACAAAGTACAGCAAATTTTCTTCATTGACGACAAATTAAATCTCATTCGGTTGATTTATGTTTTTCTACAGTGCTTCTTGGTCAGTAATTGGAATTTACGACCTTCCTTCACCCAATCCCATACCTTATCCCTTAAATTACATAAATCGATGTTATGTGTATATATCTATCCATCCCCGTTAGAGTTCGGTTTGCGACTTTTACCAGTCGAACACTTCAACTACGACTCTACCGTTTCTCTTTACGATTGCCTTTCCACTTCACTTTGCAACAGTCAGACATCCATAGAGTTCTACGAAATATTTCTCAGCATCTCGCCCCGGTTTTTACATATCTATAACTGTTGCTCATTTCCGTCTGTCTCCCCTTCTATTTCACCTCAACACATTTCATTCTGTGGGTTACTTACGTTTCTTACAGATTTATCTCTAATTCTGATCTTTGATTCACACCGGCGCTTCTTTTGTGTTTCTTACGCTCCACCGATCTTACTTTTCCTTGTCTCCTGCTAGTGCACAACAGTTTGTCAGTAAGGACCAGCACATTGTCACTGCCATTACTGTTGGTGACAAGAAGCAAAATGGTGGTGTCAAGAACTGAAGAGCGAGACAACGGGGCTAAATTTCTAAATATTTTGACAAAATCAACTGTTTCCATGTTGTGGTATATATAATGACTTGTGGGTTGTGGGTTGTGAAACAACACTGCATTCTTATTCTTTACGTTGGTTAGGTGATTGTGCTGGTGCTGTCATGAACGTTGAGATTTCTGTCGCAGCACCAAATGAAGACTGTCGCTTGCAGCGATATTGTGTTTTACACTAGATACTTGATGAATAAATCTTTTAACGGGTCTCAATTGCTAAGGCTGCATATCAGAGTTAGATTTTTACTGCTGTTTAATCACATGTATTATGTGGAAGGTTAGAAACCTCCTAGGATGACTGCACTCGTGTTTAAGAGAGGATAATATGGAATCTTGAGCAGATGTTATTTTGCGTTTGTATGCTTCGCTCATGGCATATATTATATAGTGTCGGTACAGGGACCATGTCAACATGTCGGAGTCGTTTCTGACATGTACCACAACAGCATAAGCATAAATACACGTTCAGTCAGCATTTATGCTTGACTTGTATTTGTGTACACATTTTTTACAGTGCAACGGGATGTCTTTAAGTTCTATGCAGCAACTTGCCTCTAATATTGCAACGTTCCATTGCGTGAGAATGAAAGAACTCTCTGTAACTTTCTCCCTGTGCAAACCATAAATGTTTATGTAAGAGTGAATATACAGCTCCACCCAGGCTAAACTTTGACACTACGTGGGGTCGGGGCTCGATTCTCGGTAGAGGGAAGAAATTTTTCTCTTCTCCATAAGGTCCAGACCGGCTCTGGGGCCCAACTAGCCTCCTATTTGGTGGGTACCTGGTTTCTTTTCTGGGGGTAAAGCTGTGGGGGCTCGACATTAACCACTAATCTCCATCTACACGTAGTGTTGAAGTTAAGAATGGATGGAGTTTTATTTCTTCTCCCTCATATGCCTTCATGGCATGGACAGGAAGAACTTTACCATTAACTTTTACATGATGGGGGTAAATGGTAATCTGCCCGCTTTCGCTGCTATACCCCGGCGATTACTGTCCATCATATGCTCTTACTGCACACTGATATAATGTATGGTCACCATGCCATTTCACACTACCAAGCCTCTAGTATTCTTATAGTCTAATTGTGTGACGCCGTGTAAATTAATGTAAGAAAACTCATCCCTCACAGTTACCATCAGTTTTTAATTACATACAGAAACTACTTATGCTTATGCATGTATGAGGTAGCCTAATTGCATTCCACACATTAGTATGAACACTTTAAACCAGTAAAGCTAAGTAAGGCCCTTTGCTCATTTTTTACTCATTCGTATTCTGCAGTTCACAGTCAAAACCTTAGACGAATCAAGTGAGTCTTTGAGGATTCTAACTCAGTACTTACGCGATATTACAACAATCTCGCATTCAGGAAACGTGTGCAGTCCCTGCGCCTGGTTACCCAACGACAGAGATTTATCATTGCTTCCTCAGTCCCCTTACAAGGATTCCGGTGCCTTGTTCCAAAGTTCAGAATACGCAGATAATCTCGTGCAGCTTCGGTGTCTCTGTAATCCTTGTAGCATGCACTGAAGTTTACTCGCTTGTTTCTGTATGACTGCTGTAGCAATAAGATGACGCATGTTACACATATGAGAAAAGACACCACCCTCGTGAGTTATATATTACATGTGATTTTATCTTTTCACTACCCCGATTATGTACGCGAACCAACCAGCGTGGGCGGGTGGTCCATTGTTACCTTCACCATTAGCGAAACCTTATCTTCGATGCTGCAACGCAAATTTGGCTGAAGGCTGTAATGAGTGAGGGGGTTGCTAGTATGAACAACATGTTACGTTACGTTAGGTTGCTGTCAGTGTTATTGTCTCCATAGTTACTGTAGCTTCACCATCAACATGACAATAACAAAGTGTCATTGTTCTGGTTATTTCGTTTTGTTATTGTTTAGGTAGGGGCAGAACCGTCCATAGCTTGACGGCGTCGGTGAGGACGATAACGCCTTTTGTTCTGGCTATGGAACGCTGCGACGTACAAAATAAACAACTCTCCTCCAGCGTACAATTACCTCTGGACATTGGAGTGATGTTTTCTGTGACAGAAATGAATTATCCATAAGCAATGCATGTAAAGATGACTGAATAGTGTCCTTTTGGTGGTGTTTTTGTGTCTCTTGTATTGTAGCCAAAATGTCAAACTCCATATTATTATTTTTGCAAATGTCACAAAGCAGAGAAACTCGCAATGAATTGTTTGCAATGGTTTGCGCTAATGTAATTTCACGAGGCATTTCCAACCTGTTTTATGCATACTTCCTGACATACGTTTGTCGGCTGTGTGTTTCCTCTTCGTTGTTTAACGGTTGTTTGGGGAACTTTGTTTATTAAGTATTAGTTTTAGTATATTCCGAAGAGCTTGTCACTTGTCCCCTCTCCTGAGCGAGGTAAATTTAGTCCACGCATTCGTATTTTGTTCCTTTAAGATCGGCATCTTTCATTCTGTTTTCTGCCTTACGACAAGTCCATAGCCCCTTCCAAAGCGAGTTCTCCACAGTGTGACATCTAGTGTTTTCTCTTTCAATTTCTAGTATTTTATTTTTTGTTTTATATTCAATTTTATATTTTAATCTTATTACAGTTCCCCACAAATAAAATTCGTAATATATCACATCACAGGCAACGAAACTCAAGATTGTTAACAGATTTTTATATCGGTGTAAATTGGGTCCCATACCTCCTGAAATTTATGTGCATTACGTGTAACCAGTCTTTTTTAAATTTTGTGTAGCGTTGGCCTGATGATGGTCGCAGTGACCGAAACTTGTTGCCGCTAATGGAATAAAAATCATTGTTGTGTTCGACTGATACATATATATTTTGTTATTGAATTTTAGTTCTACAACAAAACTGGATGCCCTCTACAGAAATTCTCCCTTTCGTTAATGTCATCTAGTAACTTCTTACGTCTTCTTCCTCATCGTCCCGTCACTTCTATCCTTCCCTCTATCTTTCCTTCAATAAAAGGCAGTTCCTACGCAAGATGTGACCAATCCAGTTAGCCTTCCTTCTTTTTTACTGTTTGGATATTCCTCTCTTCCTTGAATCTTTGTAATACTTCATCATTTTTCACACGATCGGTCCAACTTATCTTCCCCATCCTTCTCCAACACCATATATCAAAACTCCGCAGGTATTTCTGATCGGCATCTTATAGAATTTTAAATTAATACTAAATATATGCCGCTGTCCAATATTCAGCTTCGTTAAATATCACAAATGTGTTATATGTTATATATTTTGGCACGATCACATTATTGCAGGCGCGAGTCAGAAAATCTATGGTCAGTGCACTGCGCTAATTCTGTTTATCAGAACACTAATGTTTGTGTATACGTGACAGTTGTTAACCTCAAAATCTTTTCCAACATCTGATAAACTTGAGCATGTGAGAAATTATTCTATTATAAAATTGAAAATTAAGTTTAAAGCTTCTCCGGGAATTCACGTATAGTGGTGGCTTAATTATTTGTTAATATTGATATGACTTCTCTCGTGCCCTACTTTAATGCATATCTTTCTGTCCTTGTGTTATCTGACATGTAACTTCATTCGTGTGTACAGTTTTATAAAGCATGTGCAATTTATTGATTTCGATTACGGCCGTGTGTATGTATGTATGTGTGTACATGGCCGTTACGTACTTACCCGTAGCAACATAAAGGATGGTAATCGTGAATATAGTAATGTAACATTTTTTACGCAACATTACTCATAAAATAACATCCAGAAATTTGGTATACCTTATGCTGAACGCTCTCTCTAGGTATTATGTGGTGTGGTCGTCCCAAATTAGTGCACAAAAGTCTACTATTAATACGGCGGGTCAATATTGTGGTTGCGATAATGCACTCACTGCATACGTCTGCGGTGTTTCGTCACTGTTATGTTCTTAAATGTACTTCATTTCGGTAGTTCATATTGTTCCATGTTGTGTTATGTCATGGACCTATGTGAATAAGTGACTAGCCTACAGTAGTGGGCCATGTTCTGAAGAAGTGAGTCCAGTACACACCCTCACAACCTGCTTCTCCTAAGACCTCGTTAAAGTCTTGTTTTATGTATAAGTGACAGAAGGGGTCTGAAGGACGAATGGGTCTGTTTTAGGCCGTATGTTAGGGGACTTGTGCAGTACAAATTCTTGTTCTGTATTAGTATAATGTAGCTTAAATAAAACCCACAACCTTTATTCGTTCAACAGTACACCTTTCTCACAGAATTTTGACTAGATTAGTTAGTCGGTTGAGAGACGATTGAAAAGATCGTCCATACGAGTTGTATGTTTTGTTCTGCATATTTGAAGACGGCGTTTCTCTACATAGTTTTTATGTACATTTTGTCCTATAAAATTGTGCAGTTCGTTTAAGGTGTTTACTTTTCACTCTGCTTGGTTGTGAGCGGAATTTTGTTTTCTTGTCAGGGATATGTGAAGTTGAATTGTTGGTAATTATTTCTTTGTTCCCATTCTTCACAAATTTCCAGTGACAGAATATTTATGAAGACGTGCCACTTGTTGCAGGATCGAGAACGAAAGGGGCTGGCTTTGCATCCACAGTGTTCTTTCCGAGAGACTTAATCACCCGCTTTCTTCTTTTCCGTGTATGCTTCAAGGTTAAAACAGATTAATAAACTGCCTGAGTGTAGTGGCTGTTCGTCTGTACGCCTGTCTCTGAAACAGCTTGAACGAATTTCGGTTAACGTTGATGATTTGTCATTGTACTATGCTGTTTTTTAGTTTGTGTGGTGTTCGAAAAGTAATACCTCCATATCTGTATATTTACATCTAGACAAGGTATCCAAATGAAACAAAAGAAACAAAGGAAAATATTGCCCAGAATGTGTACTTTGTTTCATACGTCATTTTTCACGCAGTGTCTCCCTCGTTCTATACAACGTCGCCGGTGCTGAAATTTTTTTTTCGAACCCGTCGGTGTAGAAGTCTTCAGGCTGTGCTCTAAACTGTTTCTTCGTCACGTGTGAAATGAAATCCTTTGAGATGTTTTTGAGAGCTTCAAATAACCAGAAATCAGACAATGCCAAATCCCGGATGTAGGGATGGTGTGCAGCAACTTCAAGTGTGATGCTCTGTATGTCCACTGAAGTGGCAACACCAGTATGGCTGTCAGAAATTGTCGTGTCGAAGAATCTTCTATTTTATCTCGACGAACACGACTTACTCGTTCTTTTTCAGCCTCTTTATGGCCTTCACGTTAGTCTAGGGGATGATGTTCGTCGATTTTCGTGAATAATTTCGTCGAAATTATTAACGAAATTATGCGTTGAAAGGCTTTCCAGGCCGCAGCAAGTCGTTCGGGTCCACATTTCTGCCACTTTCCAGCGACGCATAACACATATGTCCACAGTATCTTCATCATAGGAAGCCAATAAGTGTCAATGGCTTCTGGTAAGAGTCCATTTTCGTGGGAAAAAACACAACAGCAGCTCGTTTGATGCGTCACACATTTTGAAATGAATACATCGCAAACCAATACGTACACCAGGATGTGCGCCATGCAAATTTAAGCCCAAGGAACCGTGAGCAAGTTGGCAAGCTGGCAAATGTACTTCTTCAGGGTGAGGCAACTTGCGCGAGACACTTGCTCGGAGGCATTACTTTCCGAACGTGCCGAACAACACGTGTAAGGTGACGTTAATCCGGATTTAATTATAATGTAAATAATTACCGTATAATGACAGTTGTTTTGGAAAAATAAGACTGAAGACGGTGTCCGGTGCTGTCCTGGAAACCGAGTGTATTATATTTCAATACATAGAATGGAAAAATTCCAAAAATTCTTTATGATTTTAAGTTTACTTTATTGTTGCTCTGGCCTGGAGATTTTGTGTCAGTGAAAGTACTGTGTGAGTGAAAGTACTGTGTGAGTGAAAGTACTGTGTGAGTGAAAGTACTGTGTGAGTGAAAGTACTGTGTGAGTGAAAGTACTGTGTGAGTGAAAGTACTCCACAAGTCATAGTAAAATACCTGCGTTTTTGTTGAATATGTTGAAAAATAACGGCAAGTTTGAGTTGCAATAATATGCATTTTCATAGGGTTACTATGCACATAGCTGAGGCTGTTATATGCCTGATTCTGAAAATGCTACTAAAGGTTCGGTAAACTTACCGGTACGCTTATGCAAAATAGATTGTGAACGTACGTTTACGAGGACTGGTTAAAGTTTCTTCCTGGGCTGGGATAAAGTATGAGGATTTTTTTAGGCACCTGGATGATGAAACTCTTGCATACATTTCTCTTCAGTATTAGCTGTTATGTTTCTATGACCTTGACTTAATACAGCGTGAGTGTTTAATCAGGCTTACAGATTTGATTTATTGTATGTGATTCATTACTTTATGGAGCATAAGCCTTCTTGAGTAGCTGATAGTCGCTCATCTGCTCAAGAAGTTTCCCCGACATTTCATAAAACCCCACGGTTTACAATAAGCAGAAATTGGATTCTGTTTGAGCCGGTTTAAATTGAGCCTAAATCTCACTCACAATTATTACCATTTGTCCCACCATTTTGTTCATTGCCATCATAAGAATAAGCACGGACTAAACTTTTTGTCTGTTTCTGTCACAAGGATTAAAACTGATTGTTCCATCCTTCTGTCTGACGTCGGTGACGTCGAAATACGTTGATGGAGCAGCGTCGAGTTGTATTTTTCAAGTACTTTTTCGAAGTGCGACACTTCAGGTTCTCACGTCATTGAATGTCCAGATTTCGGTCTTCTGGGATGTGACGTGGTGTATTTGGTAGATGGCTCGAACGTTGAAGAAGAACTTGTGGCCTGTATCTTCCAGATGGACTATCGCTACTCTTCTGCACTGAGGTGCGGACAGCAGGACCTTCCGACACTTTGGTACCCATCTGCGAAAATTTACAGCGTTAAATCTTGCAAAAGCCAAATATGAAGTTTAACCACTTCTTTTGATAGTCTGTGTTATTTTAATCCTATTGGTATCTCGTATTCGCCCTTTGTCTTCACTTTTCTGTATTTTGTGAAGAATAACTTCCTTTTAACAATCGCCATGTTTCCGTACGTCTGTACTGAACAGTCCTTGTAAGTCGTAGTGACGGTTTTCACTACATTCGATAGGCACGTCATGCTACCCTTCATCATTTTTAATTTCTATTTTATTTCTTAAACATGGCATGTACAGTTTGTATACAAAGTGATTTTAACTTAAAATGAGAATCACCGAACGGCGAGCGCTATGTGAACGTACTGGACAGTCTCGTGTTGTCCATTGTATCTTGTTGGAATAGTTGTGAACAGATGCACTTGATGTACGGTGGTGCACCACCATGTTCTGCGCTGCCTATTAGTGCGTGGCTTGGCAACTATATTACCGGTTGGTGGGTTGGAACTTGAGGACCAACAGAATGGCTTCATTGTGATTTCGTTTGTGGGTTTGGACCTTGAACACTTGATGAGTAGGAAGAGCAAATTCGAGATATTTTTGCCACTGTTTCTCTTGACTTCATCAGTTGAATGTGTGCAAAATCGTGGAACCTTTGTTGAAATCTCACCATTGTGGCAGTGAATGAGCCTTAAAATCGTGCACTAATTGTAGGAAAATAATATTCCATTATGAACTACAGTCATTTAACGTTATGTGTTTGCTTTACAATCACTTTGCAAAAGATCTTGACTTGAAAGCACTTTCTTTATTTAGTTTCGTTTTACGTTTTCTGTTGCAGGTAAGGTGCTGAGTGGAATTATGTTCTGTCTTCGAGGAATATTCATTCTTTTAGTTCAAAGTAAGTATACGGAGCATGCTGATACGTGTTATTAGTAATCACTAATTTCCCTAGCGTGTAAATGTGGTCAAAATGTAGGTATGATCTGGAATATGATTTTTCGCGCAATGTTCCATATGTGTAGCTGTAAATGGGGAGGAAGTATTTATCGACTTTTTACGGTCAACGGACATATTTTAGGTTATAGTCTTATTATGAAGACGCCAAGATCCGTTACGAAGAGTAGATGCTTTTGTCAGCTCACTGTACAGCGCTGAATAAACCGATCACCCCCTCGAAACTACGTCCACGTTGCAAGGATACGTGTAGGTGGCAGCCTAATTGCCGTGCCGCCTCGGCAACTTCTCCTTCACCTTGGACTGGCGTGTATTCTATGTTGCAGGCTATCCATCGGTAGAGCTGATGAGTTTACGGTAAATATTTTAGTGGTTGGTGCTGGCTAATACAAATATTGTATTCATTTTTAAAAGTGTGTATATGGCGAAGACCATGCTGAGCTACATGTGGAGGACATTTGTCTTAGTACTAAGACTTTAATTGTTAGAATTTCGGCCGCTAAAATCCAGAATCGGTAATTTCCGTTGTTTACTGTTGTAACACTGCCATTCACAGTGATTGTGTGGCTTTCGAACACTGGAATCGTAGGTTTGGAGCCTACTCGTGTAAATGCTTTCAGTATTTGTGTTGTCGCAAAGCGTTGGTTATTTGTCGCAGAATTCCTATGAAATATCTGCAACGAAAACTCATTGCCTTGAGAAACTGGACGACTTTGGAAGTTATTCTGCTAGACAAATAGAATAATGAAAGAATGGGTAGTGATGGGTTTTTGTGAAGATGGGGGATGAACCTTTGGTATGGGGCGAAAAAACAGGAACTCTTTTACTGATAATTCATTGTTCGGAAATATCCTATATCATTGAATGATACTAGTTAGGTTTCACCCTTTTTGCAGGTCACGAAGGCCCTAAGGGTGAGTAGAGGTATAGCTCTGCTCTTTCTAGGACCTCGGCACTAGATGGGGGTGGGGGGTTCAGCCCCACACCCCGGCCGCTTATTGAGATATACTAATTTATGAAAAACAAACTACCGAACATCTTTACTTCGTTTACGTTTGCGATAACAGATGGCGCTACAAGAGTTAGGCTACCGTGTTTCCCTTTTTGAACCCTCCCTGTCATTAAATTTTGACATATAAAATAAAGAATTTCGAAACCTGCAACAGGATGGTCAGACCAACAGCTGAAGCCACTAGTCACAAAACATGCGAGCTGTCTGAGAGTAAGATTGTTTTAATGCAAGTGTGTTTGGGCCGATGCGCAGTCATATTTGGATGCTGGCCTGTCTAAGTCGTGTCCACACGTAGAGGCAGTACGTTTGTTTTTAAACGGATAAATAAGTTATGGGTGACCACTATGATCTTTGGAAAGGACATTTATTTTTAATGAAACTTAAATTATTTTATGATTTTAGGCGCGTTCACAACCTTGCGAAAAGCACCTGTTAGCTTCATCATGTCCATCCGGCCCCACGGAGTGACTCGCAGTGGGCGGTTTTTCGTTAAATTTTATAATTGAGTTTTATTACAACAACTGTTGACAAAGGTCATGTTTCCCTACACTTACGGGGCGAGATTATGTTGCAATGTAGGGCAGTTGTTAAGAAATAAAAGCGAAGGGATCTTTAGTTAATAATAACGTTCGGGTTGCACTCAAAACTTGATGTTTCAAAGAAAGTGAAATGTGTTGGTATTCAAGTAAGAGCTAAAACTTTTTCTCCAACGACTGAAATGCGACCAGCATTTAGTACATTCTTAGAGACGAAGCGTAACTGTGTTGTAGTCGAGTCTCAGAAAACAGGAAATTCAATTCGAACTGGTTGCGAAACTGGAGGACATGAACACTCACAATTCGTGAATGTTTCGCTTTTGAATCTTCTATAAAAGCCAGGGTTAATAAAGGCTGTTCACGAAAATTATGGGGGTGGGCTTTCACGTCCCATACACGCGTATAGAAATATCCAACTTCTAATTTTATTGCCCAATTATAACAAGAATCGGTTAAGGCTTCTGGGACTGCTTGTTTCTTTGGTGGAACGGATAGACTCTTCGTAAACGTCGGTAAACAAATACCGACATAGGGTACGTAACATCCCAGTATGAGCGAAGACAAAAGTCGGCTACTGATATTGTGTAGTCTTTTAGAGACCTGTAGTTGTTAGCTGGTCGAGAACTGGACTGATCGAATCCAGCACACTCCTCATTTCGTATTTTGCCTCAATATTGTTCTATCTTCGACTGTGTGTCCCAAGTAAGGTGGTCCGAGCGGAATGTTGTATAGATTCCTTACTGGAGCGGGCTTAACATGACGGTGTAGTGACTAGGACGCAGGACCTATTTCTGTTTCTGTTTTCTCCAAAGTTTCCATACCGGCTCTGGAATCCACCCGATGGGTGCCGAGGGCTCTTCCTACGGTGATAAAGTGGTAGGACCCTGAAGCTCACCTCCCCCCCCCCCCCCCCCCCCCTTCTCGCTCCCTTTTTCTCCTCTTGTGTGTTTTCTTCTCTTTTTTTTTTTAAACATTTGGGTGGGTTTTTCATATAATAAAAACGAGGGTTTTCT
>Ga0123352_10010635_pt1 | contig 14448 bp, 11 predicted proteins | sample TergutLab28metaG_FD_89700 | JGI IMG/M metagenome (GOLD analysis project Ga0123352, IMG submission 89700) | Labiotermes labralis P1 segment gut microbial communities from Petit-Saut dam, French Guiana - Lab288 P1 | ecosystem: Host-associated > Arthropoda: Insects > Digestive system > Gut ... | reverse complement strand
TGCTAGGCCGAGCAGTAAATGCGAAGCATTTACGACCAGGCTTGCCGGTGCCTCAGCACTTTTCGCGTTGCGAAAAGCCACCCTTCGGGTGTCCGGCCTTCTTGCCGGTGCCACCTAGCTTGCTTTTGGGCAAACGTCTCAGGATTTTTGTTTTTGACCCACCCCAAAAAACTTCGTTTTTCAGGGACCCCGGGACAAAAACGGCGCAAGCGCCGCCCACTGCGTGCAACGGGTTTCTTCCGCTTTGCCAACGGGTTCCTGTCGTCGGCTCTTTGCTTTGCAGAAAAAATCCTACGTTTTCTTCGGATACTTTTCAAGTTCGGTGACTATATCGACATCTATCTGAGCCTTGATATATTGCTCTAATACGTATTTTGCCTCATCATTAAGATGGACATTAGCTTAGCTTCTCTGTGGCACAAAGCTTGAATCGCACATCTATAAATGGAGTCTTTTCTGGAAGTCCCAACGCCTGGGATATAATGCCACAGTCGAACTCTTCTAATATGCTTTTCATGGAGGTCTCCTTTTGGTTTAGTTGTGATTGGTTGAAATGGACTTTGACAGATGATAGCATTGTACACTAAAATAAAGTATGATGAAAGTGCGCAAATTGAACACTGCAGGCTATCTGCTCGATAAGGATTATTTATACAATTTCATGAAGGTAGTGCTAAAAACAGTCAGAATTAACATAAAAACAGTGTAGATAGCGTAAGCACTTTTTCAAACTCTTAAAAAAGGAGAGCATAGTATGAAATATTACCAATCAATCGCTGAATTAATTGGCAATACACCCATTATTAAATTAAACAAGTTGGGGGAGGGGTTCTCGCTTTATGCAAAATGTGAGTTTATGAATCCTATCAGTGTTAAAGATAGAATTATTTTGAATATTATAGAAAAAAGTGAAGAGCAGGGACTGATTAAACCGGGGAGCGTACTTGTGGAAGCTACAAGCGGCAATACGGGAATGGCTCTTGCGTATGTTGGCACTATGAAAGGTTATAAGGTTAAGTTATATATGTCTGAAAGCCAAAGCGTTGAACGCAGAAAGACAATGAGCCTTTTTGGAGCGGAGTTAATTCTGACTCCCGGTTCAGAAGGTACGGCAGGGGCTAGAAAGCGCCTTATCGCTGACATGGAAGAAAACCCTAACTATCACTTCATCTCTCAGCATTCAAACCCCTTTAACCCGGATGCACATTATAGTAACACCGCCCCTGAGATTTGGAATGACATGGATGGAAAAGTTGATATTTTTGTGGTGGGATTAGGCACTTGCGGTTCATCTCATGGTATTGGTAAGTTTTTGAAGGAGAAGAATCCTTTAGTTAAGGTTATCGGTGTTGAACCTGCAAATGCACCACTTATAAAAGAAGGGATTTTCAAGCAACATAAAATAATGGGTATTGGTTCCGGTATGGTTCCGGATAACTATAACCCTAATGTTGTCGATGAAATTATGTTGTGCTCCGAAGAAGATGCTTTTGAAATGACAAGGCAATTGGCGCTGCAGGAAGGTATGTGCGTAGGTATCACATCCGGTGCGATTGCGCACATTATGCTTCAAGTGGCGAAAGAAGAGGAGAACATGGGCAAAAACATTATCGGGATTTTTGCTGATAGCGGAGCTAATTATCTGAGCGTTGAGGGGCTATTCTAAATACTCTACATAAAGCGAGGGATCAGACGTGATATCCCTCGCTTATAGTTTTTATTCCACTACCGTATATACTAAATCTATTTTAAAATAATCCCAATGCAATTTTGGTTCAAAATCATCCGTGCGCTAAATTTTAATATAATTCTGGTTCAAAAACATCTTTGCTCTAATTAATGCCCAGCATCCAGCAATACAAAACTTGCGAAGGATGTTTTTACTCGGAATTGCTTTATTGCCCGACATCCGGCAATAGCCCGGAATTATATTTTCTCAGAAAACTCCCAAGCCTTTGCTGATTCCTTTGATTCGTTTTAAAGTGGCAGCAAAATCTGGAGAGCATCGGCCTGATTGCTATTATGCAAACTTATAGTCAAATTCCCCTGGAATAGTAACATCAAACTTGTCTTTTTTCCATAGAGCATCGTCGTTGGAACCCAGCTAGTACCTTTTGGGTACGACGGGAACCCAACTCCTTGTTCTGTAAAAAGAATCCGCTTTTTCTGTTATAGTCACCGAACCTGAAAATTATCCGATAAATCTTGTCTTTTTCCAGCAAAGCATCATTGCCTCCGTCAGCACTTTTCACTCCGTGAAAAGCCGCTCAAAACTTTTACCTACGGCAAAAGCCACGCTGTGCGTGTCCGGTTTCTTCCGCTTTACCAACGGGTCCCTGTCGTCGGCTCTTTGCTTTGCAGAAAAAATCCTGCGTTTTTTTCGGATACTTTTCAAGTTCGGTGACTATACAATCATAGAAGGACTTGACTATAAAAAAGCATCCCGCGAATCAACAAGATGCATTTTATGGGCTCTAACTTTTATCGCCCCTATACCTATCCAAATTTATCTCCGGCATAAGCTCGTTATTAATAGCATTCATTATTTCCTCAAAAATTTCCAGCTTTTCCTTTGGGAACCTTTTGTTTATCCGTTTCGAGACTTCAAACAAATATCTTTGGCTTATAATATTGTAGCGTTCAAATTTTTCTGTTACCGCAAGCCTAAATTCACGGCGATCGTTTTCTGATTGGATTTTTTTTACATAGCCTTTTTTAATTAGGCTTTGTATTTTATAAGCCGCATTTGCCTGAGAGATCATTATAAAATCTGAAAACTGGCTTATGGTAGGCTTATCAAGTGCGTGAATTACTTCAACACAAAAAGTCTCAACCGCAGTGAGACTAGCCTCACGCTCCTCGAAGCGAGAGAATATATTGCGATAAAAGTTTAGCTTTACCTTTAAATATATGTCAGAAAATGCTTTCTCAAACATAAAAGCACCTACTCTCCCAACGCAAATGTAAACTCAGCACTTGCTGCAAGCTTACCGTTTACCATAGCTTTCGCCTCGCTGATGCCTGCGCTACCCATGAACCTTGTCATAACGCATTCCATCTCTAAAGTGTCGCCCGGCACTACCATTGTACGGAATTTAACATTTTTCATTCCGCCCAGGAAGGCTAATTTACCTCTGTGCTCTGGCATTGTGAGTATTGCAATGCCGCCGACTTGAGCTAAAGCTTCCAAGATCATAACCCCGGGGAACACGCTCTTTTGAGGGAAATGCCCTAAAAACTGCATTTCATTCGCAGTTACACATTTGATGCCTTTTGCACGCTTTCCCGGTACACATTCTAATATTTTGTCCACTAAAAGGAATGGATAGCGGTGAGGCAGTATATCTCTTATTTGGTCGTTGCTAAGTTCCATAATAACCCCTCTCTGTCAAAAAAGCGGCAGAGCCACTTTTTTGAGCCTACTTACGGTATAAATCGACTTATGCGCTTACAGCGTTTAGAAAGTCTCTCTTTCGTTTTGCGAAAGAGACCGGCCAGTCGGTTTTGCACTCAAATCATGTTCGGAACCTCTGCCTTACTAGTCAGCCGATTTTCCTCAGTCGGGCAGAAGGAACCCGCCGGCGCAGCCGATTAAGTATCCGGCGGCACGTTTTCCCAAGGCTACGGATTTACGCACATGCTTCAAGTGCATAAATAAGTGCTTTTTTTGACGAAGTCAAAAATTCAGAGCCCGACTTGCGGATTAGAGTCAGCGACGCTTTTTTATAGGCGTTAATCGAATAACTTCTCGAATTGGTTTAGTAGTCCTATCGCCTGATTCTAAATCTTTGCAAATATCAATGTCGCGTTATGTCCGCCGAATCCAAGTGAATTTGACAGCGCATATTTGATCTCTGCTTCACGCCCCACATTCGGAATATAATCAAGATCACAATCCGGGTCTGCCATTTGATAATTAATAGTAGGCGGCAAAAAGCTTTCTCTAAGTGCATTTATGCACACAATCGCTTCCACTGCACCTGCCGCTCCAAGGAGATGACCAACCATGGACTTAGTGGAGCTAATTGGCGTTTTATAGGCATGTTCACCGAAGACTGTTTTTATGGCTTTGCTCTCGCCCTTATCGTTTAGAGGCGTGGATGTGCCATGGGCGTTTATATAACCGATATCTACAGGACGAAGGCCTGCGTCATTCAATGCCTCTATCATCGAAAGCTCGCCGCCTTTGGCGTCAGGGTCGGGAGCGGTTATGTGGTAGGCGTCACTGGTTGCACCGTAACCTATTACCTCTGCATATATCTTTGCACCACGCCTTTTAGCGTGCTCGTACTCTTCTAGCATAATCATTGCCGCACCTTCGCCAATTACGAAGCCAGAGCGTTCCAAATCAAACGGAATTGACGCACGATTCGGGTTGTCACCTTGGTGCAATGCACCCATAACAGAAAACCCGCCAACAGCCAGAGGCATAATACAGCCTTCCGCCCCACCTGCCATGATAACGTCAGCGTATCCGTGGCGAATTTGGCGAAGCGCATCCCCAATAGCATTCGTGCCGCCTGCGCAAGCGGTCACAGGAGCCATACAATAGCCCTTAAAGCCGCTTTCGATAGAAATTTTGCCAGCAGCCATATTCGCAATCGTCATTGGTATAAACATCGCAGAAATTCGCTCAAAGCTACGTTCAAGCCCTTTTGCATGTTCACGAGCCATGGTTGCAAGCCCGCCTATGCCTGACGAAATAAAGCATCCGGCACGGTGCAGGTCTGTGTTCTCTGCATTTACGCCGCTATCTTTAAGCACTTCTCTTGCTGCAACAACTGCAAGGGAGGTGTATCTGTCCATTTTGCGTAGTTCTGCGGCAGGGATATGGTCTTTAAGCTCCAGCTTAACCTCAGCCGCTAGTTTGACGTTAAAATCCGACGTGTCAAAGGCAGTAATCTCTGCTATGCCGTTTGTGCCGGCCTTTATTGCCTGCCATGTACTGTCCGCATCATTTCCCACAGGGGTTACAGCCCCCATGCCTGTTATAACAACTCTTCGATTGACATTTTGTTGACTGACATTTTGTTGACTCATATATTTTTTCACCTCAATGATATGGGGGTTGGTTGATGTTGAGACCTTGGGTGACTCCGTCCCCCAATACCCCCTGCAAGGGGACAAGTCCCCTTGACCCCTTTTCTATGGGTTATTAGTTACGTAAATTCTAGGGAACGTTTCATTAGTGCCTAAAATCACAACATGACAATAAACGGGTCCAGGGGCGAAGTCCCTGGCTGGGGGTGTTGGGGGACAGAGTCACCCAAGGTCTTAAGCAGCCCCCCCAAAGGTTTATTAACCTCCCATCACCATTCCACCGTCTACATTAATAACCTGACCTGTTATATACCCTGCTGCATCGCTTGCTAAAAATGCCGCAGCTTTCGCAATATCCTCAGCTTGGCCGAACCTATTTGCAGGTATCCCTGCAAGCATGGCAGACTTAATATCGTCGGGCAAGTTTTTTGTCATATCCGTCTCAATGAAACCAGGAGCTATGGCATTTACCGTAATATTTCTCTTAGCGTATTCCTTGGCCACAGACTTACTAAACCCAATAAGCCCTGCCTTGGATGCGGCGTAATTGGCCTGGCCGACATTGCCTGTAAGCCCGACCACACTCGCTATGTTTATGATCCGCCCATATCGTTTTTTGCCCATTGCAGCTACTGCCAGTTTCGTACAATTGAAAGCCCCTTTGAGGTTAACTTCAATTACCTTATCAAAATCTTCCTCGCTCATCCTAAGGAGCAAATTATCCCGCGTTATGCCCGCATTGTTTACAAGAACATGGGGTGCACCAAAAGCCTCTTCGCATTCAGTAAAAAGCTTTTCGGCGTCACTATATTTAGAAACATCACAAGATACTAAAAGTGCCTTTGCTCCAAGCTCTTCACAGAGCTTTTTCGTAGCTTCCGCACTCTCTATATCTCTTGAATAATTGATAACAATATTTGCACCTTCTTTAGCAAACTCTGCACACATCGCACGTCCAATGCCTCTTGCGCCGCCTGTTACTATAATAGTTCGTCTTTCCATTATCCTACCTCCGCTACAACTGCCTCAAAGCTCTCTAAATCTTGCACAGAATAAACTTTTATAGTAGGCGCAGTTTTTTTAATAAAGCCTGCTATAGTATTGCCAGGGCCTATTTCTATCGCTGCCGTTACTCCCAGCGCTTCAAGCTTCTCTATAGACTTCTTAAAAAGTACAGGCATCTTAACTTGCACTTCCAAAAGTTCTGCAACGGTTTCAGAGCCTTTTAGAAACTCCGCAGTAACGTTATGCACCACAGGCACAGTCATATTGCCGAACTTTGCCTTAGAAAGAACCTCGCCCATAAGCCTTGCCGCTTCCTCCATATATGCTGTATGAAACGGTGCTGATACGTTTAGCTCCCTACATCTCCTTGCGCCCATCTCATTGCAAATTGTCATTGATAAGTCCACAGCTAAAGCTGCTCCGCCTATAACCGTTTGTCCAGCTGTGTTGAAGTTAGCCGGCTGGACTATCCCAAGCTCAGCACTGGCTGCCTTTTCGCAAGCAGAGATTACTTGTTCTTCAGAAAGCCCGATGATAGCCGCCATTTTCGTGTCAAGCCCTGCTGTAGTCTCATCCATGACTTTGCCGCGGTAAGCAAGTAGCCCAAGCATGGTATCCACATCAAAAACCCCGGCGCAGTGGAGTGCGCTATATTCACCCAAAGACAGCCCAGCCGTATAGTCAGGCTTTATGCCCCTCTCGAATAAAAGTCTTGTAACAGCTGCGCCGAAAGCTGCCATGCAGGCCTGCGTATATCTTGTTTGCGTGAGTGTCTCTAGTGGCGCTCTAAAGCATGTATCAGCTATGTTAAACCCTGCACTGGGGCTATCGAATATATCGCGAACTTGTGGGTAAGCATTATAAAAATCTTCGCCCATTTTCTCTTTTTGAGAGCCTTGCCCGGCGTATAGGAATGCTAGTGCCATATGATTACTCCTTCAACTAAATCTTGTACAATAGACCCCTTGCATAACTTTATTTAACCGCCTTTACGGCGTTTTTTGCCATGCTTTGTCATCATTTATTGCTAAAAACCGCTCGCACGGAGCAAGTGCTCCGACAGTATGCCACTTGCTCCGTGCGGGTAAATACCCTACGAACGTCCGGACTTCCAGATGCCCATTGGCGCAGCAGGCCGAGCAGTAAATGTGAAGCATTTACGACCAGGTTTCCCGGTGCCTCAGCACTTTTTCGCTGTGCGAAAAAGCCGCTCAAAACTTTTGCCTTACGGCAAAAGCCACGCTATGCGTGTCCGGTATCTTCCGGTTACTCCTACGGACGTCCGGACTTCTTTCCGGTGCCACTTAGCCAAGAAACAAAGTTCCTCGGCAAACTTCGTATGACATTTAGTCGGAGGAGCAAACGAATCTATGACTCTGCCTTCATATCGGCTAATATCTCCAGCGACTCACTGTAAATATCGTCTAGAATTTCCTTAACCGACCTAACTTCTTTAATCAAGCCTGCTACTTGTCCTGCCATTAACGACCCGCTGACTGTATCACCTTCTATAACCGCTCGCTTTAGCGATCCCAGTGTGAACTCTTCAAGCTCTTCTTTCGTGGCACCTTCTTTTTCGCGCGCCAGATAGTTGCGAGTCATTTGATTTCTAAGCGTTCTCAAGGGTATTCCCCCGATGCGCCCTATCGCCACTGCATCTATGTCTTTGGCCTTTATCACGGCCTGTTTATAATTTTCATGTATAGGGCATTCGGATGCGGCTAAAAGTACCGTGCCAATTTGAGCGCCACAAGCACCCAAGCTGATTGCCGCAAGTAGCCCTGCCCCGCTTGCTATGCCGCCAGCCGCAACAACAGGAATGCTAACTGCTGCCTTGATCTGAGGCACAAGAGCCATTGTAGTCAGTTCGCCTATATGCCCACCGGCCTCCGTGCCTTCGGCAATAACACCGTCAGCTCCTGAACGTTCAGCCCTTTTGGCAGTAGCGACACTCGCCACAACTGGAAAGACCTTGATTCCTGCCTCTTTCCATGCAGGGAGATAAGCATCCGGCGTACCGGCACCCGTTGTCACAAATTTTATGCCTTCTTCTATCACGACTTTGGCGCAGTTGTCTACGTCACGATCGATAAGCATTATATTCACTCCGAAAGGTTTATCTGTAAGCCCTTTAGCGATTTTAATTTCTTCACGAAGCTGCTCGGCATTAATTCCGCCCGCGGCGATAATCCCCATGCCGCCTGCATTAGAAACTGCCGCCGCAAAAGCACCCGTTGCAATACGTGCCATGCCGCCTTGTATTATAGGGTATTTTATACCCAGAATGTTTTTTAGCTCCATAAAAAGTCCTTTCCTCTGCAATACTAAATACTGCCGAATAAATCCGCTTTTAGCGTTGCAGACTTTAAATCCGTAGGATAAGCAATGTTTTCTTTGAAAAACGTTGCCTAGCTCTGAATTTTCCACCTTAGGCCACCCCAAAAAACTTCGTTTTTCGGGGACCCCGGGGCGAAAAACGGCACTGATTTACCCACTAAAACCATGTACGTATATCCATTGCCTCGGGAAAGCGTGCCGCCGGCTACGCTGACATTACTTTATCCGGTTCCTTTTGCCCGCCGAGGAGAATTGTAGTCAATTCATTCCTACGGTATCTAACGAAAGGCTTGAAGTAGACGAGCCCGCCCGACCTGCGCACGCATGTTTTAAGCACACCCGCTTGCTCCGTCCGGATAATATCTACTGAGCCTTTCGTGATAAGCTTTACCAATGTGCATAACTTGCTTCACACCATTTTTTTATCACTTGAGGTCTACCACTATGTTTCGAAAAACCATCGAAACATAGTTACCGCCTTAAATTTGCTACGCAAATTACATTCTAAAAAATGGAATCAACATTGATTATGCATCATTGATCTTACCATATCATATAAGCGGTGCCATAAGTTAACCCGCCGCCAAACCCTGCAAGTATAATCTTTTGCCCTCTCTTTAGCTCTCCTGACTTATCCAGCTCGTCAAGAGCAATAGCCACACTGGCCGCCGAGGTATTACCATATTTATCAATGTTTACAAAAAACTTATCCAAAGACACACCCAACTTCTTTGCAGAGGCTACCAGTATACGCAAATTAGCTTGGTGACATATATAATGGTCAATGTCGGAGGGCTCAATTTGTGCTTTTTTAAATACTTCCACTGCACTTTTGGGAAAAGCATCTTGTACAAAGCGATAAACTTCATTGCCGTTAATATTAACGACCTGCTGATGGGTATCAGGCGCTTTTTTGGTGAAGGGATTGTCAACTTGATAGGTCATAGGTATATTGAGAGATTCGGCACCGCCTATAGAACCACTGTCGAATACAAACGGTCTCTCATCGCAAGGAGCCACAACAGCCGCACCCGCACCGTCTCCGAATAAGATACAGCTACTGCGGTCCGTATAGTCAAGCACCCTCGATAAAACTTCAACCCCTACCACAAGCGCATATTTATTAGGCATCGACTTTAAGATTAGATGAGCGGCGTTTAGCGAATATAGAAATCCACTGCATGCCGCATTCAAGTCAAAAGCCAGAATTTTTTCGGGTAATTCCATAGCTCCTTGCAGAAGACAAGCCATAGACGGGGTAATATAATCTGCGGTACAAGTGCCTACAATCACAAGACCAATATCCTCTTTACATATACCGGCCTGCGCTATAGCTTTTTCACAAGCATCAAGACAAAGCGTCAGAGAGCTTTCCCCTTCAATTATAAATCGTCTTGTTTTAATGCCTGTGCGCTCTGTTATCCATGTATCATCAGTATCTATAAATTTAGAAAAATCGTCATTATGGATTTCAAAATTGGGTACAGAGCTTCCTGTACCCAAAATTTTGATCCCATCTTTAGGCGCCACCACTAAACCGCCAATTCGTCAACAACTGCAACAATGTCGCCTACAGTTTTAATCGTTTTTGCTCTGCTGTCTTCGATTTTTACACCGAAATTGTCCTCAAGCTCGATAATGAGATCCATAATGTCCAGGCTGTCTGCACCCAAATCATCCGTGATAGAAGCCTCCATAGTAACAATAGATTCGTCGCATTGAAGTGAACTTACAATCGATTCTTTAACTTTTTCAAATGTTGTCATTATTTAGCTCTCCTTAATTTAATAGTTTATTAAGCAGAAAATGGACTAGTTAAAACGCAGCTTTTTGTAAAGTGAGGCCGGTAGGCCGCAAGCGGCCTGCTCGCCTTAGCATCCTGGGAAGTGCCGATAGTGACCCGTCGTACTGCTGAGCATAATCGCAAAGTGATCGTTCGAATACTAGGAGGCTCTGACGATACATTACTGAAAAAAGACAAGTTTTAGCGGACTATTTTCAACTTAATCTACTATATAATGTTCTATGTGGTATTGCTTCACCAATAACATTTCCAAAAGAATTGCGGGAAAACTCTGCAAATACTTGGCAAGGTTTAATTAGGTGGAGAGCAATAACATAGATAGTTAAAATTACTTAAGTAATTTTATCATATTGGATGATAATGTCAAGAGGAAATATTGTCGAATGGCTCAGTTTTTTTCAAAATCAATGAGCAGAATGCATCAACACCTGCTTTTTTGCACTAAGCGAGCGCCGCGAATTAGGCAGATTTTGCTTCGTAGCATTAACTGATATCCTGCTAATTATATAGTCACGGAACTTGAAATCTTTCTTCAAAAGCTTGCTAATCCATCGTCAGCGACTCCCTGGTCGCAAAAGCTGAAGCTTTTGCTGTCCGGGCGGGCGACCTGCCAAGCCTACTCCTTCCAGTACTTTGAGTGTAAATCTTGGATTTGCACGAATGCGTCGTCGTCGCTTCCTTGCCTTACAAAAAAATGCTGCGCTTTATACGTGAAATTTTCAAGTTCAGTGACTATGGCAGGGTAACTCAATTTATGAAATGTTCACAACCTGGTCATATTTTTGTAAAAATGGAGGGATATAATTTGGGTAAGACGAAACGCAGGAGGTTATTTTTTATGAACAATTACGAAGGATATTATTACGAACCCCCAAAACGCAAAAAAGATAAATCAGGTGGTAAGCTAGTTACTATTTTGCTCACAGTTGCGGTAGCTTTCGGAAGCTTCGGCTTTGGGCTCGGTTTTGGCGGCAGTGTATTTAGAGAAAGTGAGGCTCAAAACTTAATATATGAAATGTCTGCTCCTGAGAGTGTAGCTTCTAGCTTGAGCATGCCGGCAATATCAGATACGGGAGAGATACAGGCTCTTTCTTTAGCGGCTCCTGAGTCCACAGTCGTAAGTGCTATAAGGGAAATTTCAGATTCGGTGGTGAGTATAAATACCACAACAGTTCATAGGGATTTCTTTAACAGGCCGATACTTAGACCCGGTGCAGGTAGTGGAATAATAAGTGCACAGGATGAAAATTACATTTTTATAATAACTAATCATCATGTTATTGAAAATGCGGAGAGTGTTGAAATTTCCATTGACGATTATATATCTGTCCCCGCCTCTCCTGTGGGCAGCGACAGAGAGGCAGACATCGCCGTTATCAGGGTCTCTAAGGCTAATTTGCATAATGCCGGCGTTCATAATTACTCAGTTGCAGTCTTTGGCGATGCTTCCGCTTTAGAAATCGGGCAGACTGTCATAGCCATGGGCAATGCTATGGGAGAAGGGCAGTCGGCCACTTTAGGCATTGTATCGGCTAAGGGTCGCAAAATTCCAACTGTTAACAATGTCCTTGTAGAGACCATACAAACAGACGCTGCGATTAATGGCGGCAACTCGGGCGGCGCTCTAGTAAACTTGCGCGGTGAGGTCATAGGTGTAAACACAGCCAAACTTGCGGGCGTTGGGGTTGAGGGCATCGGTTTTGCAATCCCTTCAAACTCGGTGAAAGAGATTTTCGCAGAAATAATGGAGCGAAGCAGTGTGCAAAGACCGTTTGTTGGATTTTTGGGCGTAACGGTTGATGAGATTTTAAGAGAGCGCAATAATTTACCTGTTGTAGGTGTTTTTGTCGGAGAGGTTAGCGTAGATTCGGGTGCATGGGATGCTGGTATGAGAGTAGGCGATATCATTACGAGCTTTGCAGGGCAACCCATCCTGACACTGGAGCAGATTTTAGAGATTATCCCTGCGATAGAGATCGGTGCAGTCGTTGAGGTTTTGGTAGTAAGACCTACTGTAGGCGGTGGCGGGCAAGAAATTCTGTTGGAAGTTGAAATAAGGGACGCCAATGTGCCTAGAGGGTTTTAGTTAACTGGGAAATGTTTCTGTATGTATGAATAGACTGCAAGCGTAGCAAGGTAATGTTTTTCAAGAAAAACATTACCGCTCTTGTGGATTTTAAGTCTGCTACGTTCAAAAACCTGTATGCAACCATCCCTTGAAATGTTCACAGTCTATTCATACTATTTTCAAAAATTTTTATTACAATAATAATGCACTGTGTAAAAAAGTATCTAGGAGAATTTAGTTTTCATTATAGTACCCGAAAGAAGTCGGGCGCGAGCATAGCGAGCGATTTTGCGAAGCAAAATTACTGAAGATGAAATCAAGTCAAAAAGCACCGGATTTTGGGCGTTTTTTGATACAGATTGAATCAATGAAAAGTTAATTTGCTCCAATATGCGGAGGTAAGTAGTTCTATGAATGAAGATCCATTTGACAATCCACTTGATAATCAGTTCGACCCTTTAGAAATAGATAAAATCCAAGCCGAAATAGAAAGAGATTTAAACTCTAAAAACCAGACTACTTTGGTTTCGGCTGAACCTATTGCAGATCCAGAGCCTACTGATGTTGGGTTTAGAGAAGTTGTGGAAGAAAGTGTTATCACTGAGCTGCCTATGGAAGATATAGACGCACCTAAAGCGGACAACAGCTTTTTTAGAGAAAGTGTAAAAAGCTCACCTACTATGACGTTTAAGCGTATAGCACTACTAGTGTGCGTGGGTGCGGTGTTATGTGGATTGTCTATTGGAACTGTCGTTTTTGTTGCCGGTAATATGTTTGCCGGAACTACTGCAACTACAGTGTTCCCTGTGGCTACATTCCATGACTTTGATGCACCTAATTTCTCATTCGTCCAGGATATGGATATAGAAGGCGTTCCGCCTCAAGTAGAGGCTATTTATGGGGTTATGAGCTTTGCGGACCTTATTGATAATGTCAGGCCGTCTGTAGTATGTATCACAGCATATAAAGAGACTTTTAGTGCGAGTGATTTTTTCACCATACCTGATATTCCCAGCGGTATCCCAGGTATTCAGCCACCCGATAGGCCAGGTAGGCAAGGACGATTATCGCCCCATAGCGGGAGCGGTATCATATTTGATAAAGACGATGAACGACTTTTTATAGTGACTAACAACCATGTTGTTGCGGGCGCTGAGTACGTTACAGTGTCTATTAACGGCACAGATGAAGTTGAAGGTTTCTTTTTAGGTCGTGACTTTGATTCAGATTTGGCCGTTTTAACGGTTCGTATCAGTGATTTTCAAGCAATTGGAATAAATGATTTTACAGTAGCCGCTTTTGCAAACTCTGATAGTATGCGTATTGGCGATTTTGTTATAGCCATAGGTAACGCCTTAGGCCGTGGCAATGTTGCAACATTTGGCTTTGTAAGTGCTGTTGATGCAGAAGTTTATGCATACGGCAGAGTATTTACTGTAATCCAAACGGATGCAGCGATTAACCCCGGCAACAGCGGAGGCGCACTCCTTAATTTGCGCGGCGAAGTCATAGGTATTAACATGCTTAAATTCGTTGATGCAAGTGTTGAGGGAACGGGTTACGCACTCACTTCAAACGTAGCTATGCCTATTATTGAGCGTATACGCAACCAAACTCCAAGGCCACTTTTGGGCATACAAGGCACTAATATGACAGAAACCATCTCAAGAGCCTTTAACCTTCCGATGATGGGTATAATTGTTGAGTCAGTCTTTGAAGGCTCCGGAGCCGAGCGTGCAGGGATTCGTTCGTCCGATATCATAACCAGCTTCAATGGCACCCCTGTTATAAATATGGAAGAGCTTTCAAGGAAAGTGCAGAGCCATAATATTGGGGACACTGTTCAAATCACTTTGATTCGTGACGGCAGGGATGTTATTGATTTAAATGTCACTCTTTTGGAAAATATAAGTACCAATTTCTAGGGCGTGCAATGCACAGCCCAATATCGATATAGCAATTTGTTTTAGCAGCAAATTGCAAGTCGCACCAAAAGGTGCGGCAACTCCTCTCCTCTTCAGGTGCCCTTTTGGGCGCCCACAGGAAATAATAGGGACTGTCTTCGGACAGTCCCTCAGACTGTCAAAGAAAGGGTATTTTCACGCGAGTGAAAATACCCTTTTAAAATAAAAGCAAGTAAAAGTTCAAAGCATCATAAAAACACATATTCCTCCATCGCCAAGTAGCCAGTTTT
>Ga0123352_10010633_pt1 | contig 14450 bp, 17 predicted proteins | sample TergutLab28metaG_FD_89700 | JGI IMG/M metagenome (GOLD analysis project Ga0123352, IMG submission 89700) | Labiotermes labralis P1 segment gut microbial communities from Petit-Saut dam, French Guiana - Lab288 P1 | ecosystem: Host-associated > Arthropoda: Insects > Digestive system > Gut ... | reverse complement strand
GCTGTGATGTTTCTATGAGAGCCGTAGAAGAGTTTCGCCAGTGTTAGTTGTACTTAGATGGGGTTCCCTAATTGCAACAGGTCTTTTTGAGCCCTTTACCTTCTGATTTTTTTCCCCGCAGTCCATGTAGGCATTATAGCAATGGTGTGTCTTAGAATCAGCAAGTATCATTACTTTACGCTGTCTTTATCTTATTCGGGGTATGCATTTTGAACTTGCATCCCCCCTGAATCCTACAAGCATCTCATCAATGCGGACTTATTCTCCTGGCATGTAGTTCTGTTGAAATTTGTCAATGTACTTACGAAAGCATGAGGATATAGATGTAGCTGGATTTTATACTTCCCTATAATTTCTTGGTGCTAAATAGTCAAATCGTAGGCACGCAAGTAAATTCATACCTTATTTCAGTGATCTCGTACAGTGGAAGAGATCGCACGACCTGTGGTATCAGTGGAAAACATAGTCGACATATCGTCATTTCCAGATTTGAATGTTCCGCGCTTTATGAAAAGACCTAAATAAGCTCGATAATCTGTTTTATCCAATCCTCCTAGTTATGGCGGAGAATCTTTCTTGTATCCTTCCCGTATGCTTGCAAGATTTTCGTTACATCGCAGGATTAAACCATCCTCTATGTCAGTAGAAAATATGGAACTGCAAATGTTCATAACTCCTGCAAAATATAACTTTTACGCAACCATAAATACCCTGACATTTGATTTTTAGAATGTTTCCGGAAGACATTCGTGTGCGCTTGCCCTTGTCTACTTTCGACCATTTGAATCGACTTTTACCAAAGATTACTACCACTTTCTTTCGCCACAACATTATTTCCGAAATCTTCAGAAATATCCTCAGCTCCTAGAAGTACATTTTCAGTTTCTTCAGGCTAACACGTTGTCTCCTTGTTCACTGGCTGAATAGTGATCATTCATGCTGAAACAGTCGCTGTCACTGTCGTCCGTGCCACTCCCCTTATATCTTCTTTGTCGTTGTCCTTTTACACATTCCTCACAAACTGACGAAGTCTTCAGTACAGCAAGTAAGTGTCCTTTTTTATGTTACTCATTCCGTGCAGTTTCTTGTATTCCGTATTTTTAAAAACCAACAAAGCGCACTATTTAAAATAAAATAGATTACAAAACACACTTTACATCACTTACCAACCCCTACATGTTTCGGCACCAAGGTGCCATCAAATCTCCCTTTTGCTTGGACCTTGGTGCCAAAATATGTAAGGGTTGGTATCTGACGTAAACTGTGTTTTGTAATCTATTCTATTTTACTTAGTGCATTTTGTTGGTTTTTAAAAATAAAGAACTTCTCTTGTAATTGAAGCCATATCATAATGGGGAAAATCTGGTGACGTTGGGTCCCGCGGATCCCAGGACACTCAGTACGAGAGGCTCTGTAACCGAGCGAAAACTGGCAACACTGTAAGGAGAAGGGGTATTATGAAGGTAGTGAATACACGAACGCTCTGTGTACAAAACAATTGTGGCAGATGAAGTGAAATCTCACGTCACCAGTGAATGGTTAAGAAGAATACTCAAACTCACTTAGATCACTTAAAGACCTTTCTTTACATATCCGTTTCTCGTCCTTCGCAGTCATATTGTAGACTATATATACTCATTAAACTACGCATCCTCCACTCCCTCCTTTATTTCTTCCTTTAGTGGCTGGTTGTTGGCTACTCCTATAGTTGTTTCCTACCACTATGGGAGTGTAATACTGCTCGCTCTGTCAGAAAACCCGATGTACGTTCCGAACCGAAATTTGCGATACACAGGGACAGAGAAGCATTTAAGCTTCAGCCAAATGGGATTGCGATCCCTGCCGTTGGCCACTATTTCGGGTTGTAAACCATTAACTTTGGAAAATTATATGTAGTCAAACACAACTGTGTCACATGAGGTTTCACATGTTCACAGGAGGTCACTACTTTTCCATATTCTGAAACACACTGTTTAATGAATTGCACACCCTCTCCTGTTATTTCTTTAATATTCCAGGATGTGTCTAGGTCTTCAAATTTGTCTGTAGCGGGGGATAGCCGGTTTGATGGCTGGCGACCTCAACGCCAAACAAGTGGATTGGAACTCGCGGCTGAACACGAGACGGGGAAACTCTTATGTTATTTTACCGACAAGAACTCCTGTCTGATCTCTGGACCGGACACTCCAACCACCAACACACACAAACCCTCCGCTTCTCCCGATGTCCTGGACATCGTTATAACCACGCACCTCTCATTCCCGGTGTATCTGACTTTATGTTCTGTATTAAGCTCGCACCTCCCGGTACTCATTGAGCCTGCGTGCCGCTCATCCTTTCACAACCCACCGTATCGCCCTGACTTCAGGCGCACTAACTGCGCCAACTTCCAAACTCATTTGGAAGATCACGTTTCTTTCGATCCGGAATTGTACAATGAGATGGCAATCGACACGTGCGTTGAGAACTTCTCCGGGGCGGTTCTGAAGGCTCTGGCTGTGTCTACTCCCAAGTGTCGCCCGCGTGACGACCTACGACTCCCGATACCGGCTGGTATTCAGGACGAGGTACGCCTGAAGAACCGGCTGCGGTGGCGGTTGCAGATCACCAGGGACCGCGCTCTGAGAGCCTAAGTCAACTACCTGGAGAGTTCGGTGACCCGCCCGCTCAACGAGTGGAGAAACGACCAGTGGAGTACGACACTCGAATTCCTGGATACCGAAAACCAATCGCTGTGGAGTCTGGTCACCCCGGAGGAATCGCTCTCTCAGACTATGAGAAAGCCGAAGCCCTTGCCAAGAGTTTTGAGGCTCAGTTTCAGCTGGTTACCGATCCTTAAGTCCCGGATGTTATTGAGACGGCTCACGTGGTACTGAGGTCTTACTTCCTGACCCCTGCCAACGAACCCATGTTAACCGACCTTGACAAGGAATACGAAGCCATCAGGGGTCTCAAGGTTACCAAGACGTCGTCCCCGAACGGTATGCCGAACAGGGCGTTGAAGCATCTTCCCCAGCTAGCTGTTTCCCCTCCTGGCCCAGATTTTCAATGCCGTTCTCCTCACCCATCACTTTCCTACAGTGTGGAAGCACGCTCGAGTGATCTCTATCTTTAACCGGAGAATGATACGGCACTACCCTCATCCGGTCTGCCCATTGGTCCATTGGACACGATTTCCTTGCAGCTGGCCCGCCTCATTCAACGATTAACCAGGAATTTCGGTGAAAATAAGCTTACCGGCCTAGTTTTCCTCGAAGTGGCCAAAGCCGTCAATGCCTCCATTACAAGCTAACGTTCCTAAACCCCCTTCTTACATAGTCCATAGAATCTCATCCTACCTCATTGGCCGGACGTTCTAAGCGTCCTTCCCGACGGCCCCGCCATCTCGTCGATGCTTGCGTGGCCGTGTAGCGAAGCGTGGATTGATATCATCTGTCGTATTCAGTGTGTATGTAAACGACATGCCCTCACCTTCGCACCACTTCGAGTAGGCCCTGTACGCGGACGACACGGCCATCATAGCCACGTCCCGGTAGCCGACGCTGCTCGTCAGTTACCTGGAGTAATACCTGAACGATCTTCAACGGTGGTTGAGTGAATGGGGAATCGCCATTAATGCCTCTAAGAGTATCGCAAGAATATTCGCGCGTGCCGCACGGCGTTTCTTCCAGCTCGGACCAGTAACATTCTTCGGGGAACCAATACAATGGGTGACACAACTCGTTATCTTGGGGTGACCATAGATACACGACTCACATGGGTGCATCACATCGCTCAGGTCAACAAAAGGTCTGTGAAAAAATGGGTATGCTAGGTCCCCTCCTGGATAGGAGGAGTGATCTCTCCGTCAGGAACGTTGTCCTGTTATTTAAGCAGCTCATCCGCCCCATGATGGACTATGCGTGCGCCGCGTGGAGGTCCGCTGCCCTCACCAATGCCCGGAGGCTACAGGTGATACAATCGAAGTGTCTTCACCTTGCTACTGCTGCTCCCCCGGTACGTAAGTAACAGGCAGATACACAAGGATGGCTGTTCGGCTGTTTGTCGACCTCATCAGAGCTCTTCGTGAGAGCTATTACTCAAACTTACCTGATGTGGGGAACCCCCTAGTACGACAACTCGGCAGATACTTAAGCTGATCTAGGGTTGACCCCATTTCCTGACGCGAATGCCAAGGGCGTTAGGGGCCAGCAGGCCAGTCGAGGCCTACAACCGTGATGCCAAATTCGAATAAAAGAATTGCGTTCGGCGCTGATCAGCTTAGCGCCCTTCGGTTACTCTGACTGCGGTTTTCCCTTGATTTTTGTCAGTTGTAAGTAAAATGGCACGGTATACGTTGCAAAGGCTGGGCACGGCCCACACTCCCGTCCCTCAGGCGCGGCGGCTTCTCCTAACGGCTGACAAAATTCGCATACCTGCATTTTGCGACTAAACCAGTCTGGGCTCATGACCCAGACAGCCAACAAACGAAAGTTTATCCCTCCCATAATTAGTCCAATGCAACTTAGGGCATAGTCTTTGGCATGATCAGTCAAGGACCTCAGAGTGACTTTAGAATCGTTAGCGTAAGCATATCTCGCTGTTAGAGTTTAGGTGAATATTATAGAGCCCATCGATGCGGTCAAACGGAGGAAAGGCTAATAGACAGGTGGAGCCCCCAAGCTAGGACTTTGGCTTCTCTTGGCTTGAAAGGACCGTTTGTGGAGCGCAGCGTATTGAGAACTGCTTCGAGTAAAAGCCTTTGCTGGGTATTTGGGGTGACAGAGGAAGGAGATATTTTGTGTGGTAAAGCGGTTGTTGATGTGTGAATGTTCGCACAAATTCAATTAAATTTAACATTTAAAAGGTCACATATTAACTCTCAACGATGTATTGTAAAGGGAAAACCATAAGTGCATACAACATGTATACTTAGAACCTAGATGAAATATTGTACATTGTAAATTACAAAGGGACAAATTCCTCCTTGAGGTAAAACGCGTGATATAAAAGACATGATATCAAATCTTTCTTACGGGCCTTATGGATGTTGTTTACTTTTATGTCACGAGGCATCTTGTTATGCAATATAGTTCCAATATGTAATACACCCTTTTTGCATATATCAGTCTACTTTCGAGAATTATACTCTTGACACTCGAGTTTAGCTCCAGACCGACAGTAATTTTTTAAAATAAAACATGTCACTTCCAATATATAAGCAAACGTGATGATTTTATTTTGGTGTTACATGAATTATGTAGTGGGTCACTGTCACCAAGGCATGCCGCGTCCTCATGTTGCGGATAGAGGAACGGCATCCGATAAGAAGGGTAGGTGCGAATAAATTGAACAAGCAGTCGCGGACAGCAGACGAGGGGTGGTCCTCCAGCTTGGGGTTTGGTCGAGGTGCTATCAAACCCTCCCTGTAAAACACTTATGTTAAGAAACAGTCACAGGCTGGATGCTTGCTTTGGAGACAAAACAATCGCGAGGTAAAGTACTCACCCACTCGGATCTCCGGGGTGGGGGGGGGGTGTTTCCAGGAGTTGCATCGCGCAGCAGGCAAAGAGGGATGAAAATAGGGATTTTGAAATTTAGGTGTCTTTATAGGGCATGGTCACTTAAGGCAGCAGTGAAGGAATTAGTGAGGTATAAATTAGGTGTAGTGGATGCAGGAGGTCAGGTGGGACAACGGGGGCACAGAAAGAGCAGGGGATTATAATTTTTTCGACAGGAAAGGAAATGAAACTCATCAGTTGGGAGCAGGTTTTTTTTGTACATCCCAGAATAGTATCAGCAGTGAAGAGAGTAGAGTTTGTTAGCGATATGTTGTCATATACAGTGCGGAGAGGTCGTTGGCGTAATAACATTGTTGTAAATGTGCATGCACCGAGTGAGGAGAAAAGAGATTAGGTAAAAGGTAGTTTTTATGAGGAATAAGAGGAGGTTTACGATCACTTCCCGAAATATCATATGAAAATGTTACTAGGAGATTTTAATGCAAAGTGGGGAAAGAGAATATTTTCAAGCCAACAATTGGACAGGAGAGTCCCCATCAGGTTAGTAATGATAATGGGTTTATACAAGTTAACTTCGCCATATTAAAAAATGTGGTTGTTTAGAGCACGATATTCCCTTACCGGAACATTGATAAATACAGCTGGACCTCCCCTGATGGTAAGACTCACAACCAGATTGACCACGTATTGATAGATAGGATATGGCAATCGAGTGTACTGTATGTGCGAAGATTTAGGGGAGCTGATTGTGATACAGATATCTACCTGGTGATTGGAAATGTTAGTGAAAGATTAGCAGTGGCTAAACAGGCCGCACAGAGGTTTGATAGGCAAAGATTTAACTTGAGGGAGCTAAATGAGCCAGAGGTTAGGGAAAAGTATCAGATTGAAATTACAAACAGGTTTGCAGCTTTGGAGAACTCGGACGATGACGAGGACGTAAATAGGACTCGGGAAAACATTAAAGAATATATACAAACGTCAGCGAAGGAGAGTATGGGTTTGGATGAATTTAAGCAGAATAAATCCTGGTTTGATGAAGAATGTTTAGGTGTTTTAGATCAAAAGAAGCGGGCTAAAATGCAGTGGATAAAGGATCCAAGCCAAAGCACTGTGGGTAATGTGAACAATATTAAGCGTGAAGTTAGCGGACATTTCAGGAACAAAAAGAACGCATATCTGAGCGCTAAATTGAGGAACTCGAAACTAACAATAAGATCCAAAATATTAGGGACTTGTGTAGAAGCATCAATGACTTTAAGAATGGGGTACAAGCCTAGATGTAATAGAGTAGAGGATGAGAAAGGAGACTTGGTTGCCGACTCCCGAGGTATTGTGGCTAGGTGGAGGAACTATTTCTCCCAGCTATTCAACGTGTATGGGGTTACGGATGTTAGGCAGGCAAAAATACACACAACAGAACCACTAGTACCTGAGCCAACTGCATCTGAGTTTGAGCGTGCTATCGACAAACTAAAAAGTCACAAATCGCCAGGTATTAATCCAATACCGGCAGAAGTGATTAAAGCAGGAGGTAGAACAATTTACTTGGAGATTCATAAACTTATTATTTCTATTTGGAAGAAGGAGAAACTGCCTGAAGAGTGGAAGGAATCGTTCATAGTACCTATTCATAAGAAGGGGGATAAAACAGATTGTAAAATTATAGGGGCATATCAATTTGCCAACCACTTACAAACTTTTATCCAACATCCTGCTCTCAAGGTTAATTCCATATGCGAAGGAAATTAACCGCGATCGTCAATGTGGCTTTCGACGCAAAAGGGTCGACTATTGATCATATATTCTGCATTCGCGAAATACTTGAGAAAAAATGGGAGTACAATGCGAGAAGATCCTCAGACTTCAAGAAGGCTTATGATTTAGTTAGGAGAGAGTTCTTACATAAGATTCTCCTTGAGAGTTTGGTATCCCCAGGAAACTTGTAAGGTTAATTAAAAGATGAGTCTGACTGAAACATATAGCAGAGTCCGGGTAGGCGGGAATGTGTGTGACAGGTTCCCTATTAGGAATGGTTTGAAAAAAGGAGACGCTCTAACGCCACTGCTTTTCAACTTTGCTTTAGAGTACGCCATTAGGAGGGTTCAGGTAAACCAGGATGGCTTGGAACTAAATGGCACGCATCAGATTCTGGCTTATGCGGATGATGTTAATATACTGGGAGGAAGTATACATACGCTAAAGGAAAACACAGAAGCCCTAGTAGCTGCTAGTAGGGAGGTTGGACTGGAAATAAGTGCGGATAAAACTGAGTACATGGTTATGTTTCGAGATCAGAATGCAGGACGAAATCACAGTGTGAAAATTAATAATAGTACCTTCGAGAGCGTGGAAGGTTTTCAATATTTGGGAACAACTTTAAAACATCAAAATTCTATTCCGGAAGAAATTAAGAGCAGATTGAGGTTAGGAAATGCTTGCTATAATTCGGTGCAGAATCTTTTGTCTTATAGGTTGCTATCCAAAAATTTAAAGATTAGGATATATAGAACTATGATTTTGCCTGTTGTTTTGTATGGGTGTGAAGCTTGGTCGCTGACATTGCGGGAGGAGAGGTAGCTGAGGGTGTTTGAGAACATGGTTTTGAGGAGAATATTTGGACCTAGGAGGGACGAGGTAAGTGGGAATAGAGGGGATTGCATAACGTGGAGCTAAATGAATTGTACTCCTCACCTAATATTGTGCGGGTGACAAAATCGAGAAGAATGAGATGGACTGGGCATGTGGCGCATATGGGTGAGGAGAGGGAGTGTATAGTGTCTTTGTGGGGAAACCGGAGGCAAGACCCCACTGTCTGTACCTAGACGTACATGGGTGGATAATATTAGGACGGATCTGCAGGAGGTGGGATATGGGTAAATGGAATGGATTCGGCGGGCCAGGATACGGACAGTTGGCGGACGCTTGTGAGTGCGGTAATGAACTTTCGGGTTTCGTGCAACGCGGGGAATTTCTTGACTAGTTGCAACTCTGTTAGCTTCTCGAGAAGGACTTTGCACGATGGAGTAAGTTAGTAAGTTACATGAGTTATCTGCGCACTCTAGCTATTTCTTTTGTTTTAGACCCCTAGTCCGCTGAATGGTGCATGCAGATTTCACATTCCACAGCAGATCCATTTTACAATACGGGATTCTCAATGGCCGCCATCGCAAGAAGCATCAGACAGCATTATATCCGTGCCTATATCCGTGACTATATATGGGGGATGTGTGACGTAACGGTAATGACGCTATAGGGGACGGCCTAAACTGGCCCGTACCTGAAGTAGATACCGAAGCAGGTTGAGGACCACGTATTCTTTTTGTATATGGTGCGCAGGTTTGAGGTGCACGATGTCATATGTGATGAGTAAAATTTCGTGTAAGGTGATATGACTGCTGGAACGACGAACCTTGTTTTTTCGACTTCGACTCGGAACACTTGGCTACAGCAACCTTCTTTCGACATCGACAGCGACATGCTTCAGAAATACTAGGTTCTGCGGACCACGTCATATCCGAATCACAGGTGTTGCACTGTACCTTGTTCCGAAGAAGACCCACGTCCTTTAGAAACTGCATCTCGAAGCCCTGATTGCAGAACACAAATAGGTGAGGAAAATCATATTCTGACGACCGTCTTCTCGCAACATCGGACGTCCATACGGAGACCTCGGCACGAACGGCATCTCCTGCAGGCGTTTCTTGTACTCGTTTACCACTTCACAGAGTTTTTGTATGATTGTTCGTTGAAACGAGACGGAGGTTACGGCACACGACGGTTTCGGCGCGAAGAATGGCTGTTACACGGGTACAGGGTTTTGAAGAATTGGCAGTTGTACATAAAGAACGGGGGGAAAAGGTGAACGGAAAACGAAGTACGAGCGTATAAGAATGAAAACCTAAAGAAACGAAAAGGAAGTGATAAAAGAATAGTGAATAATAATTTTAATAACCAAATTGCCTAAAATCTAACCTAACCTTTGTCCGTTTTGCTAAACGAATGAGATAAGAAATGAATTGTAATTGTAGGAATAGCCTAAAACCCAATCTAATTTTTTTTCTCTCAAATACTAGTACAGGAAGCGAGTATGTAGCATTGTAGAAGGTATATATGGAACGCGGAGAAAAAGGTGAACGGAATACATGTGCTAGAATGAAAACGTGAAGAAACGAAAAGGAATGAGAATAATGAATTTTAATTACACAAACAGCCTAAAACCTAACCTAACCTAACACTTTGTCCTGTCTCATATATGAAGGAGTGAAGAAACGAATTGTAATTTTTGGAAGAGCCTAAAACCGAATCTAACCTTCGTCCGTCTGAAAAAGTGGTAGTACGCAACTACCGCAGCGACACACGTGTTAGGCAGCGGCTTCAACGTCTTCAAGAGTCTAGGTTTGTAAAGCGAACCTTTCGATAGCATTGAAGGCAGTGGTTTTAGGATCCATGGTTTGGAGAGCGTTCATAGAATGCATGGATCAGAATTAATAGAACCAACGGCACTGTCATTGTCCATTTCTTGCGACTGCATGATTATGATCGATTGGGATTGTGGTATCGACCACGTCCAAGTGCGAGAAGAGGACGATACAAAGGTCACCTTGAACCGTCAGTTTGTGGTTTCGTTAATCTTTCCGGCAGGTACGTGTATTATTTAGAATTTCCTTTGCGTATGTAGAGCTTAACCCAAACATCTGTAAATTTACACGTGTGAAGTATGCTGAGTAATGAAATATGTGGATGGTGATGAAACTTTGTAATTCAGTACCGGAACCATCTAAACGAAACCAGTAATTCGCCGAAAGGAAATTTATTAACCAAATTCGACATATTTCAATCTAGGATTGTCAACGGGAGGTGCAGTGTAACAACGAAAAACAATCGTCGATGTACATTTAGTACCATTAGATATCACGTGTGAAAGTTGTTACTGATTATGCAGCATTGAAAATAACAAGTGAACAGTTATGGTGCCTTGAATTTGACATTCCCACATTATTATCTTTTTATCAGAATTATCAGTCGCTTGTGTGGAGTTATTATGATAATGTTATGTTATTGAAATTGATTCGCACACTTATTAAAATAAATTATTTTGTGGTGTTCAAGTAAATGGATAATTTAACTTTTACAAGTATTTCTTGATTTTATGCGTTTCATCGGGTTTTTTGTTTATGTGTAGTTATGTTAGTCTTTGTCACTTCAATACTTTGTGTCTCATGTAATGTTAAGTTGGGCTTTTGATTGTACGGGTTTCATTCTAGTGTTTTTACTTAATTTAATGCATTTTCTTCGTAGGAAATGTTTCATTTTACACATACAGATAACGAAATATATTATGTTTACTTTGTCACTAGTGGTTGATTCTGTGGCATTATCCTAGAATAGTTACGAGAAGCATTGGTGTTTTACTGTTTGTGGAATAAGTAATTTTACCAGGAAGACCTTGGTAATAGAACAAATGAGTAGTAATAGCCAATGAGTATTGACTGTATAGTAACTAATACAGGTAATCTGAACACCTAATGTAAGAACTCATTAGGGAAGATAAATATTATTCTTATAGGAGCTATGGTGTGAGTAATCTAAAATCTTTGAGAGTTACCATTTAATGGGTGAGCATTTCATCATGTTTTGTTGATGTAGAGACATGTGTTAATACCAGCATTATTGGGTGGACTACCATTCAGTGCTTTTCTTACAGAATACAGCAGAAGGAAAATGCTGTATGCTGGTTTTACAATGATGTGATTTAGTTCATAAGAGTTGATTGCAGTGGTGATAGTGGAGGTCTTGGTATCTTGCTGGTAGTGGTGACTGTTTTCTAGATGTAAGACCTCAGTGTTTGTTTACTACAGACTTGTCAACTTCAGTTGTCTTCATATCATAATGTAACCGTAAAGTAAAAAAGCAGGCACAAAGAAATGTCGCGAAGTTATTAAATGTAATGAAATGTAACCTCACCTAACATAATCTACATTGGTAGTGATGTATATTGCTTATGTTTAACAAAAATATGGTCGAATTATATCCTGTTGCGTGTTATTGATTCTTATCAACATTTCACAGTTACTACCTTTAGGTTCTTTATCTCATTACATTTTGTTAGGTTTTATAACTTCACGGCATTTCTTTGTGCCTGCTATTTACATTTCAGCATTGTTACACTTCAACATAAAAATGATTGGAGGTGACAAGTCTGTAGTAAACAATTACCATGACCTATTTTCAGAAGTGATATTTTGGTGTGCTACATTTCTGTATTTTATTGCAGAGCTTTTTCACCATGTCGTCATCCCCATCTGCAGTGTATGATAACAAGAGATTCATTGAAAGAGGGTCTCATAAAGGAAAGGGTTTAGCTGTCTTTACAAGTGGTGGAGATTCACAGGGTATGGTGGTGCTATATCTTATAATTATAACTTGCAACTGTGATGCAAACAATTGTGGGGGGGAGGGGGGGGGGACTGGACATGTGGTAATTAATTATGGTATGTAATGAATGATTATTAAATATGTATACTTTGGTGCTGGTGCTTATTGGAATGATATAGTTATTGCTAGCCGAAAGTTGTCAGGGTGATTGAATGTTGTGTGTGTTAGGGGGGAAGACTGAAGACTGAGACTGAAGGTTTTTGGACCCCTGGGTTGAATGTAAATTTCAGACATCTATCCATGAAATAGTCAACAACAAGAAATATGTGGAGGTCTGTCTTCAGGCCACTTGTAGTAAGCCAAGGCCTCTCCACAATCTTCTTAATCTTCTGGTTCAGTAAGGTCTGTCAGCTGTTCAGGGCTGTCATCAGCTTTGGAGCATGAGAATTGTAACCTTCCTTTGTATCAGACTCTTCCAAATCTGGGAATTGTTCCCTGGAACTTTGTGGGCAAACGTGAAGATATCACTCATTTTATCCTGCTGGTTTGGTAACTTCCAGAAGGCATTAACTTCTTCAGAGCAAAGTTTCTTTTAGCAGCTATTTGGGTGGTCACTGGTCATGACATTTTGCTTGATCTTGTCTTCATATTCTGTGATGTGATAAATTGTCAACTTGTTTACACTGAAATGTTGTCTAATTATGGCAGTGCCTATTCCCCTCTCCATCTTACCCAGCATGTCTATGGGTGTAACATTGACATTTTCTATTCTTTATCCTTATAATCTTAATCAGCATATAACAACACACTTACCAGACATAATACACCAGCTTAAGTTCTAGAAACTAAGAAGCAAGTCATTTATATACATCAACATGTGCACACAATAGAATTATATGTTAGACATAAACTTCAACCCTCCTACGTGTTTTGGCAATAAATTTCCATTTCAGGGGTACTTCATGACAAAGAAATATGTAATATAAATTTGTCAGTCTCTCATGTACAGTGTTAAAATATAAAAATAGACTGGGCCAACACTGTAACAGCCATGGTATCCACTTAATTGTATTATAGGTGCTACAATACAGTGAGGTGGATACTGTGGCTGTTACAGTGTTGACACATTCTTGTTTAAAATTCAGTGATATGTCTTTATTCACAATGCGTGTAGCTGCATGTATACAAACATGTAATCTTGACATTATACAACACATCATTCTACACACGACACATCAGTACATGCCACAAGGACTTGATCCTCTTGGATTGAAAACTCTGAGATTAGACTATATATATATATATGTAGCTACATGCATTGTAAGCAAAGACGTATTGAATTTTAGCCAAGAATGTGTCAACATAGTAATAGCTTTAGTATTCACATTGTATTTATAGCTGCTATTTTATATATTTTATACTTTAACACATTGCCGATGGAATGGCCCTTTAATTAAATACCCCCGGTTCATGGACATATTATACACTTCAAATGTTCAACCTCTCATTCTATTTTTAGTTAACAGTTCGACTCTATAGATGATACTCCTGAACCCAGTACCAAAGAAGCTGCATGCAGGGAGTCCAGCAGTTCCTAACTGATTGGTATTCTCAAAACAAGACCCTTTGTGAAGTGGAATAATGCAGAATTTACAAATATATCTTTGTATCTAGTTTCACTTCCCTTCTTAGCACACACTTTATACTGTCTTGCAGGATGCTACTTGCCTTCCCACCAGCATCAGTTTTGTCCAGTTTGTTTTTGCTGAAATCTCTGTAAAGTCTGCCTGATGGGTGATGTTTAGGTCCCCTTGGTGTTGGTTGCTTCTCTGGCCATTTCAATTCATCAGAACTGGACCCATTTAGATTCTGGATTTATGCTATTCAGGACCTTGCTACCTCACGCAGGAAGTTCTTATACATATGTTTTTGTTTGTGTTTAGTGTTTTATATACAAAAATGCATTGAAGGGTGCACAGTCTAGCATATACATTCAACCATTTGACAGTTTTCCTCAGAACTGAGTAATAAGTGAGGTACATATCTGTCCTATCTACATCCTTAATGATTTTATTGTACTGGAAAACAACATAAGGTTTCTTTATGTCTGATCCTGTTCTTCTGTCTTTCCTTCCTGTGTTCACTACTGTTGCATCATGGGTCACATTTATCAATTTCACAAGTCTGTTGTCCATCCCCACTTGGACTATTACATCACCTTTCCTGCAGAATGCTGACTACCTGGTTGACAAATGTTTGGCTTCATGTTCTTGGTCAGGTGGAATGCCCCATGTTAGTCCTTATAGTGCCACAAACTCTTGCCTTTCTGTCATGCAGTGCTTCAGCTAATATCACACTGTTACACTGTCACTGTTCTGGCCTAAGTTTTTGTTTAAAACTGATAGAACTGTGTCCTTTAACTTCTGCCCCTTGACTGCTTATATGTGAGCTGATTGAAAAGTTTCAAGACTGATTTTTTTATTCAGAATCAGATGACTCTACAAGCCCTACAATTTTTTCTTTTTCAAAGTAGCGGCCTTCACATTGAATACATTTTTTACAGCGTTTTAT
>Ga0123352_10010630_pt1 | contig 14451 bp, 11 predicted proteins | sample TergutLab28metaG_FD_89700 | JGI IMG/M metagenome (GOLD analysis project Ga0123352, IMG submission 89700) | Labiotermes labralis P1 segment gut microbial communities from Petit-Saut dam, French Guiana - Lab288 P1 | ecosystem: Host-associated > Arthropoda: Insects > Digestive system > Gut ... | reverse complement strand
TTTTATTTATATATATATATATATATATATATATATATATTAATGTATATATATATATATACACAGTTTAACGCTGCTTATGATATTACAAGTTCATTTTTCCAAGAGCTTTTTAAAATTCAACTACCGGATTTTCCTTCCAGACCAATGGGCTGCGTTCTGTGCACATTTTCATTATCTACGCTACACGGACAGCCGTTTCCAACACCACGGATGAGCACGTTAGCAATACGAAGTACATGTCCGGATATTCTACACAAGATTATTACCATGGATCGTCCCTATACTTAGTACTATCACCAAGGTTAATACTGTTTCTATGGTTCTTTCGATTCTTGTGCTTATGATGTGGAGTTGGTATAGTGACGAGACTACAGTCTGAACCTCCGAGAAACCGTAATTCGAGTCCTGGCTGTAGCAAGATGCTTGTCTCTTGTCCTACGCGCCTAGACCGGATCCTGCCCCATTCAACTCATGTTTAACATAAAAATCTACATTCTGCCTACAGATTGTAATCCCATATTTCTATGGCACGCAGAACGAGGAGCAATTATTTCCCTATACAGCACTAATTTATTAGCTTTTATAAGCGAGAAAGTGTGTGTTTACAGCGCGGTGCGAAGAGAAGTTTTAAGGACAATGCAGGTTAGTAATGGTGATTGAACGGTTAAGCCAGATTAGTTCATTCACGGTACCATTATTGGAAGCGACATTAATACGCGTGGCTTCTACTTAGATACACTGACGACATTTTCAGAATCACTTCACAACGAAACTGATTCCAGAGACTACGGTATTAGTTGTCATGGAATGGAGATGACAACGGAACGGATGGCCGGCAATAAAACGCGTGTGCATTTGCAATATGGATTATGTGGAAACAACCGGTGCTTTAAATGTCAGAGGAGCGATGCGAGAGTGTATATAATGCACCTGACATCAAACCGCTGACCGGCAGCAGCAGCAGCACCACCTAGTGTCATGTTGTGGCACACTACACTAATGAACCTGTCCGCGGAGCGAGCTTCAAATGCATAATGCGTTACCTTGCTGTACCTAGACAATCCGACACGATGTGTTACAAAACCTCCTCCTGGTCCCGACTGACGAGAATCAGTAGGAAAAGAGGTGTTCCTTCACAGTGAAAGACATCTGTGTACTGCCGTGGTGTACAAATATTTAACGCTCAGAATTTACCTCAGAAACGCCACGCGAATGGAGAAGAGACCTGCTGTCCACCTGCATGCTTGGAATCGATGAAGAACTCACGTCTGTACACCAATCCCAAAACTGAACAATCCGGAAACAAGTTACGAAATGCACGCAAGTGCGCTAGCATACAGATCTGATGTTCCGGGCAGTTCATGATGTGCGCATATCCTAGCAATGGCGCTACAGCCACTCTCGACTTATTACATGTGTCCGGAGAGACTGAGGCAGATTTTACTAGACATTCCTCAGGGATTCAAACAAGCGTAAACAAGGACAATCATCATCATAATAATACAAGTATAAAGACGGACAACACGAAACATAATTTCCGAAACACGTTGAATGATTGTATTCCTCCAAAGTAATGACGCGCGTTTTCCATTTACTGCACATATAAATGTTACTTCCGTGTCACTGGTCTTGTGCTGAACAATTGTGGGAGGAACATCCACCAAGAATTAGTAAATGAGACCAACCTGTAGTCTTAAATTGCAGTACTCCTGTCACTTTATGATGTTAACGTTAATGAACGTTCACTCTAGTGCAGGCCATGAAGACCCAGAGGGGAAGCAGAGGTATAGCTCTACTCTTTCTTTAACCTCGGCGTTAGATGTGGGTGGGTGGTCAACGCCACGCCCCGGCCGCTTTACCACTGGGAAAAAGACCCAGTACACATTGTACAGGAGGCAGGGTGGGCCGCAGGGCCGGTTCGGAGGGGAGCGGAAAACCTCGCCCACACCGAGCTTCGATTCCCGAAAAGCCCAGCCTGTAGAGAGTCGCTACAGCGACCACGCTATCCTGGTCCACTATATTAATGTTATTAAGCACTTAAATTACTGTTAATATAAAGTGAAACACACGTCTCAACAGTCACGTTTTAAAGTGGCACAACATCACATTTTGTGTGGACTACACTTGTACAATATTCAGGGTCTCCGGTCAGTTTCAAAACGTACAATTAATAAATACGTGGCGCAGATCTCAACTAAAAGTGCGTCCTGGACGTATCAGCACTGTCCCGAAATTCAAACTCTGTACACGTAAGTTGAACAAGCATCATCAACTGGTGCACTGGAGAGTGTGAGACTGTAGTCTTTGCTACATAATTTCTTCGAAATAGTGAAGTTAAAACAACGATAACTTGAAGAATAAAAAACCAACTAGATGTCACTTGTTATATTTACTTTATATCCGGGCTGCTGGCTTGCCGGCAGCCCGGATACCACCCTGTCCGAACCGCACCCCAACTCCAACACACAGCAATCCAAGAACAATACAGCCAATGTGGTAGTTCAACAACATAGTCGCAAACTCCTGAAGATGGACATATTAATGCCCGAAACATGTTGAGTATCTAAAAAGTAAAGTAAATATAACAAGTGACATCTAGTTGGTTTTTTTATTCTTCAACTATCACAATGATGTACGGTCCAATAAACATCAGATTCACTGATAACTTATTTTACATCACACGGATGTAGGCAAAACTGCTTTAGGGCGTAGATTAAAGCCAAATGTAGGCCGTGAGTTACAAGCAACAATGTCACTGACATTTAACACAAACAACTGTAGATGCTCATATCGCATCACACGGAATGCTAGCCTCAGCACGAATGTCACCTCACAGCAGTGACAGTATCAATACTTAATACCGGCCACTCACCTGCTGCTACTCCTGTTAATCTGACGCAAAGAGACCGACAGGATTGCCTCGCCAACCACCAACATTTTTCCCATTAATCACCCGTCCACGTGCTAAACTGAATACCTCGCAGCGAAAGGAGAGTCGACTGACTCTACCTTCACAATTTACAAGCATAAACAAGTGCTTTGACTCACCAGTTCGAATTCCATACCTGTTAAGCTCAATGCATCAGTCACTTGGATAAACACACTAACACACAAATGACGCGACTATCCAACAATTTGAAAATTAACCAGTGGGCAGGGTAGCTCAGTCGGTATAGCGACTGACTACGGGCTGGACGGTCCGGGATCGAATCCCGGTGGGGACGAGATTTTCCGACCGTCCAGACCGGCCCTGGGGCCACCCAGCCTCCTGTAAAATGGGTACCGGCTGACCCCCACACCCCCATCTAGTGCCGAGGTCCTAGAAAGAGTAGAGCTATACCTCTACTCACCCCAAGGACCTTCGTGGCCTATAAAAAGGGTGAGACCTACCTACCTGAAAACCAACCAGAATTCTGGGCAGTAGGCATAAAGCATACTTTCTAGTCCCATACATACATTGCAACACTGCTTATGTTACTACTACTAATAGTAGTAGTAACAGTAGTAGCAGCAGCAGTAGTAGCAATAACTGCATTCATCACATCTTGCGTACTACGAACTGTCTTCTACAACACGTTACTGAAGAAGAGACAGAGGGAAGGAAAGAACTGACGGGAAAACGAGGAAGAAGACGTAAGCAGATACTGGATAACCTTACAGGAAAAGAGAGGTTACTGGAAATTGAAAGAAGAAGCAATAAATCGCACTCTGTGGAGAACTCACTTTGGAAGAGGCTATGGACCTTTCGTAAGATATCAAAATGAATGAGTAGTAGTAGCAGCAGCAGCAGCATTCGTAGTAGTAGTAGTAGTAGTAGTAGTAGTAGCAGCAGCAGCTGCAGTAGCAGTAGTTATTATTGTCGTCGTCTTGTTAATTAAAATAACTTGCTTCTTATGTAACACCCTGTATAGGTTAAACATGTAGTTTATAACGTCACAACTTCGCGCAGTCATCATGTCTGTATATGCTGACTTCGCGAACAGTGTTTCATATACAGTGGGTAAATATCGTTTACTGCGCACCAAATCACAAGCGTCCAACTCCAATAATTTCTTAATTATCACCATAAAATCGCAGGTTAAGGAAGATTTTCGTACGACCGTCATATAGTTTTAAGTTGCTTATCTTTACATGATTTTCCTTACATCATTTTACGACTCTCATAAAGTAAGGGGTGGCACTGTCGCTTCTGCCTGACAAGTTCGCGCTCCACCATGGTATGATTATTGATTGCAGGAAATCCAAGCAATTCGGCCTTCGGGTGTCTTCCAATGGCATAATGTTTGTGTTACGTTTCGGGAAGACTTGCCAGCGGAACCAAAAAGACGACATGTGGCGGCACACACAAACACAAACCCAGACAGGATGGTTATCTCATATGCATACTTAGCAGGCGCCTTAGCATCCTGGCAGAGCTCCTATTAAAATTGCTCTTCCTGTCCGTCCGTGGGTACTTACGTAACATCTCGAGAACCACCGACAAATATCATGAACTACAATTATGAAGGATGTAATCTGCCGACATTTACTCGTGAAGTTTGTTTAAATCGCAGACACAATAAATATTGCACTAACGGTTCCATACATGGAAATTCCTGGCCCTCAAAATATAATGACTATATACTGTATATCCTCTCGGGGGTATGTTAAAATACCTAGCTAGGTTGTCGGATTAGGAGTGCTGGTGGGCCATGGTAACCCGTCTGATTCCTGTGGAATATTAAGTAAAATCGCGGTTCCTTTAGCACACAAAATGATCTGGACTCTATCTACAGAATTCCCAAACAGAATTTTCTCACCTTCAAAATGCGTGCGCCCCCCCCCCCCACTTTTCCAATTCATCCTACATCTGACCACCCCAAGATCAGGTGAAGACTTCACATTACAACATTCCTCATTATTAACTTTTTTTTCCACCCAAATTTCACTACCGGTGTTCGAATCCCGGTTGGGAAAAGAGATTTTTCTCATTTCCAAAACGTCTATTCCGGCTGAGGGGCTCACCAGCTTTCTATTAAACGGACACCAAGTTTCTTTCCCGGGGATGAAGCGGCGGTGACCTCCATCTAGCACCGACGTTAAGAATGGGTGGAGATGTATCGCTGTTCCTCCTACGTGCCTTAATGGCGTGGACACAGACAACTAAACAAGACACTGCTGTTTAATTTCTGATTTGCTATCATAATATTTCGACGTAACTTCGATATACTGGGCATCAGGCACAGCTACAAATGTATCGATTACGCACGTATTGTATATGCTGTCGGATAGTGTCATACCAGGTCTGTTGTGCTGTATTTATTTATGAGCAGCCAATATTCTGTCTCTATAAATTTTGAACCCCTCGTTTTCTTATAACGACATTTCTTAATTCTCGTATAGGAGATAACAAAATTTTGCACAGTGATATTTATAGTTTCCTGGACCATAAACAAACAGGTCATAATCTTCTGGGATGTGATGCTGTGTGGTCTGGTAGACAGGTACGCCAAAAGCGTTCGTACCCGTATACCAAGTTACACGTCGTCACGTAAGAAAAACCCGTAATATTCAGACTTTGTACATATTCAATTTATCGCACATAGTCATAACCTCTACGTTTCGCATCGTCGCCACGTTTATGCGTTAAAAAAGTTTCATACATAGCTAAAAATTTTCTTCCCATGGCGCAACAACCCCTAGTGGTCCAGGGCCTCCTCATTATCGAGGCTTCAAGATCACACCCAACTAGACACACCACACTCGATAGGACTCCTCTGGACGAGTGATCAGCCCGCAACAGAGACCTCTACCTGACAACACACAACACTCATAAGAAACAGACATCAATGGCCCCGGCGAGTTCGAAACCGCAATTCCAGCAAGTCGGCGGGCGCAGACCCACGCCTTAGACCGTGCAGCAACTGGGACCGGCAATTAGTAGGAACACTGAACTGATTTCTCGATACAAATCTCATATGATTAAATGCAATGGCCCATATCTTTTAGAGAAAAAATCTCCCATGTGCGCTATATTGCTAATTTACATGTTACAAAAACTAGCAGAGCCTATATTATATAGGCACATACACAGGTCTATAGATGGATGGATGGATGGATGGGTGGACGGACGGACGGACAGACAGAGAGACAAACAGACAGATAGATAGATAGGTAGATAGACAAACAGACAGACAGACAGACAGATAGATAGATAGGCAGGTAGACGGATACAGATAAAAAACACGGCATTAAAGACGGTATATTCTGGGGAGATTTAGTACCACACATAATTCCAGCCCCGACATTAAGGGCATCAGTTTTCTTCACACCTAAAAAATTCGCGAGCCCGGTCATGTTGTTTTAACAAAACTACAAGAAAGAAAACGGAAGACAATGGAGGGGTCTCCAGCGGATCAATGTTCTGCAGAACTCCATGAAAATCGATCAGTTGCTCGAGACGTTCAGAAACACACAGTGCCGTGATCTGACAGGCATAATTTACTACCATAAGGAAGGACAGCAAGTAGGATGAAAAGGACCCTAAGCCTGTGTACTAGCTAGCACGTTGACAAGATGCAGTGTCGCCGGCTCCATGGCAGACACGTTTTATGATCGAACCTAACCTAATAACCCCACATCTACTGATAAATAATTCGTCGACAATTTCGTTCACGTCGGTTTTATCTCACAGGACATTTCAAGACTTACAAGTTTCAAATAGCACCTGCCCTCTTCTCCCAGTATAGCTAATTTACTCCTACTTCCAGACCTCATTAAACTCCTAGCCGTCTCGCCAACCTTGATAATTACTCATTTCGCGAACAATAAACACCGTTACGTGAGACTGGCATGATACCAACAGCTTCAGCCATTACGTACTGCAGTTGGCATGCAGACCTAAACAGATCGACGGTAATTAATGGTCTCTTAAACGGACACGCTCTCTTTGTTCCTCAATCGCCTTCATATTGTTAAACTGTTCAGCAAAAGAGATAAAATCCAACACCAGAAGTTCTAAAAATATTTACTTAAACATTTATTATGAATTTATCACACAGGAACAGCAAGGGGTCACACAAGACATCAGCACAACTTACAACCTAGGAATGCAGGTTTCATTTGTTTTCGCCTGTGTTCCAGCAAATGCCGAGATGAAGCACAAGTTTCAGGTTCCTACTGTAAACTTCTTAACCGTTCAAACCCCACTAGTTACTTTACGTACCAGCAAGTTTAACATTTAAAAGTTTATGTTCTAAACACAGCATATTTGTGTGTTGTGTACACATTGTAGAATGGTGATTACTGCCTTGTACAGCATTAGCTAGAGTTTTTACTGCGTGTTGCGAACTGAGTATTTAAATATAATTCAGGTCACTTTATTTAAAGGGTTTAGAACTCTCCAGATTTAAATTGATCAAAAACGATCCCCTTACTCTAATGAACACCAAATTATCCTGCATTTTCAGGACTCACCATGAACTAAAAAATATCTGAGACCCTCATATCAGGGCACTACTTATCATCATTCTAATATATTCGTTTTCACGTCACTGTGTATAGAAGGACGAGCAGGCGAAGCCTGGAAATCTCGTAACAAATTGAGGTTAATTTTCTGCACTACAAGCCCCTCCCCCACACCCCGGCCAACAAAAAAGCATGAACCTCTCATGTCTTCAAGGACTTGCCTTTCGTATTCTCTGCTGTTACTTACGTGTCTGTCTCTCGATCTTGGTCGTCAAAGAGTTAAAATCATATTCTTTTGCATGACAGTACTTCTACGCAGTGCAGCTGGTTCAATAGACACATCGAGAGGATACAGAGCAACCAAACGTCCTTAACGAAACTGCACGTTCAACGTCCCTACACAACACATACACACACACACTGTATGCATGAATGGTTTTTAATATGAGGAAAGAGAACGTTCCGTTACTTTCCAGAAGGAAGCATTCTGACGCCACACTTCCAGCAGTATGAATACGGCGATTATTTGAAAGTGTGCTACAAGAACATCTTTTTCTGTATTTCAAAATATGATGCGCCAACATACTGGTACCTTCCAACTGGAAGAACTGGTGAGCTTTCATATGCGATATTAAATTAGCTATGTCAACAGACCTGACGAATGCATGTGTTACAAATTAGTGATTCTAGGTATATAGAAAATAATTATTCAGTGTCGTCTAATAAACTACAAGGTCGTTCCGGTGAGAAAAACAGTATTAGTAACTCAAGTGGGCGGCCTGATGGGCGGATCATAGCCGCGGCAGACCGCGTGACAGAAAATGAAGAGATGAACCTCGAAATCTATGCTAGATTAATTTTTCTTGAGCCAAAGTAACCCGGCAAAAATTCCCAAAATAGCCCAAAACTGTTTAAATAAACGCCGGTACATAAAGTTAATTTTGGTAGGCCTTATCTTAAGGACACGAGTCGCATTGCTACAACTCGCCCACACTATCAAATAACAGCCTTAATACGAAGTTACTTTTGGGCCAGTTTCATCTCACACAAAGAAATCCGTTACAACGCCGATGTGAACCCAGACACACAGCAGCGTTCTAAATGGTGAATGCTTGCATGTTGGCGAGAGGATCCAGGAAGCTGGTGATTTAATGCGCCAAGACCGGAACTAGTGCTCATGCGTAGTTGATGCTGCTGGTACAGGAAGAGAAGACTGAGCTGAATGTCAAGAGTTCAGGGCCTTTTAAACTGCAACCCCATCCCGTACAGCTTGACCTGATCTGACCTGCAAAACTGTGATAGTCAAAGGGTCATTCTGCATTCAGCCCTACTGAAAATACTAACATCCACCTGGAAACCGGAAATCAACAACAGGCACTCGGAAAAGTATTATCACCTTCAGAACACTACAACTGTGCTGTACTCGCTCGAAAGCTATTCGCCCATTCCGTAAGTGGGATATGTGAGACCGAACTTTCCCGTCCTTTGAGTTGTCAAAGAGGAAGGGGGTGGTGGGTGAAAAAAACAAAAAATTTTGTCAGAAACCCTCCAAGGATGAGACAACTAGGAAGATCCATGCACACATAGGAAATGTCTTGCTAATAAAAAGGATCTTAAGGAAACAAGGCAGATTGTAGTTTGGATTGCAGTAGATGAGGACAAGGCCCAGTGGGGTTTCTTGTAGCTGCGTTAATGAATATTCGGGGTCTACATAAGGAGGGTAATTTCTTTATTAGTAAAATAACTTCCTCTGCCCTGTGCAGTTTAACCGCCACCTGTCCTTCGAATAATGTGACTATATTTTCATCGCAATTGCTACTACAATCTAGCCTTCTAATATGAATGAGAGAAGAGAAAATAAATTTAACGAGTTCCTCTCAAATGCTGGTACACATGTAACACACCAGGCTACAAAGGGCCATATACCGCAACACAGCAATCTTTAAGCAGTTAAACAGTTTCACAACACAAGCTGGACCCCATCCGACAGACAGGTAATGCGATTAAATCAAATGACAAGTTTGCTGTTGTGACATAATTTACGAAATCTGCAATTAACTTATCCCTCCACAACACATGATATGCATTCACTTACCTATTAGTTAGGTCAACATTACAGTTTATGTAAAAGAACAGCACTAAAATGCAAGGTAGAGAACCAACTGTCATCACGAGAAGAAAATAGTGGAAGGAATAATTTTATGCTTGGCTTGATTCTCGATATCACAAGTCAACCAAAAGGTAACCGGCGCAGAAATTTTAAAACAGTTACAGACCTACGAGTCAGTTATCAATTTATAAACTAGCTTTAATTTTGTTGTGATTAGTTTCAGTGTTCTGAAGACGACCTCTGTATGGAAGCAAAGAGTTAGGAACTTCTGCACTCCCATAGCAAAGACTTCTAGTCCCATAAATCTTGTGTTTTTAATGTTGGATTTGGATAATGTAAGTTTATAGTCTAACAGCAAATGCAATTTACTTGATGACCCTGTTTGCTGAGCTTGTGAACAGACGAGCACAGAATAAAGCCCCAGCGGAGACACTAAACTCACATTAGAACCTACTTTCTTTCCCAAAATATAAAAAAGAAAAACTAATGAGATCTTCATGATATCTGTTCTTGTCTGTTTGCGTGTCTCCCATTTCAAGTTTTGAAACAATCTGCACGAAACTTGATACTGTTATGCCACTGGACGCTAAGCCACACACGTTTAACTACCAAAACCGGTAGTAACAATGTGGTGGAAGCACGAAATTGCGAGGTGAGAGCGCTCTTTGCGACAACGTTGGATCTTGAAACGATGTCTAGTAACCGGTCTTCGAAAAATATGCAGTTTGTATTAAATATTATTTTTAGAATGTAAAGTACAAGGCGGAAACGCAAAAAACTTAATTTGCTCCCGATGTAACAGCGACAACTGATAACATGTTGGAGCTAAATGTAAAACTGTCACAGAGATAAATCACAAAAGTACTTAAAACTAGAAGTGGGGAATTACCAACATGGCGACCGTGCGAACTTTTAGTTGTATCTGACAAATTTTAAGTTCGTAAAATAATAATAATAATAATAAACACATCTGTATAACTAGAAACAATGCAATGTGAAAGCAAGATTTTCATTTAGTTTCGCTCGGATGTCCTGGTTCAATATGTTATATACAGCATGGACTACAACTGTTATTATTACTGTAATCACTATTATAATCATCATCACTATTGACATTATTACCTTTACAGAAAAAATATTAGGGCGGTACAAGTACCATTTCTAACATTTTAGAAGTCAGATACAACATCAAATATCTGTACCGTCAATATGTGTATTTTTATCAACTGGCAACATTTGTTGCGCATTTTTCAGTGTTATGATGCTTATTCTAAATTCCAAGATAATCGTTCAGCTGGTAGAAAGGCTGCAAGGTGGCATCTCACGCCTCTTTTCACATTTTTTTTAGGAAAGGAAAATACCTAACAAACGTAAAATTCGCGACAAACACAGCATTTTCCTGGATAAACAGAAAATTATGTTCTCTCCGTACATCGCGAAGTTTCCGGCGTGTATTTTGTTATGATGTAACATAGCAATTTGAACTGTCGCCACATAAATCTGCATCAGATTCACAAATGTATAATATCCGGTTGTCCAGCAGCAAAACGAGCTGCAAGCAGAGACGAAATTTTGCAGGGGTAAAAATCGTTCGAACCTTACCGGTGAGATGATTTTCTTGGCGGATGTGTCTAAGTGTTAATGCAATAAATACAGCATGAATGTTTTCTTTTCATGACGATATGAACTTCCAGCGTATAAACACCATGTTCATACAGACAAAATAAAAGCACCAACATTTTTCTTTTGTGCCCTCTATTGCACGGCTACTTGAAACTTTTGATACGACCAATGGGCAGTGAAACCAACAATCTGTATCAATGGTGAACAATAATAACTTACAAGTCTTGAAGCTTTGGCGGCGAGAGAATTCAAAAAAATCTTCTCAGGCAGACAGCCGCGTCAAGGTGTGAAATGTTGGCAAATTTCCACGCGTCTCGACGCGGCTGTCTGCCCGAGAAGATTTTACTGAACAATAACCTAACTTGACCTATGTGGCAGAGCAACTATCCGCAATCCTCTCCAAGGCAATCAACATATACAAGCCCAAATTATTCAAGTGAATTCGAACAGTGAGGTCAAGCTTAATTCTCCATAAAATTTAAAATCTTTGACGTTCAAAGATCAGCCACTAGAGGGCAACAGCTTAGGAAAAACCAACGTGAAACGTAGCGAATTAACGTGTTCGACGTTGGACGTGGTACAGTGGAGCTCACCGTCAAGTGTCACGTGACCTGGAGCTGTAAGAGTTAAAACGACCCCTGGAACTGCCACTAAGAGAGCAGATAGGTTAGACTCTGACTGAAAATTCTGAGTACTCCAAAACGAAGCACTGAACGATAACGCTAGTAAATAAGGGGACTGAAAGAATGTGGAAGGAAACGACGTCGGCCCAATTTAAGGTACCACCCTACCCCAGCACTCGCAAGGAGGGACTGAGGAAGACAACAAAATAACCCAGATATAACAGCCGGTCTTGGGGCCAAAATTTGAGCCCGAGATCTTATAAATGACGATGCCGGCGGCCGCGCCGTCTAAAGCGTGGATCTGTGGCCGCTTGCTTGCTGGGATTGCGGGTTCGAACCACGCCGGGGGCATGGATGTCCATGTCTTGTAAGTGTTGTGTGTTGTCAGGTAGAGGTCTCTGGGACGGGCCGATCCCTCGTCCAGAGGAGTCCTACCGAGTATGGTATGTCTGGGTGCGATCTCGAAATCTCAACAAGGAAGAGACCTAGGCCCAGTAGAGCTGTCGAACCATGGGGGTGGGGGTGGAGGTACTTACAAACATGAAGCAGAAGTGTCAGCCATTCGACCGTCGACTGTTATTACCAATTCTTTCTAATTGTGCGTAGTTCCGTTTCTTCGATGCAGCCACTTATTCACGACAGTGAGAGGTTAGTACCTCTGGTTATAACTCTGTTAATCGCTTTGCCTAAGCCCCCGAAATCTCAAGAGTGGTTAAGTGAATATAAAGCGCTGCCGCATCACACTGGCCTTCAATAACTAAGGCTCATCTTTTTTTTACAATGGTGGGAAACTTAACTTCTCCACAGCCAACACTTTGCAATGGAACGTACTGCCAGGTACGTATTAATCCTTTAAGCTTCAGTGCTTACTATACGCACCACTGAATTTCACAATAAAAATCTAACTTTGTGCATCGTATGTATTTAGGTGGTTTGAATAATTCTCACGATACACAGCGCTTTATCCGCAAATCATTAACTGGATGTAATTAACAGCGCAGACGTTGGGTGTTAACTGTTAGGTAGGAACTGAACACTGAACTAAAACTTGGATGAATTTTAGTCTTCAAAGGGCAAATACGCATTTACTGGTGTTCATTCACAACACGACCGGTTTCTTTCATATTAGAATATAAAGACAGAGCTGGGGGCTTTCACGCAAGAGTATGCTAACGTGAAGAGAAGCGGCAGAAACATTACTGCAGCGTCTGCGTTTACCGAAACACAATTACATTGTCGGACATCATAAACGAGATCCTGATGTGAATGCCACCATTATTCCCGCTCCTCTGTGTGTGGCTGTATAAAGACACATCCTTGTACCGGTAGTACACACACACACACACACACACACATGCTTATTGATCCTGTACAGGACGCAACCGTTTCATCTAGACAATTTAATTTAACGATCACATCTTTACATTTTTTTGCAGTTAAGTTGTATTCAGAAACACAAAATTCACAGGGAACTCCCTTAAATGTTGAAACAAAAATACTACCCTAGAGTCTAAAGTGTTAAATGATTGTGACGGAAGCCACCAATACAATTTTACTTTCAAGGGCTTGCCAAAACTCAATTTTAGCAAACGTAGGATACAACGAACTGTTTTGACCATTCAGTTGTCACACAACGCATAAAGTGCCTATGCTGCAGGGACCAACAAATTTCTACAGAATTTTGATCTTGAAATGCAAAGCAAGACGTGAATAGCAGGGATGAGGAGACAGGATAACATTAAGATATATTCTAGCAAAATAAGATGAGGTAAAGAGATGTGAATCGTTACCAACGACGGGCTCTGGTAGGTAGCAGAGGCTGCTGCCTCCAACGTGACAGCCAATCAACCATCTGTGAACGCAGATTACCAACGGGCGTCACAACAGCCACTACGAGAACACAAACAGCGCGCAATTATCTCCGCTGAAGTAGCCGTAATGTGCACAGACCAACATTCATGCGAACATCATGTGGTGTCTCGAAGATTCTTCTTCTTGCATGTTACGTCGTGTCACCTGGTAACAACACATCGGCACGGCGTGACATCCCAGGAGACTTCAATCTTCATCAACCTCGCTGTGAGAAACGCAGATTCCGCAGGCAGCATCTGTTTGCTGCGAGTACAGAAAACTGCAAAGCCTGTCCACTCGAGTGTGATGGTCATCACAGGTGTCTGCCAGTTTTACTTTTCATCCGTATCAGACCCACACAGAAGGAGACTGCGGGGGGAAAAACACAACGGCATATTTCAAGGGTGAGAGCACAGAACGTGTTAAAAAGGGCTCAGTGTCAACAGTATAATTTACTAGTTGTTCGCAACTGATCGAAATAATATCTCACCCTCCTACATTAATAAGACTGTTTATTTCCCACAGGCAGACCACACGACCTTAATATACGTTCACTTAATTCTTCCGTGTAATTTGGTGAATCCCTACGTACATAAAGAATGCAGCCTTCTGCGCTGTAATGCTGTTTAATCTGGAAAAGCCAGGGCAAGTAATCACAATGACCGCGCCTAACAGAAATTATAACTTAGAAGAAAAAATAAAATTTTTTTTTTTTGCAATTCCTTTCATTTGGCTCAATAATTTAAATTCTGTTGACGCCAGAAAATCAAATCTTTTCACTTAAAACTTCATTTT
>Ga0123352_10010625_pt1 | contig 14454 bp, 10 predicted proteins | sample TergutLab28metaG_FD_89700 | JGI IMG/M metagenome (GOLD analysis project Ga0123352, IMG submission 89700) | Labiotermes labralis P1 segment gut microbial communities from Petit-Saut dam, French Guiana - Lab288 P1 | ecosystem: Host-associated > Arthropoda: Insects > Digestive system > Gut ... | reverse complement strand
GTCTGAAACTTCATGCCAGCTCTGCCCCCCCCCCCCCCCCCCCACTGAACAAGTTAAGAAACTGCTCCCACCTGGTTCTCTTAAATCTTCTTTTCTTATATATAAAATTATCTGTTCAGGACGCCCAATCAATTCTGCCTTGTCTCTCTGGTACTGCAGATCCCATAAAAATCGCCCTAATTCTGCAGACCCCCTAATGCACAACTCGCGTTATAATTTTCAAAGTTTAAATTATTAAGATCAAGAAAAGCGCATAAACGTTTAGAAGCTTATTAACTTAATGCCAAAAGTGGTTGTAAAAACTAAGATTTTGCAAGCAGTAAAGACAATAAACCAAGATAAGGGAAAAAAAACCTAAAACAAAAGGTATTACGTTACGTTTTGCTGAGCATAACTTACGACATGTTATGCAGCTGTTACAGAAAAAGACTTTAATAATATTAAAAGTATACAATGCAGTATTTTTTTCTCGTAAGTTACGATAAAAAAAAATTGGAAGTAATCTTGCGGAATTTTACGGTTACACGGACCACGCTTTAAGAACCACTGGTCTGTAATGTGCGGAGGGGGTTAGTCTACTCCGTCCGCATCGCTTGTCCTGCTATTTCTGTTGTGCCTACTTTTACGATTTAAGTTACTCCCGATATCGCAATATAGTGACTAGACTACAGACTAGATAACTGGTAAATCTGGGTTCGGCTCCGGGTAGAGGCAACTCTTTTATGCTGTTTACAGTCTGCGGGCTAAGTGTGAGACCCACTCTGTCCTAGCCGATGGATATTGTAGACTCTTTCCTGGACATAACGTGAGTCAGCTGTGGCGAATTCTGTAGATGGTTTTATGAGGCCGAAACATGTAACGAAGGGCAATAGCAGATTGCAGTCAGAGTTACCACAGAGTAGTCCACTGCGATATGCGTGAGACATTTATAACGTGAGGTGCGACGCTGCTTACATTAGTAGACAGCTACAGACGTTTCGGTGCAGCTTGCCGCCTTCAGTTCCAGAGTAGTCGTTTTGAACTTGACATTTTTAAAAGACAGTTGCCCCTGACGGAATGAATCATGAGGATTCAGCTCGTCTGCTTTGTTAGCTGAGTGCCAGGACTACAGATTCTAGAAGTTTCGAAGCAACCTACCGCCCTTCACCTTCAAGATTCAAAGTCCCAGAAGAATACCTAATTCTTCCAATAACTCAAATCGTGAAGACGAAAGCGGCGTGTTGATTCGAAACGTCGGGAACCACTTAAACCTATTTGAGTAAAGACCCGGAAGACAATCGTCAACATTAAAGATGTGTGAGCTCTTAAATCGCGTTTCAAAATTTTGTACAATGTTAACCTTGTCATTAAATTTAGATTAGTGGTTAGCTTTAAGCTTCAGCCGCCTTGCCTCCTGTACCAGTTGTTTAGGAGTTTTGGTCTCACGCGGTGTAGGAGGAAGAAATTTCTGCGTAGCCCGGGAATCGATAGCGCGTCTTTCTGTCTTAGCCACTCAGTGTAAGATACTGACACAACAGAATTGTTAAGTTCAACACAGCAGGGTCCGAACGCCATCTTTTTATTTTGGAAGACGTGGTTTCGGTCATTAGGTTATCGTCTGCAGGCGTGAATGGAACCGAGTTGCAAGGATTTTGACGCAGGGAACACCGTGCATTACATTTCACGTCACTTTTTATTTACCAACAGCTAACGCACAATATTTGAAAGCTAATCGATTTTTAATTGTAAATCCGTCGCCTTTCAATTAAGCTAAAAGTTATATATTTTGAGAAAACCCAAAATTATGTTGTAAGTGTGCAGTTCTGGTCACATTTTAAATACGTGTATTTAAAACTTTTACGGTACACACCATTCTAGAAACCTTAACTGTTGTTAAAATCATAGATTCTATACGCAAGTTGAAACCTTAGAATCAATTAGTGCTTGTGTCATTTTGATATCGATATTGATATCGATATATTTGTTAACTGCAATTGGGTTGACACCCGGTGGCAGTAGTTCAGGACACATTTAAAAAAAGCAATACATAGAACAACACAGTTAACAACTTTGGTTGGAATGCTTTTTGGGATTAGAACCCAGAATGTTCAAACTAATTGGGAAGAGTGCGGGCCGTCTTTGCGAGTTATACCCTGGCATTTGTCTTACAAATGAGGAAAAAGCACGGAAAATTCTCAGTCAGGATAGAAAAAACCTCAGTCAGGGTAGAGAAAAGCCTGTCAGGGTAGAGAAAAACCTCAGTCAGAGTAGAGAAATACCTCTGTCAGGGTAGTAAATCCCATTTTGAAGTGTTACAAAAAAAACAGAATTCCCTGAAAAAAAAAGAGTCGGAGTTACAGTTAAAAGTGATTAGCTTGCAAATATCGTGCGTTTACTGTTGGTAAATAAAACGTGACAAATTAGAAGGTGTCGTAAATACAAAATTGTTGTAATTCGCTGCCACTACAAAATGATAAGAAAATATCAAGCCGATGGATTTTGAATATAAAGTGTAACTCACTCTTCAGTAGGAGCTTGGAAAAAAGAAAAATCTTGGTCCGAATCAAGAATTGAGTCCCGATTATCAGACCGTCTATACCGTGGTCTAGTCACTGCAATCTCTCCTCTAGCCGGTCGCCATGTTTGACGACTCCAAACGAACTTTGATTACAAAGCATAACATCTGACAGGCCCGCCGACATTCTGTGGGCGGAGGGGATAAAAAGGGTTGCTACTTATGCTTTGCTTTTGTTTTCTCCCCCCCCCCTAGTACCGAGAAAATCACGTAATGCAGGGGGTGCATAAATTTTTACCCAAAAAAGAATCTATGGATCAACCTCAAAACTCTAGAAACCGAAGAGTGACGTGAGGTGAGTCCCTCACTGAGGGCCCACAAATATTAGGCCCCGCTGTAAGAAATTTATTCATCCGGATTAACTGACTCCCGCGATTTGTCCATCCCTGATGTAATGCAAATCCGGGCACCACTTGACGAACTCTGTGGGATTTTCGCCGTGACAGGGGTGACATGAAAAGTGATTTCGTCCTTATTTGATAATTGTTTGTTCTGTCTCTCTATCCATTTCCATTTTTCGTATTATCCTCCTCTTTTTCTGTTATTCTCTGCCCCTGTTGTCTTGTCTCTATGTCTATGTGTTTCACTGTTGGTGTCGCCACACCGGTCGGCAGTCCTACATGACTCTACCCTCTGAATTATATATTAGCATTATGTTCGTACACAGAACACTACATTGTTATTTTGTGTGACTTGGGCTTTTCCAAGTGATAGGTTTTCCCCCTCGCGTGAAAGGAATTATCTAATATAATAAGCAAAGAAATTTATTTGGGCTCAAAACCGAAGGAACTAACAGGATAACTGAGAAATTTTCAACCTTTTCGTCCTTGAAAAAATTTATGTTTCTACGACTGTCCTTTATTAATATCCCGAGTTATGACCCGGGATACAGGGTACGATACACGGACAGACGGACGGAATATGATTTATATGAGGGATATCAGTCACTGTGGATATCAATGTAGATATAATTTAATGTATATAGCAGTTAATGTTGATATTAGTTGATATAGACGTCAATTAATATGGAATATAGGAACGTAAAGCCTGAACAGGCCTGAGGATTCCAGGAGGTTGATGTTTCCAAATTTTAAGACAAAAGGTAAATGAATGCGATAAAGTTGTCAGCCCTACAAACCGGCCGCCTTTACCCATCAAGAAATATTCCTTGTACTCATTTCTGTTAGAGGCTGAGTAGACCCCAGGGCCACAATGCGGCCGGAAGGATTAAGTCAATGACAAATCCCAATCGAACCCACGACCTCCTGATTTGTAGCGCAGAGCCTCAACCAACTGCGTCACCATGCGCTCCCATTAATATGAATATGGATATCAGTTAATGTGGTTATAATTGCATGTGTATTAATCGCAACATATATCGATATATCGCGTTATTGCTTGATAGCGTGCAATAACCCGTATTATTTTAAATAAATGAAGTACTAGAAGTGCCTGAAATTTCATAAAAAAACTGTTAAATAATATTTGATTTCGATACAGAATTCTCTATCGTTTTACATCTCTAATTACAAGTGTTACGTATTTAAGACGTCATTCGTCATAGAAACATTTTCTTAAGAAACTGTTTCTGTAACATTTGTCTACAGTTGTCTGTAATGCATTGCTGCATACCCATTCAGGTGCCAATACTCGTTTGCTAATATCAATTAAGTATTAATATCGGCGGAATATACAGACGCTCACGTATCGACACGCCTGACACTTCTCGCTCGAGGTGCTTGCAGTGATAACTTTCACTAAAGATAAGCTCTTTGGGCTGGTCGGCATAGCACAAGCAGATAAAATGTACAGAGTAGCGCTCAAAATTACTCTGTGTGCCCGTGGTTCTGTACCCCTATAAATATTTTTTCTTGTACGCCTCCTTGTTAAATGTGTGTCCTGTTGCAGCTAGGGCCCGAAACTAATCACTTTTCCGTCAAAGATTACTTACTGGGCTCATAGCCGTAAATTCCTTTATATATATATAGACGGAGAAGGGTGTTCAAATTCACAACCCGGTCGCATTACCCCTTGAAAAGTTTTCCATCCTCTACATATAATGAGCTTGGTCATTCTTACAGCTGGCAGTACTTAACGCCATATTACAACTATTCGCGAAAAGAGCCTGTCGTTTGGAAGCAGTCAAGCGTTACGTTTGCTTCGGTCGGCATAGCACCATCGCACTTTACCGATAACATCCACTTTTCCTTTAAAGAGTTTTTCAAATTCATGATGTGAATATCCTATGAATTTGTGATTTCTTTACACCCCTCTACGATTTTATTAGACAATAATAGATCAGTTGAAGATTTAGACTTAGAAATGAGGGTTGTCAGAATTTTGACATTCAGGTTTCAATGTCTTTGTATTGCTATTGCTTAAATGTTAGAATTGGTTTATTAGAGTCACAGTGCCCGTTCGTCATTGACGGAAGACGAATTTTCAAAATATTAAGCAATCTGACTGAAGAAGAATTTGGACCTAAACATGGTTTTCTGCAGACTGACATATTTGTTTTAAATTAACAAAGCACGCTCACTCTGCCGACCCGAGTGGAGACGCCATCTAATTTTATCTTCTACAGGCGCGTCGCGTGACGCCATTTCCCTAAAAGATCTCTTACTTCTCTCTACACCTTTTTACAAGTATCGTCTATTAAGCATGAAAACAATCAAAAGAAATTACTTTAAAATTCTTACACTGTAAATCACAATATTTTATACGTAAATTACTTATGTGAAAGTACATTTTAATTTACTATATTTTTATGTAAGAATAAAACCTTTTTAAAATACGATGTTAAAAATGTAAAAAAAAAGTAATTTTTATTTCTTTTAATAATAATTTAGTTTAGTTTTCTTTAGTATGTCTGAAAATATTAGGTCACATGTTTTTAAATATTCCAGTAACAGTATGATTAATTACGTAGTTCCTTGGGGACAAACAGGTTATAAAATGTTTATTTTAATGACATTTCATCAGGTATCTTTTTTATTTTTAAGTTAATTAAGTAGGGAATTTCTAAATGACTTACATAATATGAAAATATTTGTCACATTTTTTATTATTTTATGAAAAATCAGTGATCAGATATTAATATTTCTTATTGTATACATGAAATGTTATTCTTTTTTTAGTATTCTTGGGATGAACCTGTTCGGGTGTAGGTTCTGTGATAATCAAGACGATGGAACTAAGATTTGTGACAGAAAGAACTTTGACTCGCTTCTCTGGGCCATTGTGACGGTGTTTCAGGTATAATTCAACGTCGCCTCTTCATTCATTTCATAATTTTCTGTATACTAATACACTTTATAATTTAATATCTCATAATAATAATAATAATAATAATAATACAGCACTGTTGCCATTGACAATACAGCCTACATTTCACACGTATGTTATGCCACTTACAATAGGGCGTTTACCTTATTTGAAGCATGTGTTTAAGAGTCATTTTAATATCATCTTTCTACCTGAACCGAGATGCGCTTGACTTTAATCGCGGGCGACCACATTCGAATCTCGGCGGGGACAAATACTGTCTTTGAACTCTTCGGTGATATTTCACAGCAATTCCAGGAAAGTTACGGGATATTACCTCAAGACAGGCCACGATCACAATATGTCATATAATTTCCGATACGTTACTCATCAAAATTCCCAAATCTCGACGTCATGTAATCTGACACGTTATCAGTAGCGTTAAATAAATTGTAAACCCACGACGTAGAGCACTTCTTGAGAATCTAATGGTGTCTCAGCTTTTCAACAAATTATCTGCATTTTATGGAACCCGAAGTTTCATTACCGTCTTTGCAACAGCCCACCACTGGTCCTTATCCTGGGCCGGATGAATCCAATCCACACCCCGTCATCCCAATTCTTTAAGGTCCATTTTAATATTAACTCCGAACTACATATAGTTCTTCCAATCGGTCCCTTATTTTCAAAGTTTCACATTAAAATTCTCTATGCATATCTGATATTCTACGCTCGTGCTGTATACTTCACCTCTCCATAACCCTTGGTTTCATCGCCCTAATTCTGAGATGTTCACCGATGTGTAAGGATTATGTAGCTCCCCTTTAAGTAATATTCCAACAAATTATGTAATTGTAAAACGTGACCAAGGTCTGTACCTGTAAAGATGTCGGTTCGTCAGCAGCAGCCCTTACGACATCGGACACGAACTGGGAAACCAAAGATGTCCAGCTGCCGGCTGACAGCTTCACATCACACGTGGCTTGCTGTAAATAGAATACATGCCCTGTTTCATCTTGTTGTATTATTTCTTGAGGGTGATTCCCCGGCATCTGAATATTATGTGTTGACATTTCGGAACACACTGTTTGTTCCATCTTCATAGGTGGTGTGAACAATGGCACAGTTCGCTTTAAGGGACGTGGAACTGAACGGTTGGTTGTTCTAAAGTCTTGTGTAATTTCTTAGTGCATCACATAAAATTTGCTCCCTTTAACACTTTGCCTTTACGGTTTGAAAACGAAATGGCCCTGATCTGCCTGCTTGACGCTGAGGTCATCATACTTAGAAATTCTCCTACGTCATCATCTTCGTCATCATCAGTATCATCATCATCATCGTCATTGGCCGACATATCTCGTGTAATGGTAACAATTAAGGTATGTGCCCTGAGGTAGCCAGTTTCAAATTTCCACTCACCTGACTGAGGCCCTGCTTCCTTTTATTCAGTCACTCCGGACAGATACTGGTAAAGAGCCATGAATAAGACACAGTCTCTTCTTTCCGAGTCCTTACTAGTTCCTCAGTGACCAACTCTTTGGCGCTTCGTACAATCAGATGTTTACAGCGTCGTTAAACAAGCCACAAGCAAATAAGTCAACCGATAAACTTCAGAGCTCCGTTTTCATGTAAATCCTAGCATAGTTCATCCATCCAAGTGTTCTTCCCCGCCACTAAGCTCCGTCTTCCGTAATAGCAGTTTTCAGTTCCTAACTGGCGCCTTCACGACTATAAAGCTTAACATATTATGGCTACTTCCGGCAATATAATTCCTTCTCTTATTTACTGATATTCTTCAAACATCAGGTCACCTATGTCCTGGGCTTTCGACTCGATTCATCTGGCTCATATTGCTTCACAGGCGGAATCTTATGAGTAAGCAGAAGAAAATCTGTTTCCTTAAATTTACTTTTGAGAAGCTTGGTAACTGTTAGCCTAAAAGAATGACGGAAATTTTTCTTAATCGATTACTCACTACATATGACACAACGCAACCTGATTCGGCCCTTAAGTGTTCTATTATCACGAAGGGCTTCTATCCTGACTATTCTTTATAATTTATCACTTATTCCCTTGAAAAGTATTTAATTGTCTTTCTGCGTCTTTCTTTTCATCAAGTACAATATCTATCACAGCAAATTACCATATACATTTACATGTTCTAAGTTAGTTGTTTTGTTTCCCATCTTTCTCCACTATCCCACATGTTTTGCCCAAATGAGATACTTTCATTTTAGTTGTTTTAATTTCGCGTACAATTTTGCCCAGTAAACAAATTGTGATATATTATTATTTGCCCCCAAGTCCCCACTTTATTTCACTGTTCTTGTAATTTGTATCCCGAAAAATATAAGGTATTTTAAATATGACATATTTTGATTCAAAATTTTACAGCACCTGCTTAAATGTTATAATGAACGTTATTTCGATTTCCAAACCATGCAACGTCTCAGTTAGAAAGTAGTATTAGTTTAAGTAGTTCCATGTTCGTTGTACAGTAACTGAGGAGTCCTGAGATTAGGTTACTTTAATCCTGGCAGTTACTGGGGCACTGACGCCATGCATGCAGTGTATGAAATTCTAATAATTTTAAGACAAGGCCGATCGAACCGCGCCTCGTCTACGAAGTTCAGTTAACTAAATACTTTTAAGAGAACAATCGCCTTTGTTTTTGCGTACAACAAAAGGAATCTCACAAATAAAATCTGCATAGACTTTCGTTTTTAACTTCAAAACGTGTGTTGCACAAAATTACCACTCCTGTGAAAAGTGATGTAAGTAAAATTGATTTCAATCGTAATTTTAAGAATAATGTAAACTGTAGGGCTTACAGAATAACGTTAGCTATTTTGTTGCCGAATAATACTACCGTATCGTTTATTATAGCCTCTAGCAACGAACACTTTGGCGTAGGTTGGGGGAGGGCCAGAGGTGCGGTCGTCCTGGGCGGCAAAATGATTACTGGAAATGAAACCCTTCATTGTCTGTACTCACCAATTTTTAATTTATCGCTGCAAATAAAATTTTTTAAATTTAATTTTTTAAAAATCATTTCTCTCTGCAAACCGCCATTGTAATCGCTCGCCCCTAGTACCAAGTTCCTAGCTACGTCACTGAATGTACATAACCGTTTTCTTACTTAAATCGCGCAACTCCTGCAATTGCATAGGACGTTTCGGCGAATGTTTTTTTGTCGCCAACTTTGGCGCGTACTGGTAGCGAAAATATTAGACACGTTTAAAAGAAGGTAGGAGAGGATGTCCGAAACTGATACGACATACAAACATCTATCAAGTAAACAGGGACGCCCAAAATGAATAATCAAATCTGGTATTGTACAAATTACAAGATATTTTGGAAAAAGCAGAAACGTAGATTTGATGTGTTGATGTTTAACATAGGATATACATTTGACCTGTCATAACAATTTATCATATATTCCTCGTGTTCTGTAGTCGCTAACTCAGGATTAACTTTAATTTACTTTCTTCGATTCCGAGACATCTACCATTCATGCTGTTGTATAAATTCGGTGCCTTCCGTAATCACCTAAGTGTCAGCCACTTATGAAGCCAGCACTGGAACACTATGCGATCACGTGTGCCTGGTTTGTGCTGCAGATGAGTACTGAGCAATTGTAGAATGATGATTAGCAGGGGAAAGCCGAAAGAAACTCGAAATAATACTTTCTCCAATACCACTTCATCCACAACTAATCTCACATAAATTTAGTCAGGACTGAAGTTTGTGTTCCATTTTTAAGAATTAAATGGCTGTACATACGTATTAAATTGTTAGCTGGGTAGCGTTTCATATAACATGTGTATACCTTCAGATATTTTAGTGGTAAATACACATTTTATTTCAAACAACTATTGTCAGTTGGCAGCAGTGCTATTTGAGAGGTTATGATCACCGTCATCAGTATATATACACGTCGTGCGTCGCGAGTCGAAAGTCGTAGATCGATCTCTCGCAATAGCACAGGTAATGTATGCAACCAGCATTAAAGGAATAGCCCTAATGTAATAAGTACATACGGAAATTAGCATGGCTACTCATCTGGAATATCCTCTGATTACGTCATAACTCTTCCGCTCCAAAATAATATTACCGAACGTAGTAAGAGGGATTTACATACAAAATTTCCTTCTGTCTTCTCGTATTTTTGTATAATAGACATTTAATATTTCTAATGTTTGTAATTAAGAAAACTGCTAAAAAGAAACACATGATGAACAGTTAGTGTAAAGCAAACATTGCTTTTCATGTTTGGGCTCTTCACTAACAGGAAAAGTTATTAATTTTAAAAAATAAATTGAAAAATTCCGTTAATTGATATATATACATACACATATCTTTATATTGTGCAAATTCTGAGTCTCATATTTAAGCGCTTAATATAATTTGATATTAAATAATTATTTTTTGATTAAGTACATTAAACTTAACGAAATTCTTTGTCAGCTACCTGAACGTTGTGAAATAGCATTAAACACTTTTTCTTGTTTTTAAGGTACATTATGGTACAAAAACTGGATTATTGCAACTTGTTTACCTATAATATAAATTTTACGAAAATTATTAATAAACTAATGTGTAACGTCATAACCATGTACTTTCCTTTACAAAATTTTATGACGTAATCAGTTGAATTTCGCCTATTTGAAATCTTCAGCATTTTTTGCCTGCTTATTTACGATCATGCTTAGCTTACATGTTCGTAACTTGCTTTTGATTATGATTATGAATCTCTGTCCCCAGCTGCCAACACACTGACACTGGTAATAGCTTACAGGCTTATTTAAACAGATGCTTGATACAGTATGCCCCGCTTAACCCTGCGAAACACTCTACTGCATACAGCCTCCAATAAAGTCCATAGCAGGTGTAATGTAACCCCAAATCTTTCAGTAAGATTTTTCAATTTTCAGGAAAAGAATCTTTTATTACGTATTTTTTGCAAAAGCAAATGACCATTCGTGAACTTTGATTTGCTAAACACCCTAGTTGTTTGAAATAATACATAAATAATGAAGACTTTTCTCATCTTTTTCCTTATTGCCTAATAGGACAGTCTGAATTTACATAAAGTTTCGTTTACTTCCACATTCATTTTTAACAAATCTCCATAAATGGCTGCTTGAGTGACTGTCAACTGTTATTGTCAACTGTAGAACAAATATTTGTGGTAAATTTAGATTGCCGTCCAGCGACGTAAGATTTACAAAATTGCTTGAATTTATCTAGCCTACTGTATCCTACGTTACTTCACATGTACACATATGTATTTTGTATGTACTATATCTAAGTAATGAAAATATAATGACAACTATTATCGAACAGTTATCTGAATTTATAGTTTATTTTGTCCATTTTAATTCCTATTATATAAAAAAAATTTAGAATTACCTTTCTTGAGATCTTATAAGGATATAAATCCTTACGTTCTTTACATTTAATATAATTCAATTCAGTTCAACTCTATGGAAGTTTCTACTAATAATAATTGTATCAGGCACAGGTTAAGTAGTATTATATCTCTCAAAATTTACATTTAAATAAAAGAAATATTATAGTGCCGGCAGTGACTTTTCCAAAATTTCTTGAACACGTTATTTCTCAGAATATCGTTGTAGCTGCAAAATGAGTCTCTTAAATTAACACTTGAATTAGCCTGAATTGTACGTAAATTTTCAGCCCATACCTCGCAGAAACAACTTCTCATTTACAAAAAACCAGAAATTTAATTTTTGTGGATTAATAGGTACTGTTTTTACGTAAATATACCAAACACGTAAATACAATATGTGACCACAATGTGAAATTTTGTGCCATACAAAGTAACCACTGGGTTTTATAAATTAAAATGCAGCCTCTTTTTCGAAGGAAATGTCTTTTGCTGTTTTACAATAGACCTCCCTTCTCTCAACCACGGACAAAATTAAAACAAATGTACGCAATATTTTTAAAACTTTGATCATGAAGCTTCGTGCAAATTCTCACATTATTAAACTTTGCTTCCTACTTCACAGTAAACACACTACGTCTTCATTACGAAGACCAACATTTAAAGGAGAGAAATTATCGCTTTTCATTGTTAGAAACAAAAGAGACACAGAAATACACTGTGCGGGCAAAACACAGACTATAACGTGTTAAACAAGTGGTACACATATTTATCACTGTGTCCCAGAGATCTAGTGACATGTCCTTAAAACACGTGTCCTGTGTTCGTACCTTAGATTCTCGTAGTGACATAAAGTGACGCTTTTGTTAACCAGTCATATTTATTTGACTATGCCAAAACAATATTGACTCTATGTGCCACTGACAGCTTTACCATGTTGTGAGTTCAAGGCTCATAGTGCGGTGGTTATACTATTTCTTCTAGTCTGGTACAAATGCACCGACTTTTCGGAACATCCTGTTGCCCCCCTTCATCTATCACCATCAGAGTAGATTCCTCTTCCCTAATTATGAAGACAACAAAATTTTCCGAAACGTCGGTACATTTCAACCAGATTAGAGGGCGAAATGTCCAAGACGATGGTAATCTCTGAAATTTTAGTGTTCTTATTCCATTTTTCGAGATATTAAATCCATTGCTCTTCTATGGACTTTATGTGCTACGCATTTTTTATAAATCCATTTTATTAATGCAGCCGACTTGTTTTGTGTAGTGCTTTTACTTATACACAACACTTCAGTAGTGCGTGCTAGCAGTGCATTGTGTGCGTCAAATGTCTGGCTTTGTTTCTGTTTATACTTGAACATCTCTATCTCCGCCCCTTAAAGGCTTTGTCGCTTATGTCAAATCTGAAGTAATATGATTTTCTTTCCTATTTTTAAATGTGTTTAGAAAAAAATAGAGAAAATTAGAGACACTTAAAATTTTTATTAGCTTCCAAAGAAATTTAAGAGTAGATATGCAACTTCAATTTTGATTTCATGCCCTGTTTTTGTAGAATGCATTATCTTAAAATTATGAGTCTTTATTTTCAGTTATAGAATATCAAGAAGTTTTGCATCTATTTTTAATGGCTTGGAATGTAAAAACCTTAACAAAATCTTAAAAGCATAATTTACAAATCAATTTCGCTCTTTAAAAGACTATAAGCTATTTTTGGTGTTGGGATGTCTCTTGATCATCCCTGCTGATAACGGATCCGCAGCAATATTAGTTTTGGTCCTAATTCACTTAATTCAAGCAGCCTTACCTACCAACACATTTTTCATGAATACTTCAGCTGCAGACCGTTTGAAACATACAGTTCTTTTTTATCCTGATTGTCACGACAAATTTCCCTTTACTGCACTGGAAGTATTGACAATAATTTGGTCATCCATTACATTAGAGCTAAATTAGTTTCTTGAAATTATGCTGTCAAAAAAATCATAAATTTTTCAAATATTGTACGTTAAAATTATCCAATATCTGGACAGTTTTATTTCATTTTATTTAACGTTACATTCTGCATTGTTTTAATGACTAATTCGTAACAAAGCATTGGTGTGTTATTGCTATGAAAATCACCGATTCATAACAAATTTGTTAGGTTATTTACGTTCAGGGACTTCAATTGTAAGCGAATGTAAATAACTTGACAAATACGTCTATCGTAACAGCATTCTCTTTGCCCACGTGCAATTGGAAGATTTCTTATTAATACCGCCGTACAGAGCAATTTCAACTGTACAGACATGCATGTACGAGGGGGTGCTGATAAGTCCTTAGCCCGACCAGGATGGAAACAAGCTACAATGAACAAACTCGGGATTTATTCAACATACTCCCCACGAAGCTCAGTACACTTCTTAGCCCGTTACCCTAACTTTTGCATAACACTCATAAAAAAATTTAGAAGGTTTTCCGTCCAACCAGGTCTCCGCGGCAGCAATGACCTCCGCGTCTAAAAAAAATGGCGACCTTTCAATTGTTTTTACAGTCCAGGGAACAGGTGGTAGTCCGACGGGGCCAGATCCGGAGAATTGGGTGGGTGATCAGGACATTGGAAGCCCAGGTAGGCCAGTTTCTTCTGGGTTGCAAGTGCCCGGTAACCCGGGGCATTTTCGTGCAGGAACAAGACCCCCTTGGTAAACTTCCCGAGGCGTTGTTCCTTCAAAATGTCTTTCAATTGCACCAGCAGAGACGGCTAATATTCCGCGTTGATAGCCTGCTTCTTTGGAAGATAATCAATGAGGAGGATGCCGTCTTGATCCCAAAAAATCGAGGCAAGAAATTTTCCAGAAGGTTTTTGCACTCGGAAATTTTGGGTCGGGGTGAGCCGCTATGTCGCTACTCCATTGATTGTTTATTTGTCTCCGGGTCACAGTGATATAACCATGTTCCGTCCATGGTCACCAATCGCGACAGGAAATCATTTGGATCGCGCCGAAAAAATTCCAAATTTGCTCAGACGACTGGCACCGTTGACGTTTTTGACCCGCGTTCAAGCATTTTGGGACCCACTTCGCGGAGAGCTTCCACATCTCCAAATCTTCATGAATGTTGGACCCAACCCGCTCACGTGAGATGCCCAGTTGCTCAGCTATTGATTTAGCTGAAATCCGGCGGTCTTCCAAGATTAGCTCGTGAATTTGATCAATAATCTCCGGGGTGGTCACTGTTTTGG